>Ga0255347_1008539_pt1 | contig 10271 bp, 11 predicted proteins | sample wastewater_treat_2_FD_192479 | JGI IMG/M metagenome (GOLD analysis project Ga0255347, IMG submission 192479) | Wastewater microbial communities from Lulu Island WWTP, Vancouver, Canada - plant24 | ecosystem: Engineered > WWTP > Wastewater > Unclassified | place: Canada: Vancouver, British...
CCAAAACTTAGTTAAAACAGATTTGCCTGTGATTATTCGCCAAGCGCCCAAAACTGTGATTTACGCCACAGGGATGGTTTATGACAAAAAAATAAAAACCATCACTCTGCTTCATAAAGTACGTGCACATTATGAAAAACCCTTAATGAAAAAAATAGCTAAACAATAATTGATACTCATGAACACCTTTAACCACTTAACTACAGACCAGAATATTCGCGCACTTGGAGCCGCTATGAGCCAGCACATTATCAGCAAACGTTTACTAACCACCTCATTAAATTTGCTCAGCCTAGCCGTCTTGTTAGGCATTTCGAATCAAGCGTTTGCTGAAGCAGCCGATCGTCAAAAACCAATTGATTTAGAGGCTGACACTGTAAAGGTTGAAGATGCGAAACAAACAAGTACTTATTCTGGAAATGTGATTTTAAAACAAGGCACATTACTCATTAGGGCAGATAAATTAATTGTACGTGAAGACAGCGCGGGCTTTCAGCACAGCACATCAACAGGCAACCCAACCACCTTTAAACAAAAGCGTGAAGGCAAGAATGAATACATGGAAGGGAGTGCGCAGCGTATTGAATACGATGGCCGCATGGATAAAGTGCAGCTTTACGGTAAAGCATGGGTAAAACGTGGTGATGATATTGTGCACGGCGAATACATTAGCTATGACGCCAATGCAGAATATGCAGAAGTGATTGGCGGCGCAAAATCTGCCGATGGTAAAACCTCAGGAGGCCGTGTGCATGCAGTGATTCAACCTAAAAACCAAAAAGCAACAAGTGACTCACCGAATAAGACGAGCACTGACAAAACTAATGATGACCAACCATAAAGATAAAACATGAGCGAACTGGTTGTAGAAAATTTACGTAAATCGTATCAATCACGCACTGTGGTGCATGATATTTCCTTACGCATTAAAAGTGGTGAAGTGGTTGGCTTACTTGGTCCCAATGGAGCTGGTAAAACTACCAGCTTTTACATGATTGTAGGATTAGTGGCTTTAGATGCTGGAAAAATTACTGTTGATGGTAAAGACTTAAGTCGATTACCCATTCATAAGCGCGCACGATTGGGGTTGTCTTACTTGCCACAAGAGGCTTCTATTTTTCGCAAGCTGACTGTAGAAGAGAATATTTTAGCCGTATTAGAACTACAAGAACTAACTGAAGAGCAAATGCAGTTAAAGCTTAACTCACTACTTGAAGAGCTACACATTACCCATATTCGCGATAGTGCGGCAATTAGCTTATCTGGCGGGGAGCGCCGCAGGGTAGAAATAGCCCGTTGCTTAGCCACTAATCCAGATTTTATTTTGCTCGATGAGCCATTTGCAGGCATTGATCCAATCGCGGTCATTGATATTCAAAATATTATTAAGCTGTTAACTGCTCGTAATATTGGCGTACTAATTACTGATCATAACGTACGTGAAACGCTAGGCATATGCGACCGCGCTTATATTGTTAATCAAGGCCAAGTATTCGCTTCAGGCGTCCCAAGCGAAATTGTTGAAAACGAAAGCGTACGTGAAGTGTATTTAGGAAAAGACTTTCGTCTATGAAGCAAGGTTTACAACTTAAGTTTTCGCAAAACTTATCTCTCACGCCGCAATTGCAGCAAGCGATTAAGTTACTACAGCTGTCCTCATTAGAACTTAATCAAGAAATTGATATGCTCATGCAGGCCAATCCTTTGTTAGAGCGTGGTGAAGAAGGTGAAGACGAGTATGGTAATACCAATGATGAGTTTGATGCAGAGCCTATCAGCCCAGCCAATAATAATGAAACTGAATTAAGCAATACTGAATTTTCTGACGGGGTATATGAATCTAATTCGCCTGAATCAGCACCTTCAGATCAAACAGAATTTGAAGCCAACACACCTGACTTTGGTGAAGATTTTGGCGATGAATATGGTGAGTTTTCAAACGGCAGTTTGTGGGATGAAAATAGCACACCTGATGATGATGATAGTGACTATCGAAAACAGGAAACGTTACAGCTCAGCTTGCGGGAACACTTACTATCGCAACTTAAACTCATGCCGCTATCTGAGCGTGACCAAAAGCTCATTTTACTATTGGTAGACAGCATTAACGAACATGGTTATTTGGAAGCCTCATTAGCTGAAATTGTTGAAGAAATGCCGTTAGAGCTTGAAATTGAAGAACTCGAGCTGCAAACAGCTTTACGTCATATTCAAAACCTAGACCCTCCAGGTGTAGGTGCTCGCGACTTAAGTGAGTGCCTGCTCTTGCAATTAAATTTATTACCTGATGACACTGAACATTTAGCGCTAGCTAAGTTAATGGCCAAAGATTACTTAAAAGAGCTAGGCGCCCGTGATTTTGGAAAGTTACGCAAAGCGCTCGCTTGTGATGATGAAACGCTTAAAAGCGTACAACTACTGATTACCAATCTCAACCCGCGCCCAGGTGCTGCCTTTAGCGAAATTGGCTCACAGCATTATATTCAGCATGAGGTGCTAGTTAAAAAAGTAAAAGGCATTTGGATTGCCAGCTTGAATGATGGCGCGATTCCTAAACTCAAAATCAATCAACTTTATGCAGGCATTTTAAAACGCAATCGCGACACTAATAGCCAATACTTGCAAAGCCAAATGCAAGAAGCCAAATGGATGATTAAAAATATCCAACAGCGCTTTGTTACCATTTTGCGCGTTTCACAAGCTATAGTGGATAGACAGCGTAATTTTTTAGAATATGGCGAAGTCGCCATGAAACCGCTAGTGCTGCGGGAAATCGCTGACGAGTTGGAGTTACATGAATCAACCATTTCGCGCGTGACAACCAATAAATACATGCTCACACCACGTGGCATTTTTGAGTTGAAATACTTTTTTGGCAGCTCAGTGGCAACTGACACTGGTGGCACTTGCTCGGCAACTGCAATACGTGCGCTTATTAAGCAATTAGTTGACCAAGAAAACCCAAAAAAACCGTATTCAGACAATCAAATCACTGATTTACTCGCCAAACAAGGCATTGTAGTTGCACGCCGTACCATCGCAAAATACCGTGAATCTTTGGGCATAGAACCAGCCAGTTTAAGAAAAACACTTTAAATCTGTTCCAAAGCATGTCTGTCGCAAGCACAAGTGAGCAAGTTCAAGCGTTAGAGCAACTAATTGCGCTCATCAACCCAGACCCAGCAATAGCTAAAGCGCAAATAGTAGAGTTTAAATCTCTACTGAATCACTCTGACGAATGTAGCTCTTTTCAGTTGATGCACTACTTTAGCCAAGCCACGCAGCCAACAGCCAGTTTTTATGTTGACTGGAAAGACGTTGACACGTTGATTTCATGCATAAACAATATGGCTCAAAATAGACAAATTGAAATTAATTGGGTAGTAGATGCAAAGCTCAATCACAACCATCCTGACTCACCAGATGTGCATGTGTTGCTTGAACACGTATTCGACCAATTTTTTTCACACAACTTGAGACTTTGGGGTTGGAACACCAGTGGTGAAGATTATGGTGGTTGGCTTGCGCCAGTTGCATTTGATGCTGAAATTCAATCAATAGCTCAGGTATTAGGAATAGATTTTTATACTGAATGCGTGGGCTACTCATTAGAAGAACTTGCGCAAATTGAGAGCACGCCTCGTTTCAGTAGATCAAACAACTCAAATCTATCACTAATTCAGCAAACTTTTAGAGATTTTAAACATGATTTTGCAAGCAGAAGTATCTATGAACAACTTAAAAGCAGCTGGCAGATTGTAAAGTTTTTACTGTTATTTTTGTTGCTAGTACCACTAATTTTTTTGTTTAAAGGCATGCTTAAGTGCATTAATTTTATTCAATTAATATTGAGTAAATCGGATTAATTCAAGCAAAACCTATCGAGCACAACAATTAACTTTGCAAACTAATTACAGCTGAGTTTGCAAAGAAATTAGTCATTTAACTGAATCTACGAGCTAATTAAGCGCCTTGTCTAAGCTTATTTTTTATCAGTAGCATCCTCAATTTTGTCGCCTAATTCTTCCGCTTTTTCTTTTGTCGCATCAGCAGCGTCTTCTAGTTTATCTTTTGCTTTTTCTGTTGCATCTTCAATTTTATCGCTAGCTTTTTCAGCAGCCTTATCAATTTTTTCGCCCATCTCTTCGGCAGTGCCTTTTTTCTCGCAAGCGGTTAATGCTAATGTTCCTAACAACAAAATACCAAACATCGTAATGTGACGTGTGCTCATAGTAATCTCCTTATTTAATAAAATACCGAATTCAACTTAAACTATGCAATTGTGATCCAATCAGCCAACTCATCAGCATGCTCTTCTTCTTGCGCTAAAATACCCTCAAGCATGACTCTAGTGGTTGGGTCTTTATCACCAATATAGCGAATGAGCGCATGATAGGCATCAATTGCAATTCTTTCAGCAACCAAATTTTCTTTAATCATTTCTTTTAAATCCGTGCTTTCGTTATAGTCCGCATGGCTTCTATTTAGCAATCTATCGGGGTTAAAATCTGGCTCACCACCCAACTGTACAATACGTTCAGCAATTAAATCGGCATGTGCTAACTCTTCATCGGCATGCACTTTAAACTCTGCAGCAATGGATTTTGAATGAATGCCAGAGGCTGTATAAAAATGGCGTCTATACCTTAACGTGCAAACCAGCTCTGTCGCCAAAGACTCATTAAGCAGCGCTATAATTTCTGTTGGGTCACCCATATACAGAGAAGTTTGCGCGCCTTGCTCAACATGTTTTCTTGCATTTTTACGAATCTGTTCAATATCTAACTTATAGGCTTGTGTATTTTTGGTTTGATTTGTTTGCATGTTCTTCCTCATTTTCTAGTTAATTTAATGCATAAAAAAATAGGCGATGATCAATACAATGCCAGGAACGCCTAATAACCAAGCAATAAAATATTTTCCCATGCTATTTCTCCTGAATATTTAGTTGACATAAATTCAAAGTTAACTCTTACCACTTTGTATTTTGAGTACATTTTAATCATTGATTCCACTTACTTTCATAGGACTAAGGAGCAAAATTTTGTAGGAATAAGCTGTCAGCTTTTTCCTACAGTAAAACAACTACCGTGCTGACATTAGCATTATTTTTTTGCAGATATATTGTGTTCAACTAGCTAAACCAAATGAGGGCAGAAGCATGACTAAAGTAAAAGAAGGAACTCCATTTCAACTTGGGGCAACTGCTAATGAAAATGGCACTAACTTTGCAATCTTTTCTGATCATGCAACAAAAGTTGAAGTATGTTTATTTGGTAATGATGGGGCACATGAAACTGAAAGAGTATTATTAAACGAATGTACAAATGGTGTTTGGCATGGGTTTTTAGAAGGAGTTAAAGTAGGGCAACGATACGGTTATCGCGTTGATGGCCCATGGGAGCCAATGGCTGGTCAAAGGTTTAATGCAAATAAGTTACTACTAGACCCTTATGCAAGAAAATTAAGTGGTAGCGTTAAATGGGATGACGCATTATATGGATACACAGTTAGCACTAACGAAAATGCTGATTTAACAAAAGATGAGCGTGATAGCGCACCCTTTATGCCAAAGGGTGTAGTCGTAGACTCATCAATTTTAACGAAAAGCGCAATGCCTTTAGTACCTTGGCCAAAAACAGTTATTTATGAATCACATGTAAAAGGATTAACTGCAAGACACCCGCTTATTTCAAGCGATATCAGAGGGACTTATAAAGCAATTTCTGACCCTGCGATGATTGATCATTTTTTAAAAATTGGTGTAACCAGCATTGAATTGTTACCAATACACGCCTTTTTACAAGACCGCCACCTACAAGAGAAAAATTTAACAAATTATTGGGGCTACAACACTCTTAATTTTTTCGCTCCTGAACCTCAGTATTTTCATGATGATGATTTAGGTGAGTTGGCGCAAGCGATTGATCGACTACATTCAGCTGGTCTAGAGATAATTTTAGACGTTGTATACAACCACACTTGTGAAGGCAATCATTTAGGCCCTACCTTCAGTTGGAAGGGTATAGACAACTTAAGCTATTACCGTACTTTACCAGGTGAACCACGCTTTTACGACAACCTCACTGGTTGTGGCAATGCAATTAACACCTCACACCCAAAAGTTTTGCAAATGGTACTAGATAGTTTAAGAATGTGGGCAACAGTGTACGGTGTTGATGGCTTTAGATTCGACTTAGCCCTCACATTAGGAAGAAATGCTGATGGCTTTAGTCGAGATCACGCAATTTTTCATGCCATGTTACAAGATCCAATATTGTGTAAAAGTAAACTGATTGCTGAGCCTTGGGATGTTGGACCTGGAGGCTATCAACTCGGCTCATTTCCACCGGGGTTTTCTGAGTGGAACGGTGCTTACAGAGATGTCGTTCGTCAATTCTGGAAAGGTGATGAGGGTAACATTGCTAAATTCGCTCAAAAATTTGCTGCGTCAAGTGATTTATTTAATGAAGGGCACCGCAGACCTTGGGCAAGTGTTAATTTTATCACTGCACACGATGGCTTTACACTACATGATTTAGTTTCATATAACGACAAACATAATGAAGCCAATGGTGAAAATAATAATGATGGTGCAAACAACAACGAAAGTTGGAATTGTGGCGCAGAGGGTAATACCGATTCAATAGAAATTATTAATTTAAGAGACCAACAAAAAAGAAACTTGCTTACCACTCTATTTCTGTCACAAGGTGTACCAATGTTGCTAGCAGGCGATGAAATACACCATACACAAAATGGTAATAATAATACTTACTGTCAAGACAATGAGTTAAGCTGGCTAGACTGGGAAAACCTAGATGAAAATTTCATTGCCTTTGTGTCAAAATTGACACAAATACGCAAGCAATACAATGCCATTTCTAGAAAAGAGTTTGTAACAGGTAGACTGGATGATAAAGGCAACACAGATATTGCTTGGTTTAACGTAAATGGCGAGCCAATGAAAGAGGAAAACTGGCATGATGATTTTAATAAAGCCATTGTCGTAAAATATCTTGCCCCAAAAAAAGATGAGCCTGCTGTTCTAGTCATCATTAATGCCTCGCATTTATCTTTTGATGCTCAAACTCCATGCAATGATGAAATAAGCTGGATTGAGATCTTAAATACAACGGCAGAAGATAAAAGTAATTACGATAATAATAACAAGCTAACTTTACAGGGTCGCTCTATTTACGTTTTTGAAGGTAAAAAGAAAAATTAATCAATCATGATGATAAAAAAATTATTATTTGCCGCTTTGCCATTGACCATAGGGCTTTCTGGCTGTCAAACCATACCTAATGCCAAGAAAATGATTGATGATTCAACATCTAAGGTTGAAGCTGTTGAAATAAAAGGCGCTAACAAAAATTTGAGTAGTCAACATGTTGAAAAAGTTATTGATCAACTTACCAAATCAGACGAAGATGCCGCACTGTTAGAACAGCAACTTAAGGTAGTTCAAGGCATTATCAATAAGCCATTAATCGCAGGAAACGATACTGAGCTTTTATATGATGGAGAACAAACTTTTAAAGCCATGCTCGAAACGCTGGAGTCTGCCAAAAAAAATATTAATTTAGAATATTTTATTTTTGAGAATATTCAGTTCAACGACCATGTAACATTGCAAGATATCTTGCTTAAAAAGCGTCATGAGGGTGTTGATGTAAACATCATTTACGATGCTGCAGGCAGCATTAATACACCCGCTAGCTTTTTTGAAACGCTAAAAAAGGCGGGCGTAAAAATTACCGAATACCACCCGATTGACATCAACAACCTGAGCAACTTAAATCATCGTGATCACCGAAAAATAATGGTTGTTGACGGTAGTATTGCGATTGTAGGTGGCATCAACTTAAGCCAAACATACCAAAGCCGCACAGGTTTGGGTTCATCTGGTAGCCGCAAAAAAATAGTCACCACTGATGTTGACAAGGCGCATTGGAGAGACACTGATTTAGTGGTTAAGGGGCCAGCTGTCGCTGAATTGCAAAAATTATTTCTGAAGCACTGGGACACTACACAAGAGATTAACCAAACTGGTTTTTTCCCAAACTTAAGCGCGCAGGGAAATCAATTCATCCATGTGATTGGCAGCTCTCCTAGCGATGATAAGCCTTATTTTTACCCTGCACTTATTGCCGCCATTCAAAATGCACATAAAACCGTGGTCATGACTTCAGCATATTTTGTACCGACTAGCGAACAGAAAAAAGCTTTGATAACCGCAGCAAAAAGAGGTGCAAAAGTGGATTTAATTCTGCCAGGACTATCTGATTCATCGCTATCAATTAATGTTCAGCGTTCTTATTACGCAGACTTATTAGAAAAAGGTATCAATATTTACGAAGTTGACTCTCAGGTGCTGCACGCAAAAACTATTTCCGTTGATGGAGTATGGTCTGTGGTTGGAAGCTCTAACTTTGATTACCGCAGTGTCAGTTTAAATGATGAGGTTGACGTGATTGTGCTGGGGGGCAAAACGGCACAACAACTTAACGAGAAATTTACTCAAGATAAAGCAAAAGCTAAAAAAATTGAAAGTGATACGTGGCGAAAAAGGCCCATTACCGATAAAGTAAAACAGTTTTTTTCTAGGGCGTTTAAAAAGCTACTTTAAGTGACTATGTGTCAATGCGTAACAGACTCACTAACAATCGCCAGTATTGCCGCTTCAAAGTCCATTGATTTATCAAAGAAGTACTTAATGTTGAGCGTATGAGCTAAATTACGATAATAACTATTCGCATGGTTAGTCAGCATCACCGTTACTGGTACAGCATATGAATAGTCTTTAGCCAATGTGTGCCGAACCACGTCAAACCCATTTCCTTCAGCAAGCTCAATATCTGCTACGATTAAATCGTATTGCTTAGCATCTAACAGCCGCGTTGCTTCTTTTTCTGTCGTAGCAACATCTTCAACGCAAATGTCATCGCAATCAGCCAACATTTCGGTAATGGCATCTCTTAACAACTTTGAATCTTCTACCAATAATATTTTCATTACAAATTCGCTAAATCAACAATCTCAGCACCATTTTAACCAAGTAATCAAAACCGTGTTATCAGGCTATATCCTACAAAAAACTAATCGAGAAGCCCATATTTAATGGCGTAATAAGTTAAATCAGCATTACTATTTAACGCCATTTTCTCAAGAATTCGTGTGCGATAGGTACTAACCGTTTTAATGCTAATGATGAGCTCGTCAGCAATTTTAGTGGGGCTTAAACCACCTGCCAGCTTAATAAATACCTGAAACTCTCGCTCTGAAAGCATCTCATGCAGCTGTTTTTCTGAAGGATGACTCAGCTCGTTAGTTAGCAATTCAGCTAATGTAGAAGAAATGTATTTTTTGCCATTCGCGATATTTCTCACTGCCTTAACAATTTCCTCAGAGTCAGCATCTTTAGATAAATATCCCTTGCAACCACTGCGCATTAAGTTAAGTGCGTACTGCTCTTCAGCATAACCGCTTAGTACTAACACTGGCAAATCAGGGGCTATATGCCTAAGGTCATGCAATGTATCAACACCATTTTTATCTGGCATTGAAATATCAAGCACTACGATGTCATATTTATTTTTTCTGATTAAGCCTAAAGCCTCTATGCCTGAAGACGCCTCACCAGCAACCTCTAAATCTCGCTCCAACTCAATCAAATTTTTTAGGCCTTGGCGTACGATTTGGTGATCGTCTACCAATAAGACTTTTTTCATTGATGGCCCCTAATAGATTAGTGTACATTCATTATACTCAATAACGAATTGCTTATTAACTTCCCTTGTTTGGTGTATTGGCATTAGCATCTACTCCATATCTAAACTGCTGCCAATCATCAGTAATAAGTTGAATGGACTCTAGCATTAAGGGTTTATTTTTCCATGCACGTTTAATACGGCCATAAGTAATCAACCCAATTAAGAATGGAATCAACATGGTAATACCCAATATCACCTCTCGATGAGGGCTATTCCACGCGATAGCAAAAATCCACATCAAAGCTAACAATCCAAACAATGTGAACGAAACGGTAATCACCAAAAAACCAATAAAACTGATCACTATGCGGCGCACATCACCTTGGAAATTTTCTCTAATAATTTCTGCACGGCTTTCTGTGTAGTCAGCAAGCCCCTCTTTAAACGTATGCAAACCAGTTTTAGCTACAGAGAGTCTATTATTAATGAGATATAAAGCCACCAATTTTAAGGCTGCACCAAGCATAGCGATCTCTTTTCTTATTTAGATTGTCG
>Ga0255347_1008551_pt1 | contig 10264 bp, 8 predicted proteins | sample wastewater_treat_2_FD_192479 | JGI IMG/M metagenome (GOLD analysis project Ga0255347, IMG submission 192479) | Wastewater microbial communities from Lulu Island WWTP, Vancouver, Canada - plant24 | ecosystem: Engineered > WWTP > Wastewater > Unclassified | place: Canada: Vancouver, British...
TTCTTATCAATTCAATTATTATACTGCCGACAACGAAAAGCAAGTTCTTATCAATTTAAAACAAGGCGCAGGATGTTAAGAAGATTGTGGACAAGCTAAAGGAAAGTAATAGAAATGAATTACTTTGATAAAGCTAAATATAGAGTAAAAGCTAATTTGCTTTGAGGGAGGAAAAATGGTTTGAAAAAGGCACTTATTACTGGAATTACCGGACAAGACGGGTCATATCTCACGGAGCTGCTATTGGAAAAGGGATACGAAGTTCATGGCATAATAAGACGGGCAAGCAGTTTTAACACAGACCGGATAGATCACCTGTTTGAAGATAAGGAAATAGGAAACCGGACTTTATTTTTACACCATGGTGATTTGACAGATTCAAGTAATCTCAACCGGGTTATTGAAAAAGTTCAACCTGATGAAGTATATAATCTTGCGGCGCAAAGCCATGTACAGGTGTCTTTTGAAGTGCCGGAATATACAGCTGAAGTAGATGCCATAGGGACTATAAGGCTTCTTGATGCCATAAAGGAAAATGGTGGGCATACTAAGTTTTATCAAGCATCTACCAGCGAACTTTTCGGAGGGATGCCGGGTACAGAGCCACAGAATGAAAAAACTCCTTTTTACCCAAGAAGTCCTTATGCTGCCGCTAAACTTTATGCATATTGGATGACAGTCAACTACAGAGAGGCGTACGGTCTTTTTGCATGCAATGGTATTCTCTTTAATCATGAGTCACCACGCAGGGGGGAGACCTTCGTGACACGAAAGATTACCAGAGCTGTTGCTCGTATACTACAGGGTACGCAGCAGAAGCTTTCACTGGGTAATTTAGATGCAAAAAGGGACTGGGGCTTTGCTGGTGATTATGTAGAAGGCATGTGGAGGATATTACAGCATAGTGAGCCGTCTGATTATGTGCTGGCAACAGGAGAGACACATAAGGTCAGAGAGTTTGTTGAATTGGCATTTAAGGAGATTGGCATAGACATTGAATGGACAGGCTCAGGGGTGAATGAAATGGGACTGAACCGAAAAAACGGCGAGGTATTGGTGGATGTAAATCCCAGATATTTTAGACCGACAGAAGTTGAAGTATTGCTTGGGGATCCTGCCAAAGCGGAGAGAGATCTGGGATGGAAGCGAAGGGTGAGCTTTAATGAGCTTGTTAAAATGATGGTGAAAGCAGATTGTGAAGCAATAGGAATAAGTCTATAATATTTTTAACGAATGGCTAATTACTTTGTATTCAAAAGGGAGAACCAGATGCAAAAAGACGGAAAAATTTTTGTGGCCGGGCATAAAGGCTTGGTGGGTTCTGCGCTAGTAAGGAACCTGGAGAGTAAGGAGTATTGCAATATTGTCACCATGACCCATAGAGAGCTGGATTTGACTAATCAAGCTCAGGTAAGGGAGTTCTTTGAGACTGAACATCCTGATTATGTGTTCCTCGCGGCCGCTAAGGTAGGCGGGATAGGAGCGAATAGTGCGTACCCGGCTGATTTCATCATGGAAAATGAACTGATACAATGTAATGTTATTAAATATGCGCACCAGTACAAAGTAAAGAAGCTGATGTTTCTTGGAAGCTCTTGTATTTACCCAAAGCAATGCCCGCAGCCGATTAAAGAAGAATATCTTCTTACAGGTCCATTGGAGCCGACAAACGAAGCTTATGCCCTTGCAAAGATATCCGGCCTTAAGATGTGCCAATATTACAATATACAATACGGTACTAACTTTATTAGTGTGATGCCTACGAACCTGTATGGCCCGAATGATAATTATGATCTTAAGAACTCTCATGTATTGCCTGCGCTGATCCGGAAAATGTATGAAGCGAAAGTGGCGGAAAAGCCATTTGTGGAATTATGGGGCACAGGAGCACCATTAAGAGAATTTATGCATGTTGATGATATGGCAGATGCTTGTGTATTTTTGATGGAGAATTACACGGGTAATGAGTTCTTCAATGTAGGTACAGGGAAGGAAATCAGTATTAAGGACCTAGCTGAGCTTATTAAGGGCATTGTAGGATATAAGGGTGAGATAAGATTTGACGTAAGTAAACCCGATGGTACACCTAGAAAGCTACTGGATGTAAGCAAGCTTGAAAAGGCTGGATGGAAGTATAGGATAGAGTTGGATGAGGGAATCAGAAATACCTATGAGGCATTTTTAGAAACAAGGTGAAGGGTTGAAAAAATGGGCAAAGAGCAGGAGTTTGACTTATACATTGAAGCAGGCAAAACTGAGAAGCAGTATTTTAAAGACCTGTGGCGGTACAGGGAGTTGTTTTTCTTTCTGTCATGGCGTGATATTTTAGTAAGATATAAACAGACTGTCATCGGGATTTTGTGGGCTGTTTTGCGTCCATTACTGACCATGGTAGTTTTTACGTTTGTATTTGGTAATGTAGCAAAGCTGCCTTCAGAGGGGGGGGCGCCATACCCGATATTAGTCTATGTAGCGATGCTTCCGTGGCAGTTTTTTGCAAGTGCGTTGCAAGAAAGTAGTAATAGCTTAATCTCTAATGCAAACATGGTCTCAAAGATATATTTTCCCAGGCTTGTCATACCGACAAGCTCAGTTATAGTTAGCTTTATTGACTTCTTGATATCTTTTATTATATTGGTATTCTTAATGATAGCGTACGGATTTGCCCCATCTATAAAAATAATAGCTTTGCCGATATTTACATTAATAGCGTTCTTTGCGTCAATGGGTTGTGGTTTATGGCTTTCAGCACTTAATGTAAAGTATCGTGACTTTAGATATATAGTTCCTTTCATAGTGCAGTTTGGACTTTATATTTCGCCGGTTGGCTTTTCAAGCGGTATTATCCCTGATAAGTGGAGATTGCTATATTCACTCAATCCAATGGTAGGAGTCATTGATGGTTTTAGATGGTCTATCATTGGAAATACGCAGGTTTATATGCCCGGATTTGTTTTGTCGCTTATTGTTGTGGCTGCTGTTTTTATTACTGGCTTATTGTTTTTCAGAAAAACGGAAAAGGTCTTTGCGGATATTATATAGGAGAGAATGGGAATGGGTGACACAGTAATTAAAGTTGAAAACCTGGGTAAAAAGTATGTTATCAGGCATCAACAGGAGCGGTACACTGCTCTAAGAGATGTGATTGCCAATAAGGTTAAATCGATAGGCCGGAAAAAGCTCGACACCGGCGAAAAAGAAGAATTCTGGGCACTTAAAGATGTCTCTTTTGATATAAAGCAGGGCGATAGAGTAGGAATCATTGGAAGGAATGGTGCAGGTAAATCAACGTTACTAAAGCTTTTGAGCAGAATAACAGAACCGACAACAGGAAGTATTGCTTTAAAAGGTAGAGTATCAAGTCTGCTTGAAGTAGGTACCGGCTTTCATCCTGAGCTGACAGGCAGGGAAAATATTTACTTGAATGGCGCTATTCTTGGAATGAGCAAACGTGAGATTAAAGCTAAATTCGATGAAATTGTTGAGTTTGCCGAGGTAGAGAAGTTTTTAGATACCTCGGTGAAGAGATATTCAAGCGGTATGTATGTAAGGCTTGCTTTTTCTGTAGCAGCACATATGGAACCGGAAATATTAATCGTGGATGAAGTGCTTGCAGTAGGCGATGCACAGTTTCAAAAGAAGTGTTTGGGTAAGATGGAGGATGTGGGGAAAGAAGGCAGAACGGTATTGTTTGTCAGCCATAATATGAATGCTGTAAATCGGATCTGTAATTGTGGAATTTTACTGGAAAAGGGTGAAATTTCAAAGAAATCGGATGACCTGGATCAGCTCACGAAATATTATCTGTCTTTTAGTGATAATGCAGATATAAAAAACATGTGGATAAATAATAGTAATAAGTTGATGTACGAAAATGAGTGGTTTTTACCAATTAAACTTTTCATTTCCGAGGAAGACGGAAAGCTATGTGACTTTATTGTCGAAAACAATAGAGATATTTGGATAAACATTGAGGGAATAGTCGAAAATGTAAACCAAGCGTTAACATTAGGTTATGCTATATATAACGAAGAAGGTACATTATTATATTGGACATATCAAACCGATCAAAACGAGGAAAATTGGCCTAAGCTTAAGAAAGGTTACTTCAGAATTAGAAGTAAACTACCGAAAAATTTACTTAATGAAGGTACGTATAAAATAGAGATGATAGGTAGTATTCATTTCATAAAATGGTTTCTTGAACCGGGTAAAAATGTACCAACGGTTTACTTCAAAATACAAGGTGGGTTAAGCGATTCTCCTTATTGGATAGCTAAAAGACCTGGTGTAATTGCACCTATTATCGAATGGAAAGCTTATTAACATAAGCTATATCAAACTGTAAAACAATATGCTTTTTAAGGCGGATTTCGTATGATTGTGAAAAAAATTAAAAACAAAGCATACCAGATAATGACATTCTTAGGGGTAGATCCTATCATAACTTATAGAAACATTGTTGGTGTTTTCTCATTTTATGTTAAGGATTATCTGCATTTAAAGTATCAAATTAAAGAAAATAATAGTTTACTTAAAATTAAGAAAATTAACCCGGTTCTTACTGATAAGTTTAGTGAGGGAGGCATTGCAAGAGGGGCATATTTTTTTCAAGACTTATTAGTAGCCCAGAAGATATATATAAAAAATCCTGATAAACATTTGGATATCGGATCAAGATTCGATGGATTTGTGGCTCATGTTGCTTGCTTTAGACAAATTGATGTATTAGATATAAGGTATATCGATAATAATATTGAGAATATTTCATTTAAACAAGCAGACTTAATGGGTGATTGTACAGAACTATATAATTGCTATGACTCAGTTTCTTCTCTTCATGCAATTGAACATTTTGGTTTAGGAAGGTATGGTGATTCAATTGATATTTTCGGAAGTGAAAAAGGTATAAATAACATCTATAAAATTTTAAGGTCAGGCGGAATATTCTATTTTTCAGTACCAATTGGTTCTCTTAGAATTGAGTTTAATGCACATCGGGTCTTTTCTATTACGTATTTGCTAGAAATATTTAAGAATAAGTTTTTTATTAAATCTTTTTCGTATGTTGATGATGAAGGTGTTTTGCATGAAAATATCCAATTAGACTCTATTGGAGTAAAATCAAACTTTGGGTGCAACAACGGATGTGGTATATTTGAATTGGTAAAAATATAGCGCGGGGAGTTTATAATGGTTATTATTAAAGTAATAGGCGGACTTGGTAATCAGATGTTTCAATATGCACTTTATAGGTCCTTTTTAGCTAAAGGAAAAGAGGCTAAATTAGACATAAGATGCTACAATCTAAACAAGCACCATTATGGGTATGAGCTGAATGAAGTTTTTGGTATAACGCCAATAATAGCTAGCAATAAAGAATGCAATGAACTAAGTAATGACCATTACGACTTATTCACACGAGGGATTAGAAGATATATAAAACATAATTTTAGGATGGGAAAAGAAACTCATATAACTCAGTCTATTGATGGTAAAAGTGAGATTGATAGTTTTCTATATATGCCATTAATATATGAAATGGACGATGTTTACTTAGAAGGTTTTTGGCAATCGTATAGGTTTTTTAATGATATAAAGAGAACACTTTATCAGGATTTCAAATTTAAAGATGAAATGGATAATAATAACAGAAATATTTCTGAATTAATGGAGAAAACAAATTCAGTTAGTATTCATGTGAGGAGAGGAGATTACCTTTCAAGTCCGGAATTTAAAGATGTCTGCACTCTCCAATATTACTTTAACTCAATAGAGTTTATTACAAAAAGAATAGATGAGCCAGTATTTTATGTTTTTTCGGATGACTTAGATTGGTGTAAGAAAAATCTTTGTCTGGAGAATAGTATATTTGTTGATGTTAACAAGGGCAATAAGAGTTATAATGATATGCGGCTTATGAGTTTGTGCAAGCATAATATTATTGCAAACAGCACTTTTAGCTGGTGGTCAGCGTATCTAAACAAGAATGATAAAAAGATTGTTATCGCTCCCCCAAAATGGATGAACAATAGTAAGCGCTTAATATAAGGGCGCATAGCAGTTTATCCATCCATGTGAGATAATCCTTCAAAAAGTCTTTAGACTTTTTCGAGTTTTTTCGACTCTGACCAATAAGTCTAAAATCACTAAGGAGGCTATCTCGATATGGATAAAATCACAGATGCCAAAACTGAATTTCGGCTTAAGCAATGGAGTAAGATAATCCAAGCCTGCCAGACCAGCGGAATGACAGTTGTCAGTTGGTGCAGCCAGAACAATGTAAAAATCAAATCGTATTACTACTGGCTACGAAAAGTGCGTACCTTGGCGTGTGAAGCTGGATCACTTGTACCTCAGAAAACGGAGCAGAAGATTGTCCCAGTACCATTTCACCAGACAAAAGTTTCTGCAGCTGTCACGATCCATCTATCTTCCTTTTGCGTTGATATACACGACGGAACTTCCAGGGAAACCATCGAGGCAGTTCTATCGGCATTGAAAAGCATATGTTAGGCGATATTGCAAGGGCGGAAGATATCTACATTGTCTGTGGGTACTCAGACATGAGAAAGTCAATCGATGGATTAGCGGCTATTATCAAAGAGACATTTGGCATGGATCCCTTTTCTCCAAGCCTGTTCCTCTTCTGTGGGAGACGTCGTGATCGCCTCAAAGCCCTCTTCTGGGAGGGAGATGGTTTTGTACTACTGTACAAGCGTCTAGAGAATGGGAACTTCAAATGGCCCCGTACACCAGACCAAGCAAGACGGCTTACCCGACAGGAATTTCGGTGGCTGATGGAAGGTTTGACAATAGATCAACCCAAAGCAATCCGAGAAGCAAGACCAGGCGAAATCTACTGATAAAAAAGTGCGTAAAAGTATTGATTTTACTGCATTTAAGCTGGATTTTTAAGGTGATATATGTTATAATTATCTTATGCAAAAGATAGATTTTACAGGGCTTTCACCAGAACAAATTGAATATATTTCCACTCTGGAAAAAGTGGTGGAAAACCAGCAGATCCGTATCAATCAGCTTACAGAACTTCTTGTCAAATCCCAAAAAGCTCTATACGGTCAATCCAGTGAAAAGCGGCGTTATGTTTTCGGAGAAGACAACAGTCAAATTTCTCTTTTTAATGAAGCAGAGGTCGAAGCGAACAATAAAGCAGAAGAACCTACCATGCAGATCATTGTGGCAGCACATGCCAGAAAACCCAAGAGAACAAAGGAAGAACTAGCGCAGACAGTCCCTATAGTGGAGGTCGTTTGTGACCTTGACGAGGACAAGCGCTCTTGCGGTATTTGTCAAGCTGACCTTCGATACCTTGGTAAGGAGCATGTCAGGGATGAACTTGAGATTATCCCTGCCCAGGTACGTGTATTGAGATATATTCGTTTCAATTATGTGTGCACCGTCTGTGAGAAGGAAACCGGAGATGCCAACATTGTCAAAGCGCCGGTTCCGGCCCCGGTCATGAAACGCAGCCTCGCTTCTCCATCAACAGTTGCTTATGTTATGTATCAGAAATATGCCAACGGAATGCCTTTATACCGGCAGGAGAAGGACTGGGCAAATCATGGAGTGACGCTTTCCAGAGCCACCCTGGCAAACTGGATCATACGTCCAAGCCATGAATGGCTTGAACCAATGTACAATGCCATTCAGAAGCACTTGATTACCGAACCCCTGATCCATGCGGACGAAACCGTCCTGCAGGTATTAAAAGAGCCAGGACGTAAAGCAACGACAGAATCGCGGATGTGGGTCTACACTTCCGGGCGAAGTCCAACCCCGGCTGTTTTGTTTGAATACCAGCCGACACGATCCGGCCAGCATGCCCGAAGATTTCTGGAGGGTTTTTCGGGTTACCTCCAGACAGATGGCTATAGTGGCTATAATGCAGTACCTGATGTCATACATTGTGGATGTTGGGCTCATTTGCAACGCAAATTCGAAGAGGCAATTCCCAACGGGGCTGATGCTAAGACTTCCAAGGCGGCTATCGGATATGATTATTGTAACCGTCTATTTGCCATGGACAAGAAATGGGAAGAATTGTCCGCTGAAAGGCGGTATGAAGAACGTCTTGAGAATATGAAACCTCTTCTTGATGAGTTCTGGGAATGGGTGCAGCAATTAAATCCGCTGCCAAACTCCAATTTGGGAAAAGCGATCACATATGCATTGAATCAAAAGGGGTCATTGAATCATTTCCTGTTAGATGGACGGATCGAGCTTTCCAACAATCGTGCCGAAAATGCCATTCGCCCTTATGTCACAGGGAGGAAGAACTGGCTGTTCGCCGACACAACCCGCGGAGCCAAGGCTAGTGCCATTGTTTATAGCATGATTGAAACTGCCAAAGCGAATCATCTCAATCCATATATGTATTTGGTGTATCTACTGACAAAATTGCCAAGCTTAAAGGAATTGACGCAGGAATCTCTGACACCCTATATGCCATGGTCTCCCGAACTGCCTTCTTGGTGCCGTAACAATTTACACAATGCACTCCATGATTAATCGCTTACGAACAATAAGACAACGAATTGGTCAGATTTGATACCGCAAAGTTGGACGTGCCTAAATGTATAGATTTTAAGATTACATATAATGAGTTTTGAGGGAGAACAACTAAAATGAAAAAGGAAAGAATTGATCTTTTTGTACCGGGTCGTTTGTGCCTTTTTGGGGAGCATTCCGATTGGGCAGGAGGTCATAGAAGAATCAACGCAGATATAATACCCGGGATGGCAATAGTATGCGGAATTGATCAAGGAATAAGAGCAAAAGTTAGCAAGTCAAAAACATTACAGGTTCGGTCTATACTACCGGATGGAAGCAAGACTGATTTCTTTGAATTGCCAATGGACGTAAGAACATTAAAGAAATCAGCTTCTGAGGGTGGGTTCTTTTCATATATTGCCGGCGTAGCAGCATATATCCTGGAACATTACAGAGTTGAGGGAGTAAATATAGATTGTTATAATATGTCTCTTCCCATAAAAAAAGGACTTTCTTCAAGCGCTGCTATATGTGTTCTTGTTGCCAGAGCGTTTAATAGATTGTATAATCTCCATTTAAACGTCAGAGGCGAGATGGAAATTGCTTACAGAGGCGAGATTTTAACACCGTCAAGATGCGGTAGGATGGATCAAGCATGTGCATACGGACAGAAACCGGTTTTAATGACTTTTGATGGAGATTCCATTGAGGTTGAGCAAATCAAGGTTGCAAAGTCAATGTATTGGGTTTTCGCTGATTTAAAAAAGGGAAAGAACACAAGAAAGATTTTATCGGATCTAAATAAGTGTTATCCTTTCGCCCAAAATGAGAGAGATGAAAATGTACAAAACGCTTTAGGCTGCTTGAATCAACGTGTAGTTAAGGATGTTGTCAGAGCTTTTGAAGAAGGAAATGTACAGCGAGTTGGAGAATTAATGAATGAAGCTCAAGATATTTTTGACAAGATGATAATGCCGGCATCACCAGATGAACTTAAGGCACCGGTGCTTCACTCAGTACTTAATGATAGCCGGGTAAAAGAGTTGGTGTGGGGCTGTAAAGGAGTAGGATCACATGGGGATGGCACGGTTCAATTTTTGGCAAAAGGGAAACAAGAGCAAAAGGATTTGATAGATTATTTAAACAACGTGCGGTTATTATCTGCATATCCATTTGATATCAATGCATATAAAAGCGTACGAAAAGCAGTAATACCATTAGCGGGTTATGGGACAAGACTGTTCCCTGCTTCAAAGGTTGTTAAAAAGGAACTGTTTCCTGTCGTTGACAAGGATGGAATTGCAAAACCGGCTTTGCTAATACTTCTTGAGGAACTGGATCAGGCCGGAATTGATGAAATTTGCTTGGTTATCGCTGAAGGAGAGGAACAAATTTACAGAGAGCTTTTCGAATACGAACTAACAGAGGAATACACTCAAAAACTTCCTTCATATATGCGTGAATATGACCAGAAAATTAGAAGAATTGGTGAAAAAATCAACTTTGTCTTCCAGAAAGAGCGCCTTGGGTTTGGACATGCAGTCTATCAGAGCAGGGAGTTTGCAGGAAACGAACCGGTTCTTCTTGTATTGGGAGATCACATTTTTCGTTCAAAGGAGGGTAGACCTTGTGCTTCCCAGGCCATTGACGCATATGAGTTAAATAACCAATTGACTGTACTTATACAAGAGGTTCCTATAGATAAAGTTTCACACTATGGAGTAGTCGGAGGCACTTGGGCAGATAGAGA
>Ga0255347_1008553_pt1 | contig 10262 bp, 14 predicted proteins | sample wastewater_treat_2_FD_192479 | JGI IMG/M metagenome (GOLD analysis project Ga0255347, IMG submission 192479) | Wastewater microbial communities from Lulu Island WWTP, Vancouver, Canada - plant24 | ecosystem: Engineered > WWTP > Wastewater > Unclassified | place: Canada: Vancouver, British...
TTTCGTCTACTTCAGGTTCTAGGATGTCCTTGAGCCTTATAGTGAGCGGCATTGGTTCTGGAAACTCGAACTCTTTGTCTATATCTTTTCTTATAGACACAGTGAAGACTCTCTCTCTGTTCTGTGGTACGCCGTAGTCTTTCGCATTCAGAACTTGGTAGTGGTTATTGTAGCCCAGTTCTTTCATGGCTTCTTGGTATGCATCGAAGTTATGGCGGTGCTTTTTACTGAGTAGATTCTTTACATTTTCCCATATAACGTACTTTGGTTTTAGCTTTTCCACGATACGAATTGTTTCGTACATCAAGCTCGAGCGTGTTTCGGAGCCAATATCTCCACCGGCTTGCTTGCCTGCGATAGAAAAGTCTTGGCATGGGCTTCCATGCATTACTAGGTCTACTTCTATGTCTTTATCCCATTTTCTGATGTCTTGTGGCTCGAAGTTCGTACCATGCATCGCATTAAAGCTTTTCACGGCGTATTTGTCTATTTCTACGTAGTCGGCTATCTCCACGTTGATTCCGAGCCTCTCTAGGGCTTTACTACACGCTCCGATGCCACCGAATAGTTCTAGTACTTTCATTTTTATCCCTCCACTTTCTCGACTTTCTGGCCGGTTAGACTTTCCCATCTTTCGATTAACTCCTTTACCGTTATTCGATATGCGTTTTCCATAATGGCTCTTGCAAGCTTAAAATCTAATCGTCTTCGCCTGACGCCACTCTTTGTATTGCCTTTAAAGGGAGTAAGAAGAACATCGGATGAGTCTGCTCGGATTTTTTTGATTATGTCGTTGCAGTTATTGATGAAATCTTGTCGTTTCTCGACTGGCATATCGATATTGATTAACGATAGATGTCGTGAACTAACTTTGATCTTATGCTCCCAATCGTATTTAATGTTTTCCTTAAAGTCGAAATTTATAAACGTTTTGTCATCCGTGCTGTCTACCGCTCTTAAGCCGAGCCATCCATCTAGCGTGTTGAATGTTATTTTTATATCGTTGCGTGGCTCTATCCTCACATTATTTATATCGCGAATCGTACCAACTAGAGATTCATTCTTGTAGATCTTAACCTTATCATCGTCTTTCTTCTCGCCATCAAAACATACCACGCAGACGGGGTTTTCTGTATCGTCAAACGGGTTTTCTTCCAAAATCGTAATTGAACTCAACAAATTCTTCTTCTGATATGAAGAATTTATAAATGATTCCGGAACAATGGCAACAACATACTTTTGAGCCTCAATCATTCTATCTAGCGCTAACAAATACACATCATCGTAATGTGTTAATTTGAAATATTTTGATAAATCGATCTTTTTTCTAGAAGCGGACTGTTTAGCTATGTATGGTGGATTTGTAATAATTATAGCCTTGTCAACATGGGGAATGTTCAATAATGAATCATTATTTTTCCACGATAATGCTTCATCTATGTCTAGACCAATCGTTTCTTTCATGCGAAGATTATTTTTTGCCGCATTGAGTAAATGTCCGCCTCCAGCAAACGGATCATATGCGATGGTGCACTTCGAATTATTAATAAAATCTATAACTTGTGGTTTAAGCCATAAGGAATCTTTTGTGAAGAATTGTCCTAGTTTTACTTTTTTGTCATGCATATTGTAACCCATTATATTATGAAACACATATTTAGGTTACCTTTAGCGATTAACACTCGCTACTGGGGCGGTTTTTTGACGGCGAAGAAACGGTCGCAAGCTATAATAAGAAGTATGAAGTATGTTATGAAAGATTTTTCGGATAAGGTGCGCAGTCTTGTCGGCGATGGCACCTACGACATCCCGGAGGAGTTCATAATCAATGCGCTTAACTGGGCATATAATGAGCTACCGAGAGTACCGAAACTAGAGAAACTTTTTCGCTCCCATGAACGAGCGACGCTTGATGCGAAAGGGCATTTCGAGTGGAATCTTAATGGCAATTTCCGCAGGCTATTGGATATCCCTATGATGGAATTCTGGACCACTACTGGTGGCAAACCATGCAAGCTGAACGTATGCAACAGGGACAATGAAGAGTTCTTCAGGAAGAACGGAATCATTGAATTGAAAGAGGCGGGGGTTCCATGCGAATACACGATCGAGCAGCAGGATGACGACATTAAGCTAGTCTTCGACAGGCCATTAGATGTTCCTGTCATTGTTGACTATATCGCCTACGGCATTCCTAAGCCAGTCACGAGTAAAGATGATGTCATTGAGTTGTCTGCTATTGCCGAGAACTTGGTAATCAATGTCATCCGCTCTGTTTACTTCCACGAAAGCGACGACTTTGCATTTGCTACGGATATTACTAGCTACCTCGATAACAAGCAAATCGTTGAGGCTATTCAGCAGCTCAACAAGCGTTGGGGCAACGAAGAACCTATAATCGTCGGAGAAAGATAACATGGCATTAAGGCATCAAAACAGGTCGCATCCGCATGGGCGCGTGCCGGTATATTATGCTAACAACAAGCTTTATCCTGGCTCCTATGGCCCAGTAGAATCGCAGACACGTACCAGTCGTCGTGTGCATGATGGCTTTACGCTTAATAACAACTTCGGTCTAGACACCACATCTGACGACATTAACTCCAGTCCGTACTCAAGCCCATACTACATTAATGGGCGTTACAACTCTGACAACCTTATCACTCAGCGCGCTAACTCAGCCTCGGTTCAAGGCACGAAGTTCCTCCTCTCTCCTTTTGAGACGGCAGAAGATTTCCCTGATGTTCCGACTACTACAATTGAACTTTGGCAGGGAAAGCAGATCCGTTTCGTCATGCCATATAATGGCAAGGTTGTAGGCAACAAGATTAAGATCAAGAATACTGGCGAATGTACCGGCATTCTTTCTATCTATTTCGCAGTAACAGAGAATGGTGAACCTGCTGCAGAGACGAGCATAGACCTATGCAAAGTATCGTCCGATACCTTTGACGAGATTACTTTGCACGCTATGACCGTGGTCCCTCGCATGGCTAATCCGAAAAAGAAGCTCTATGTCCGCATGGAGATTTGGGATGAGGTAAGCCAAGAGCGTTCCGCCAATCCATTCAATACTGGAAGAAAGATTGAAATTCTTTCCTGCGGTGATGGCAACCATGAGGAATGCATCTATACGCTTAGCGATAAGAACATCATGGCTAATGAGAAATATGAATACAAGCCCCAGCCAAATCGCCCTATGCTCCCGCTCGTTTACAGCGACTATGAATCAGTCCCATGCGAGAGGCTCGACAATATCAAGACTGGTGCAACAGTTTCGCTTAATGGCTATCGCTATGACATCTTCTGTGTTAAGAGCGGCAACTTCGCCCAGGCTGTTATCTACGATAAGGAGATGAATAAGATTATCCCGAATAATATCAAGGTAGATGGTCGTGTTGAGAACTTCAATATCGCACAGGTTACTGATACCGATAAGCAGACCTGGGTATATTACGTTGACGGCTATTCTCCTCTCCAAAGATTTAAGATTGGTGAATGGATATCGTCTGCTTTTCCTACTGGTTCAGCCGATAGCGTGACTGCCAATATCAATAACGAGACGTGGTATAGCTCTCCTCTCGGTTCTACCTCTGGTACTTACGTATTCACCTACACGAACGGCCATTGGGAATACAATGATTCCGAAGTGTCGCTCTCTACCTATGGCATCAGCTTGAGCGGTGGCTCGCCTAGCGATGGGTCAACCATCACGGTTGTCTACACGGTAACGGAAGGTGGCACTAAGACTATCGAGAGCATTGAATTTGTGGATGCTCGCCCAGTAATCGCTGCTAGCCTCATCATGTTCCATAACAACCGCCTGTATCTAGCAGGCTTCCGTAACGATCCGAACCTAGTACAGATTTCGGCCATCGAGGAGACCGGTCCAAACTTCACGCAGTTCCCATACCGCATGTACGTGCCGAACCGCAGCCCTTACGATACGTCGCTCAACCCAATCACGACTATGGTAGAATACACGTCAGACCAGATTATGTTCGCACTTAAGAACGGATTCTCTCTCTTCCAGACCTATTCTAAGAGTGGCGGTCTAGAGACAGCGATGCCACAACAGGTGTCAACCTTTACTGATTCGGCTGGCGTTCAGACTCAAGGTGATATCTGCAACTACAAAGGCGTCCTGTATTCGTTCGACCAGAAGGAAGGCTTGCGCCGCTATACTGGCGCAGTATGGAATACTCTCCCTACTACCGTAGATAGCCACTACGACCGCGTTGACATGTCAAAACCACGCAAAGTCTGGGGCTATGCTAACAAGCTATACTTCAACTACACGGATAGCATCGACCATCGTGCAAAGTGTCTTGTCTGGGATATGCAGATGAATTATCAGCAGTATCCGTGGTTCCAGGACGTCGACATTCCGTTCTGCGACGCTCGCTATGACGAGACCGAAGACCTTATTGGTATCCATCCGGATTATCCAGTAATAATGAAGCTCTATGCAGAGGGCACCTGGTCTCGCCTCGATACACCAATCGTCTTTAGGCGCGACACCAAATATCTATCTCTCCCTGGCAACGCTGCTGATATTACCGTTAAGCGTGCGCATATTAAGGTAATTAACAATGCTAATCGCTGGTGGTGGATTTCTCTCAACGGAGACAAACAGAATATGACGCAGTTCCGTGGCCACGATAGCTGGTATCGCCAGCCAGTCTGGGACACGATTACTGTTACTGAAGCGCCTGAAACGCCGTTCCCGTTTGAGGATGTGTACGAAGAGAACGCTATTTATCGCATGTCACTGATGGACTTGCGTCTAAGGTGCTCGGCTATTCAGGTAAGAGTGAAGGCAAAAACGTTCCGCTCGCAGTGTAACCTTGTATCTGTCGAGCTAGAGGTTCAGCCAAAGAATTACCTATAACAAAAATACCCCCAATACAGGGGTATTTTTTTTATTCAATGATGATGTTTAACTCATCCGCGAACTTTGTGATTTCCCTTCTTAATCGCGGGACATCTAGCTCGCTAAAGTAGAACTCGCCAAGTTTCTTCATGTGGTAATTCTTCTTCCTAAGTAAACCGTTAGAGATTATCTCTTGGTCAATGCAATCCAGGAAGCAACCACTCATCTCTAGCTGACGAGCCTCTTTCAAGACGAGTGCCTTTATAAAAGCCGTTTCATTCATGACCCGAGAGAGTGCCCGTGGCGTACAAACTGACACTAGATATGTGGCGAGAACTCTGTACGGATCGTCGTATGTTTTCTTGTATTCCACCTTAAATTCCCCATGTGCTCCTATTGCGGCGACTGCCACGCCTTCTGGAGTTTTCCTTCTTACTGCGGTTAGTTTTACGAGATACTACTCGCAAGTTACTACTGCGGTTGTCTGTCGGGGCGCTATTACGATGGTCTACCTCCTTACCGTCTCCTTTGTGAACCCTTCCAGACTTGAGAGCAGAACGACGCGCAGAGTTGCGCGCCGAACGCTCGGCTTTTGCCTTAGGAGAGCTCTGGAATTTCTCATATTCATGGGCTACGCCAGCCGCAGTGCGCTTGCGCTTTCCATTAACTGTCGTCCAGAACTTTCCCACGATTAAGCTCCTAGAGATTTGGCGACAGCTTGCTGATACTCTGCAAGCTTCTTCTTAGCCTGCTCAACGCTTTGGCCACCGAATACGGACTTCAAGATATCAAGGCTGTGCTGACCTTCCATGAACGCACGACGTTCAGCCTCCAGAGCCTTAGCCTTTTCGTTGTCCTCATTGATGAGCTTCTCGTAATCCTCCATGGCTTCCTCGGTCTGCGGAAGATTGCGGTATGCGGTTTCGATTTCTGGAGTGATTGCATTGCGGCGGTATAGCAAAAATACTGCGTTATTGGCCATGGATACCATCCATCCAGCGGCAAATGCAGCTTCACGCTCGCCAGTCAAAAGCTTCTTAGCGCCTTTATAACCGTTTATCATCTCGTCTAGGCGCTGAAGGTCTCTTTCGATATGCTTATTGGTTTCTTTCGTCTTTACGATTTCTGCGCGAGCATCAGAAATAATATTAAAAGCTTCTTTAGCCAGCGCGATATTATCGACTGCCATATTCTTCTCTCCTTAATGTTAGTTATCTTAACTATAACACGATGCTAGGCTTCATTCAATTCGGCAATAGCCTCATTGACCGACCTGAGCTGGTTGGAAAGATTGATGGTATTCTCACGCAACTTTTGAAGACCAGTTTGATATGTCTGTTGAGTCTTAATAGTGTTCGGAAGATAGGTCTGAGTATCGTACTGGATTTTAGCGCGCTCTGGGAAATTAGAGTACATCATACCCCTGTCATTCGCCGAGCTCATAATCTGAGTTTGAGCCAGCTTTCTCTCGTTCTCGATATTCTGCTGGTTCAGATTACGCTGCTGTTCTAGCGCGTCGCGATAGTTCAAGATAAATGGATCAATATTCTCATTAATCATACCTTTATTTTATAATAGTTTTATGGCTAAGCAATTAATTCCAAGAATCACTCCCGAGATGATAAGGAACTTCCCAGACCAGACCTCTCAGATTATCAACCAGATAATCGACTATATCAACTCGCAGCAAAACTGATATTTCTCTAGCCGGCATTGGCATAAATTATAATTATGGTATGAGTAATTGTAACAAGTGCAACAATAATCCTTGTGGATGTAATAAGTGCGAGCCGGCTAGGTATACTTGTGGTTTTAATATTCAAGCCGACCCGTTCGACAGGTCTACTTGGCTTTTCAACTTTTGTGGTCAGACTCACCGAGTAAAGATTCCTAAACTCTTCGAGACCTGCACCAATCTTTCTACTAATTTTACGACTTCCAGTCTTATCTATAACAGCGAGTGCGGCCAGAATATCGTTACTGGCAATCAGCTTGGCGGCCTAATCAACCTCGACGATCTGCGAGATGTCGAAGTCCCAGATGCGGATTCCTGCGACCTGCTAGTATTCGACCCAGGCTGTGCAGACTGTGGCGGAGCATGCAAGCCGCGCCCAGCTCAATGGCGCAATTACCATATTCCAGATGCAGAGGATTGCGAGGTCGAGCTCGATGAAGATGGTTATTACAAAGTCTTGATTAAGGACGACTGTGGCTGTATCAAGGAGTGCCGTCTTCCAGCTATGCCGAACGGCTCCACGACGATTAACTATATCCGCGACTCAGTCCCGGATGACCCAGACTTCCCTTGGTATTATGGTATTTATAACGATCGAATCAACCTACATCTCGCGGAAAACGCCGCTCAGTGGTTTGGCAAATATGACTTAAAGCTTACTATCAATTACAGTATCCAAGTCGTACACTCTACTGTTTCCCCTAATACAAACTTCCGCTCTCTATTAGTACCAGTAGTGGAAGATTCAGAAATCAATGTCTCGATGTTTTCCTCTATCTTGCAAGACCAAAGCACTGTATCCTGGCAGACCGAGCCACATATTCCTTGGGGAACAGTATGTTTACGTGGTTCTATGACATTCGTCGTTCCTAAGGGCAAAGACGCCTATCTCCATCATGAATTCCGTCTCCGCGGTTACGGCACAGGCGCAAACTATCTTACGAATGCTCTTGACGGGCAAAAAGTTCCAGACGATGTCGCTGGCCAAGTAGACCATATGCTGTACACTGCTAGCCGATTAAACTCTCTAGCTGTCGATGTCGAGCCTACCCGCGGCGGAGCAAACCTTACCCCAGTCGTAGACGCAGAAAGAACGCAGTTGGATCCAGCTGTTGATGTATATCCTAATATTGGATAGGAGAAACCATGGCAAGAAAATACCAATGGAGAACTGAAACTTCAATCATCTCTGGCGGCTACCCAGGAGAGCCAGTCGGTGTAATCCCGTCCGACTCTTCTTGGCACGAGACCAGCGCACTTAGCGGTAGCACGACCGCTGAATACTACTTCCATGATTCAGATAGCGCAGACAACAACAATGCTTCTCGTGTCGTGGTTAAGATTCAGGAAAGCTGGACCGCATCAATCAGTGAGCAGAATTACCTTACCATTACACTTAATACGACCGTTAGAAGCATTAGGCGCGACAACATTGTTGGCTACCCTGGCTCTATCGGGCGCAACATGTTTATTCGAAGGCAAGAAGGCGGGACTGTCCTGTGGTCTGTCAGCAATGACCCTGTGGCGACAGCCCATACTGTTCTGGGCTCGCCTCTCCAGCTTGACAGCTATACCTTCACGCTTGCTCCTGGGCAAAATCTATCTCGCGGCTCGATCTATTTTAGGAGCAACACGGCTGGCCACGATGGAGATACGCCGCCTAGTACATACGTGGATATTATGTGGATGGGCACGGCATTTAAGAACACTCTGCCTATCGACTATCGCCCAGGTGCTACGATTGATGGCGATGGTGTTTGGCAATCCCATAACAGAACCGGTGGCAAGGCCCATATCCTTACAGCTCTAGGAAGCTGGAAAGAAATGCGCACTGACAACGGTTTAATTGATTCAGACAATCCGCCTAGCATTTATACAAATAAGTGGTACGACCAGAGAAAGCTCGGCAAAGAATAAAAAACTCCCCATTGAGGGGAGCTTTTTATTAGGCTGCCTTTTCCATCTTAGCGGTCCAGACGCCCTTCTTTTCTGTCTTCGTTAGAAGGAGAAAACCCTTCTCGATGCACTTTGCGATTGCGTTGTCGATAGCCTTCTCGCTTTTCCTCACGATGGTTTCCTGGGTGCCCTTCTTTGTTGGTTTCTTGGTGTCCTTCTTTTTAGGTGCCGCTTTCTCGAGTTCTGAAATCCTTCCCTCGAGTTCAGCGATGTTGCTGTTCAACTCTTCTAGTTCTTTGTATAAGTTATAAATCCTGCTTAGTAAATCCCTTTTACTGATTGACCATCCCCAAATCATATTACATCTCCTTAAAGTCTATTGTTTCTTCGGCCGTATCAATATCGGCCATTTCTTTTTCATCCACCGTCTGAACTTGGCGAATCTTGTTATAACCTTCCCAGGTCAACTGGATTCCGTCCATCAAGCGTTTGAACTCTTTCTTGTCTAGGTCTTTGAATAAGTCAACTGCCTGTTGGAATCTGGCCTCGACTTTGTCTAGACTCTTAGTTTTCTTCCTTCTGAACATCTTCCTCCTTTTTCTTGGCCGGTCCTCTCTTAGAGATTCGCCCGCCTTTCATGCCTGCTATTTTAGCTAATTGTGGATTAGCGGCGAAGCCCCCTGTGTGACCATTATGTCCGCCAATTTTTCCAATCTTTTTGTACCAATCTTCGCCGTAGCGTTCTTTATTGGTCTTGGCGGCCTTGAGACCGCCGGCTTTGTTCCCTGCCATACTTCTCCTTTTAATTTTCAATTGCGTCTTTAAGTGCTTGTTCTAACTCTCTTGCATCCTCCCTCCCCTCTTTAATCAAACGCTCTACTTCTTCTTGGATTTTATCTCCAAACAAGTCCTTGATTGTGGCATCCATAGCGAGTGCGAGTTTATGATATTCTTCGTCGGTTAGTTCGAAGCTCTTTGCATTAAGGTCGAGTTCGTTGATAACATCTTCCCCTAGGTCTAGCCTTTCCCAATGCTCGGGGTCGCACGAATCCATGATGTTTCTTACAAGATATTCGACCAGGCTTGGGCTGTCTTGTGGGGCATAGCTGCCTGCCATGTTAAACTTCTCCTTCCTTGATGAATTTGATAGCGTCATCAATTATTTCTTTATGCGCCTCGTAAGGCGTAACCTGCCTGAGCATTTCTAGCTCGTTGATGACAGTTTCTTTGCGAATTTCGTATGCCATATGGGCCATTTCATGGTCCGCATCGGTTGGCATGAGGTCTTCGATGCCATTGACCGTTGCATACAAGTCTTTGATTTTGCTCATAATAACTTCTCCTTAGTTTTATGATTTATTATTTATGGTCCCCCTCTACCTTCAATTTAGCATATGTTTAAAATAAAGTCAAGCGGAATCCTGCAGAATCTTTTTGACTTCATCGAATATGCCTCCGCTAAACGGGTCTTCAATCTTACGCGCCGTGTCATTTTCGCTTGCTTTCTTCATGGCTTCTATCCATTCTTCAGGGTTGGCATACGGCGTGTAATAGTTTTTCCCCTTATATACTAGGTGCCAATCTTTCCACTTAGCTCCACGCTTGGGGGCTTTGTAGAACTTGATGTCATATTTCTCTATTAGTTCCGCCATCTCTCCTGCTAAGCTAGGCACGGCTAAGTAATCGAGAAATGTGTCGTACACCCTTAGAGGTTCGTCATCCGGGTGTGCCTGATTGTAATCGTGCACCAACTTAAAA
>Ga0255347_1008554_pt1 | contig 10262 bp, 7 predicted proteins | sample wastewater_treat_2_FD_192479 | JGI IMG/M metagenome (GOLD analysis project Ga0255347, IMG submission 192479) | Wastewater microbial communities from Lulu Island WWTP, Vancouver, Canada - plant24 | ecosystem: Engineered > WWTP > Wastewater > Unclassified | place: Canada: Vancouver, British...
GTGTTTTAATTGGCCCACCAAGCTGCATTGAGCATTCTAAAGAGATGGGATTTAGTGGTGAAAGGCTTTTAATGATACACGAAGGAGAGCTGAAGAATTTTACTGATTTTAAGGTTAAGGGAGTTTTTTGTAACCATGGTGAGTCAGCAAAAGATGCACTTGGATATATTCTATATTTTAATGATATTAAAATATATTTTGCAGGAGATACTGCATATACACCAGAAAAAATGGATGCTATTATTATGGAAAAACCAAATCTTGCGATACTTCCAATAAATGGGGCATATGGTAATCTAAATCCAATAGAGGCTACTTGTTATGCAAAGATCATTAAATCAGAAATAACTATACCTTGCCATTTTTGGACTTTTTTAGAGCATGATTTTGGAAGTCCTAGAAATTTTGTAGAAGATATGAAGAAGTTCTATCCTGAGGGTAAAGTAAAAATATTAAAATATGGAGAATGCCTTATATTTTCAAATATCAAACATACGAATATAGAAATACTAGAGATTGAATAATTTAAACAAGTTTATAAAAAAAATAAATAAAAAAAAGATTTGCCTTGGTGCTGGAATTTGGTTCCGTGAACCTTTAATTTCAGAACTTTTTTGTGAGCTTGGGTTTGATTTTTTATGGATTTGTTCTGAGCATACAGCTTTAGATAATGGAGATATTCTTGCACACATTATGGCCACAAAAGGTTCAGATGTTGCTGCTTTTGTAAGAGTTCCAGGTATTAAACAGGAAATAGTAAAGCCTATTTTAGAAATGGATCCTGCGGGAATAATATTTCCCTTCGTGCAGACAGAAACAGATGCAATATCTGCAATAAAATTATGTAGATATCCACCATATGGAATCAGAGGATTTGGTCCAATTAGGAGTAATGATTTTTATAATATGGATTTGGACAAATATTGTGAAAAATCAAAGAATAACCCTTGGGTTATACTACAGATAGAGCACATTGATGCAGTAAACAATTTAGATAAGATACTTGAAGTTCAAGGAATAAATAGTATTGTGATAGGACCAAATGATTTGGCTAATTCAATGGGACTTTTTGGCCAAAGTAAAATCGACGAAATCCTGAGGATTATTGAGCTGGTTCTAAAAAAGATAAAGAGTAAGGGGATCGTAGCAGGTGTTGCAATAGGTTATGATCTAGAGGAAATTACAAACTATAAGAGATTAATTGATTATGGGGCAGATTGGTTTTCTATAACAAGTGATTTTGCAGCTTTAAGATGTTTTTCCAAAATGATGTTAAGTAGTACTAGAGATATATCTGAAAAGAGAAATATCAAATAAAAGAGTTTAATTTAATAATATTTAAATTGAATAATTAAACTTACAGAGTCATGCCATTTATATTACTTTTATACTATTAATTTTGTGAGATATGTGGAATTTTATTGACATTTATATAAAAGTTAAAAATTAATATAGAGGGTATTAGTTTAATTATAAAAAATAAGAAATATATTATAGGTTACTTTATGAATCACAAAGAAAGACTTATGAGAGCATTGAGTCATAAAACTGCTGATAGGGTTCCTATAGATTTTGGCTCAACTCCTGTCACTGGCTTACATTATAATGCTTATATAAAATTAAGAGAATATTTAAATTTAGATTTAAATGTAGAAAAAATATTTTGCACAAGTAAAATGCAGCAATCTGTAATGCCAGAGGAAGATATTTTAAAATATTTCGATATAGATGTAAGAGGTATTTATTTATCAAAGCCCAATAAAAGTCTTGATGCAGATTTTGAAGATGGAAGTTGGAGAGATATGTGGGGGGTTGTTAGGAAAATTCCAAAAAATGGTAACTATTATGAGATTGTTAGTTGTCCTTTTAGTAATAAGGACCTAGATATTAAGAGCATTAATGATTTTGAATGGCCAGATTATAATGATGAAGGTTTTTATAATGAGATATCTGAAAGGGCTAAAGAATTAAGTGAAAATAGTTTTGGTTCAATTCTCATAATTGGTGGATCTGTCGTTCATATAAGTCAATTCATGAGAGGTTTTGAAAACTGGTACATGGATTTAATTTTAAATCCCAAATTAATCCAGGAAATCATGAATATCATTACAGAATTTTATATGAGTATTATAAAAAAAGCTTTTCATAAATTAGGACAATTTAGTAAGACAATTGATGCTGTTTATTTTGCAGATGATCTTGGGACTCAGGAAAGTCCTCAAATTTCACCTGATTTATACAGGAATTTAATTAAGCCTTTTCATAAAAAAATATATAGTTTTATAAGGGAACACATTGGTTGTGATGTCTTTTTGCATTCTTGTGGTGCAATTTATCCTTTAATTAATGACCTAATAGATGCTGGTGTTACAATTTTAAATCCTGTTCAAGTTTCTGCAAAAAATATGGATATATCAAAATTAAAAAACGATTTTGGTGATAGGTTGGTTTTTTGGGGAGGGATTGATACCACAAAATTATTACCTTTTGGTAACAAAAATGATATTAGAAATGCTGTTAAAAAAACGATTGAAGTATTAGGTAAAGATGGGGGATATGTTTTAAGTGCTTCTCACAATTTTCAAGAGGATATTCCTCCTGAAAATATTGTGGCAATGTATCAAGCTTTAGAATATTAGAATAAAAACTAATCTTAATAATTTTATTACGTAAAATACTTGATATAAAATAGTTGAGTAGTCTAAATTTAAAATTTAAAGTGGGAGATTGAATTGCAAGGTAAAATAATAAGAAATGAATTTGAAGAATACATTATATCTTCAATAAAGGGCTATGAAAGGAATATAGTATATCCCGATGGTGAAGATTTAAGGCTAACCCAAGCATTAAAAATATTTAAATATTTCAATAGCAGTAAAACTATTCTAATTGGGAAAGAAAATTTGATATTGAATAATATAAAAGAATCTGGAATTACTGACACAAATACTATTGAAATAATAGAACCTTCTAAATCAAGTAAATTTAATGATTACAAGAGTTTGATTATAAATTTATTTAAAAGTAGGCAAAAAGAAATAACTGAAGAGCAGGCAGATGAAATGGTGAGAAATAATAATTATTTTGCTGCTCTTATGGCAAAGTCAGGTGATGCTCATTGTGGAGTAAGTGGATCTCTGAGTTCAACAGAAGCAATGATGAAACCACTGATTCAGATAATTCAGGCTGGACAGAAAAAGAGGTATCTAAATGCTGCCGTGCTTATAATTATACCTAATTGCTTTTATGGTTTAAATGGGCAGTTCCTTTTAGCTGATGTTGGAATAATACCTGATCCAAATGAAGAACAACTTCTTGATATAACACTTTTAAGCTACGAAACAGCAAAAGCTTATTTTAAAGGTGAACCTAAAATTGCAATGCTATCTTATTCAACTAAAGGGAGTTCAAAGGGTGAAAAAATAGATCAGATAAAAAAAGTTGTGGGGCAAGTAAAAAAAATAAATCCGCAAATAAAGATAGATGGAGAGTTGCAATTTGATGCCGCTGTATTTCCTGATGTCGCGCAAAAGAAATGTCCCGACAGTGAAGTAGCAGGACAGGCAAATGTTTTGATATTTCCTGAACTCAATTCTGCAAATATAACTTTAAAAGCAATTCATAGACTTACAAATGCAGGCTATTATGGTTCAACTATCCAAGGAGCTGCAATACCATTTAATGATACAACAAGAGGGTGCTCACCAATAGATTTGGTATGGCTATCAGGTATGACACTTTTGCAGTTAAAAAAATGGAACAGAATGAAGAGGATAAATCTAAATTAATATAGTGACAACTTATACGTTAATTATGTAATAAATAGATTATTGGGTAGAAATTAATTGATAAATTTATCCAAATATCAAAATTAGTTAGATGAGTAAAAATATGAAAGAAAACCAGGTGGACTTTACTTGATTAAGGATATCTTTGGAGGTAAATGAGAGCAAAAAGAAGATCTTTAAAAGAGAAAAATGGATTTTTAAAGTTGGCGTGCTTATATCTTTTATGCAATTTGCAGTAGTGGTTATAGCTAAAAATAGTCAAATAAAAGATATTTTAGATTTATGTGCAAGTTAAAGATAAGATAAAGATCTCTAATAGTTCAGTTTAAGCTAGCAAGGATTGCTTGTTTTTGCCTTTAAATAAATAAAAAATATTATGTTCTAAAGAGGGAAAGGCGTATATCCAAACGGCAACTTAAGATTAAAATTAACTAGATGTGATCTTCTCTATCCTTTGTGGGATGTTCGTCTGGTTTAAATCGTTTAAAAGTATTTATTATTGAAATATTGAGAGGCTATATCATTTTTAACTTTATTAAGATAGGAGATAAACAATGAAAAAGATGAAGTATAGTGCAATTCCTGCAACAATGGGACAATTAGGCGACAGGTTTATGAGTCAGGGCTACAAAGATAATGGTGGTCTAGGGTTTGAGTCGGTATTATATGCATTAAAGGAGCTGAATTTAATCGATGCTGTTGAATTGTGTTATAGTGGGCAAGGCAAAGAATCGGATGCATCATATATTAAGGAACAACTAGACAAGTATGGGTTTGATGCATCAATGGTTTTTCCTACTTTGCATTGTGAAAGAAGGTGGAAGAATGGTACTATTAGTTCGCCTGATCTAAATATTAGAAAACAAGCAGTGAAGTTTAGTAAAGATACAATGGATTTTGCAAAAGCAATTGGGGCTCAGGGTGTTAGTCTTTGGATTGGACAAGATGGGTTTGACTATGCATTTCAAACAGATTATAGAGCGCAGTGGGATAATCTCATTGAATCTGTAAAAGAAATTGCAGATTATATGCCTGATATGAAACTGGCTCTTGAGCCCAAACTAAGAGAACCGCGTGAGCATGCTATTATTGATACTACAAGCACTGCTTTATTGATTAGTCTTGAAACAGGTAAAGATAATGTTGGTATCACTATTGATGTAGGACATGTACTCCAAGCAGGAATGAATGTGTCCCAGAATATCGAAATAGTTAACAAGTATGGAAAAATATTTAATTTCCATGTTAATGATAATTATGGAACATGGGATGATGATATGATTTTTGGTTCGGTTAGATTTTTAGAAAATCTTGAATTATTTTATACTTTAGAGAAAATTGGCTATGACAAATATCTTTCAGTTGATATTTTCCCATTTAGAGATAAGAGTATAGAGGCTACTCGTGAAAGTATCCTCTATATGAAAAAATACCAGGAAATGGTGAATAAAATTGGTATGGAAAGACTTAAAAAATTGATTGCAAATAATGACATTACAGAAGTTTTGTCCGTGGTACGCAAAGAGTTATTATGATTCAAGAATATATGGTGGTGATAGTTATGAATAACAAAATAACATGTCAACAAGTTATTGATAGGCTGAATGAAAACAATATCTCTTATACAATTAAACAGTTTGGTAACTGTGCAATTATTGTATCTAAACATGGTGGGAGAATTTTTGGGCCTTTTGAAAATAAAGAATCAGAAAGCTTGAGCTGGATGAGCCAGAGCTTTCGGAATTCAGAAAGTTATAAAGAGATGATCGAGACAAGAGCTTGGAATATAGGAGGAGAAAGGTTTTGGATTGCTCCTGAGCTTGCTTTTTTTGTAAAAGAACGCAAAAGATTTGATGATACTTATATTGTGCAGGATGCAATGGGATTTGGCAGCTATGAATTAAAAGAAAATGATACCGAAATTACAATTTCTCAGACAGCTCAACTGGATGTGTATGAAATGCCTTTTGATTACAAAAAAATTTTCATGAGAAGAACTATAATAAAGGCAATTAATCCTTTTAGTGAATCTAAAACTAACAAATTTCCTGACAATACAATTTATTGTGGGTATCATCAGACATTTTATATTAAAGATGAAACACCTCAGAACAGTATGTATGTGGAGCCTTGGATATTGAATCAAATTAATCCTGGAGGCAAGTTATTAGTTCCCTATTTTGGGCAATTAGATTTTGTTGATTATTACTATCCAATTGATGAAAATTGTCAGCAGGTACATAATGGTTATGTCGAGCTTAATATTACAGGTAAAAGAAAGTTCAAAATTGCATACAAAGCGATTAATACCTTCGGAAGGTCAGCATATGTAAACAGGCTAGATGATGGGCGTTATTATGCGCATTTCAGAAGTTATAATAACAATCCATCAAACAAATATTGCTGTGAACCAGCAGATAAACCAGGCGAAAAAGGGTGTTCTCTATTTGTGTACAATGATTTTGAAGATGGACATGGTGGTTTTGGTGAATATGAGAACAGTGGTCTTACACTGGGGATGGATACTGGATTAACTGAGAGTAGATGCGAGCTGACAACATGGTGGTTCATTGGAGCAAAAGAAAGTATAGAGCAGATTGTCCATACTCTATTAGGTGTTAAGTATAGTATTTCAATTTAGAAGGTAGGTAATGGAAGAAAGATTTCAATTCTATAGAAAACTGGTAGCTAAAATCAGTAACCGTGTGGGAGATTTAATGTACACAACTTCACATGGAGGTAATATATCTTGTAGGTTTGATGCAGATTTTATTGCAGCGACACCAACGAAGTGTAATAAGAGATTAGTAGGTGAAGATGAAATATGCATAGTTCGCAGAAATGGGGAGCTAGTATATAAAAAGGATGGAACTTCAGTTACATCAGAGTTTCCTATTCATAATCATATTTACTATATTCGTGAGGACGTGAATGCTGTTATTCATGCTCATCCTCCGATTACAACAGGCCTTGCTATCGCACATTCAGATGTGTTTGAAAAAGCTATTTTGCCAGAATCATGTATGGAGCTTGGTCCAGTTCTCTCAGTTCCATATATGGACCCTGGTAGTAAGGAACTTGCAGAGAATATTGGTGAGGCAATTAAAAAAACGAATGCTATTATTATGCAAAATCATGGAGTGATTGTGGTAAGTAGTGAAGGTTTGAACAAGGCGCTGGAGATGTTAGAGTTGCTGGAGGTCACTGCAACTTCTTTAATGGTTGCTCAGATTTTTGGTAAGATAAATACTATTTCGGATGACAACATAGTAAGAATATCAAATTTATATCATTTACGTGGAATCCCAGTGCCAGGGAAAGTTGGCTTTTATCAAGATGCAAGTGAGACATTCTTAAAACATAGTAAAGACTAATTAATAGAAGATGAGTTTTGGTTGTATTGTAATTGATATTGGAGTGATAACGAAAGAGTTAAAGTAGCTACGTATACTATAGGGATACCATTGATGTGGAACCATTAAAGGGAAATAGGGTGTATTTGGGTGGACAGTTAAATAAGTTGATGGATATGATATAGAAGAATTAATAAGGGCTTAATAATATACCTTCAGACTTTGGAATTTACAGTGGCCATTGCGAATACTATTAAAACAAAGGTTTTCTTTTACGAAAATAAATATAAATGTCATAACAAAGTTCCAAGTGATGAGCAATTTAAACTTATGTATAAGATTAATAAACTAGGGATTAAAGATTTATATCCAAATTATAGCTAAAATTTCAATTATTGATCTTTTCTAATATCTTTTTAAATATTACTTTTAAAAAAAATTATGAACCTTATGTCTTTGGAAAGTGCTTTTATCCTATTGATATTGAAGATGCGATTTCCCAGTTTACGCAAATCTTTAAATATCGCAGGAAAACGATGATTACAAGACATCTTGCTTTTTCAGCATTTAAGGCAGAGTGTTTCTCTTTTATTTACAAGAGCAGATGAGATGTTTAATACACTAGATTTCCAGTATCTAATGGGGTGGGGGCCATGAAAGAAACTCTTGGGTATTACAAAAATATGAATTGCTCGTTATTGATGATTTTGCTATCTACTCTTTAAACCGTGATGAGGCAAGTAATCTCTATGGGGTTATCATCAAACGCCATAAGTTAAAATCATCAATTTTACGTCGAATAAAACTCTTTAAGGAATGGCAAGAACTTTTTTCCGATCCAATACATGATAATTCTGTTCTTGATAGACTAGCTCAAAGCTCATATTAGATTCTCATGTATGAATCATCCATTAGAAAGCAAAACAGTCCTAAATAATGAAAGTAATTAAAATATGAAGGTATTATTTTAAAAATATTGAAAATCAGATATAGTTGCTGGTAAATGACTTAATGCTGTTAAAGAATTAAGGGTGTATCTTTTATAATTTAAAAAATCGCATTTAGATTTTTTTAAATAAGGCAATTTAATTGTTGTAATATTTATTCTTAATTTCTATAATTTATTCTTTAAGGAGCTTTTATTGGCAATCATATAATAATAAAATTAATAAAATAAAATTTTTAGCATAGGTAGGGAAAATTATGCGAATTCCTCAGGGTACAATAGTTGCAATGCTTACACCTTTTGATAATGATGGGAAGATAAATGAGATTGAAGTTAGAAAATTAGTAAACTTTTTAATTAGTAAAGGTGTCGATGGTATTTTTCCTGTTTCATCTTGTGGCGAATACACACACCTTGACATGTCAGAAAGAAAATTTTTAATAGATATTGTGGTAGATGAAGCAAGAGGTAGGGTTGATATAATACCTGGCTCTGGTGCTACTTGCTATCACCAATCAATTGAAATTGCAAATTATGCAAAAGCTCGAGGCTGTGCAGGTGTAGTTCTTCATGGACCTTATTTTTTTAAGAATACTGAGGAAGTTGTAGAAGGGCATCTTAGAAAAGTGGCTGAATCTGTTGATATCCCAATATTTTTATATAATATACCAGCTTTTGCTAATGAGGTTACTCCAGCAATGGCTGAAAGGCTTTGTGCACTTCCTAACGTAGTCGGTATAAAAGATTCTTCTGGGAATATGGTTAATGTGATGAACTTACTAGAAATGACTCGCAAAGTAAACCCAAATTTTAAAGTACTGGTTGGTGCTGAAGAGATTTTTCTGCCAGCTTTATTAATGGGTGGCAAGGGATGCATGACAGCAACTGCTGGAATAATGCCTGAATTTATGGTTGGAATTTACAGGGCTTGCATGGAAGGAAATATAAATTTGGCATATAATCTTCAATTTGCAATTCTACCCTTAATAAGGGAGATGAAGTCAGTTAATTTCCCTCAGGGATTTAAAGAGGCAATGTCAATAAGAGGCATTGAAATGGGGCCCCCAAAGATGAATTACCCACCTCCAGCTTTAGCAAAAATTGCTGATCTTAAAGAAAGGCTTAGAATTGAAATGGCTTCTTTGCTTAATTCTTATTTTCCTCAAAGTGAATTAAGATATAATCCGGTAGACTTACCATTAAAGTCAAAATATCAATACCCATCAGCGTATGTTGAGGCAAAAAATGCGAAAAAGTTTTTTGATTGTGAAATGTGTGGTATGTGTGAGGGGGATAGAGTGGCTTTAGAATGCTTGAAAATAAATATGGGAGATAAAGAAAATATTGTAACTAGTTCTAATAATAATCAAATTAGTGAAAGCGATATAGAGAAAATAGTGTCCGAAGTCGTAAAAAGGGTTATGAAAGAAAGCTCCTAGTATCTACTTCTATTAGGCTACATGGAAATAAAGTCTAAATATGTTTTAATTAAAAAAGTGTATCAAGGGTATGCTTTAGGTAAAAAATGTTTTGTGCAAGAAAGGCATATAAAAGGGCATATCAAGTATCACTATTAAGTATCAAAAAGGTGTATTAAAGAAGGAGTAATACGAGTATGAAAAAGCAGCAGGTTATTCCAGTAATATCAATACAGGGTCAGAACTGTACTGGGTGTGTGACTTCCACCTTATGTGCAGAATACCCAGCTATAAAAAACATACTTCTATCTGATATTATACCTGGGGTCAAACTTGACTTTGTTTTCCACCCTAACCTAATGACTGCTAGTGGAAACCTAGCAGTGGAGATGTTGGAGCAGGCACAAGGACAAAAAGATTATGTGCTGATTGTGGATGGAGCAATCCCTATCAAGGATAATGGCATTTACTGTGCCACTGGAGAAAAAGAAGGCAAAAAGTACACTATATTAGATGAGGTGTTAGCCTTAACTGAAAATGCTTTTCTAGTTATAGCGTTGGGCACCTGTGCTGCCTTTGGGGGAATAGCAGCAGCTAGTCCTAATCCAACTGAGGCTCAGAGCGTAGGAGACGTATTTTTAACTCATAAAATAAACAAACCTCTTATAAACATACCTGGTTGCCCTCCTCACCCCGACTGGCTGTTCGGGTCTATCGAGGAAATACTGCTAAATGGTTTTGAAAATGTAAATCTAGA
>Ga0255347_1008557_pt1 | contig 10258 bp, 15 predicted proteins | sample wastewater_treat_2_FD_192479 | JGI IMG/M metagenome (GOLD analysis project Ga0255347, IMG submission 192479) | Wastewater microbial communities from Lulu Island WWTP, Vancouver, Canada - plant24 | ecosystem: Engineered > WWTP > Wastewater > Unclassified | place: Canada: Vancouver, British...
ACGATACCGCTGCTCTACCATTGAGCCACACCAGCATATTTGCGAGGGCGGTATTTCCACCCTCGTTGTTTATTATAGCAAAAATATCTTATAAATCCATACTACCTTATCAACAACCCGAGACCTCGTGATTGCGAACCACGCGCTCTCCCAAAGGAGTAAGTTTTCTGCCCAGTCGAAACCTGCGGTCATATGGCTTGATACGCAAACCATCATTTTACAATTTCCCAGTAACCTGCCCTGTCAGAGCCAACACGCCGTATGACGCCAGTATCGCGGAGAGTTTTTAATTCGCGCCCGATTGTTCTGAGCGACAAACCCGTTTCCGCCATCATTTGTTTTTGCGTGATTTTCGGGTCAGCAAGAATGGCACTTAAAATTTTCTCGGTGTTTTTTTCTATGCCATCATCTGTGCCATTTTCTATGCCACTTGGCATAGAAAATATGTCGTAATTCAAATTTTTCAAAATCACGACAAATGATTGCTCCGTAGAGCGGAACGAAGGTGCAGCGTCTTCAGGGTACTGGTCAATGATTTTACGCAGACCGCTACCGCGGCGTTCCATAAATTTTAGGCGACTGAAAAGGTCGCAGATGATGGGGTTTCTGCGGATTGAAGGAATGTCGTCAATGTTCAAATCTTGAATTCGTTTGCCGTCAGGCATACCACCTGGGGAAACTATCTCAAGGCGGTCGTCGTACATATCGACGTGAATTTCGCTGCCCTGAATCATATAGTCGCGGTGGACAAGAGCATTAGTAATAGCGACATAGCCGTTTAAACAGAGCAAGCCCTTCCTCGCACATCCCGGCATAATCAAGTAAAGCATCCAATAGTCGCTGGATTCGGTTGTCGTCCCTTTCTCGACCTTTTATTAAGATGTCAACCTGATTGGTGAGCAAAGAGAGGTTCTGCCTGATTAAAGGCTGAAGAGATTCTATCATACTGCTGACTTCTTGAAATAAGTCATTCTCGTTTTTTGATGAATCTTTGCTCACCCGCTCACCTCCACGACAAGTATAATTGTATAATATTGTAAATGGCTCCGCAAGGCTTTAAAATCCTGCTTGTCCATTCAGATACTGGCTTGCAGTCAAAATTAAAGATAAGCAGCGTTTATAGAAATATTCATAATGCCTGTCATCTTCAATATTTATCTTTGTTGTTTCGTGGTGGCGGATTCTAAAGTCATTCCCAATCGTCGTGAGTTCTTGAAATTCCTTTTTAAAAAGATTCACAAAAGGAGCTTTTCCATTGCTCATGTCAGCAATGATTTTATCTCCCGACTGTTTTTTATCTAAAGCCGGAGAGTAGTATGTCTTCAGCCGCTCAAAGGCATCCCATAATTTTTCAACAGCAATTTTCACATTGCCATCGTCGTAATATTTCGCTGCTTCCTGCAGTAATTCTTTCAGCCCTGCCTCCTCAATTGGGTCAAGCGCAGCTCCGTTTATCGGGAGGTCATAGGTATTGCAATCCCGCAAGTTCTGAACCCGCTTCTATTAGTCGGTCATAATTTGTCGTAAAAATATTGAGACGTTCACGAGTGCCTGTCCTGCTTGCAAAACTCATAGGAAAGTTAACAAGATAGTCGAATGCCTCGTGACGCTCTTCTTCTCCCGCTATTGCAATGCTATTTTCTATGCCGCTTATGCTGTCAGCAAAGCTGTAAATAGTCTTTTTAAGGCTTTCCGTCAGTTTATCATAAGCGGCCTTTTTGTCCTTATCGGCAGAAATGTTATGCCCGAGGATTTCAAGACCACGCAGCAGTTCGTTGATTACTCTTATATAATCTTCGATATTGGCTGCTCCGCGCTTGTTTTTATCAGCAATAGCCTTTGCCGATGCATTTATCTCATCGGAATAGTCCGTGTCAAGCGTGGGCGCCGACATAGCGGCATTGGCAGAGCCCTTTGCGATAACCTCTATCGCTGTAGAAAGCCCTGTTCCTGTCAACAGCGACAAATGCTCAGATTGAAATAATGAAGTAAGCCATGGTTCTATGCCTTGACGCAAATCCGACTTCTTAATTGCATTTTTACTGCCTGTAGGAATCCAAGACGAGGATTGATTTTCGTCTGCAAAGGTAAACTCTCCATCTCTGTCTTGCTGTATAAGCTCAAGAGGGGAATTATCATCTCGTATTTTTAAGATACTCTTAATATTTTCACTCATTGTAGTTCCTCCCTTCACGCTTGAGCCTTTTCTCTAATCCATAATAGAAATGCCGTTCTGCTCACAAAAAGATATAAACACCTGCATCGTCAATTTGTTGGGACGGGTCTTACCGTTCTCCCAACGATTGATTGTGGCGAAACTTACATTCAAGGTGCGAGCCAAATCCTCTTGGCTCATATTCATTTTTTTGCGCACCATTTTGACTTTTGCGGGAAAATCCACTTGCTTCCACCTCTTGCCGACAATTATAGCATGTGTTATAACTTTTTTCAATCTTGAGGGTTATTTTTTGCGTAATTCAGTAGCTTTCGCACCGGCTTATGATATGTGTGTTGGCGAAAGGGGTTGATCCATATGAAAAAGCTAATTATCTCCGGAATCGGTGTTATCGCCTGTGTCGCACTGTGTGCCGCCATGTGGCCACGGAGCGCCGAGGCGGGGATTTACCCGCCGTGCCGGTAAAAGCCGCCGTGTCCGCCAAAATTGAGGCTCAGTCAGAGGAAACGCCGCATATTTTTATCTCTGCCGATATTCCTGCTCCCAAAACGGAGCCTGTCGCAATAAGTGAGCCAGAGGTGAAAGTGATGATGGCAGAAAAAGAAACAGAAAAACCAGCACCGATGCCGGCAGCCACGAAACCTCAAGCCGCATCAAAATCCGCGCCAGCCTCCGCTGAGCCAAAGTCAGGAGATAGAAGATGTTCCGCATCCGCACTTTTGTGAGATACGGTGCCTTCATAATATTTAAAATCCGTTTTCCGATGTTCAGCAGGAAGCTGGCGCTCCCATCGTCGGGTATAATGAGCGTGTCCTCCGATGCGCTCCTCGTAAAGAAAAACGCTTCGGGGAAATCGCCGCGCAGCTCATATGACAATGCAAATGCCTTATCGATCAGGTCAAGCAGGTCAGCTTTAGACATGTCGAGGGATTCCTTGAACAGCGGATGTTCCTCAAGCGCTTTCAGCCTTTTGTAATAGTCCTTTATTTTTCTGTCCATGAAGCGAATAAGCTCGTCATGGGGCGACACCGCTTCATCGACGATAACCGTCCCGTCATAATCGGTCAATGTTTTTTCTTATCAGGTCTTCGCCTTGCTCAGTCAGGCGGAGGCCTGTTCTTTTTTCGCTCATCTGCTTCACCTCCCGAAACGAAAATTCTGAAATCCGTAAAGTTTGCTTCACTATGTAGAGAAAATTTCCTCTGTTTTAAAATTCTATCACGGAGGCTGCAAAAAGAAAACCTCCATATATCTCGTAAGAAAGGAGTATCAAATGAACAAAGCAAAGGAAATTAAAAACCGCTTCGACACCATCGACGGCACGACGCTGTACCTCTGCCTTGAAGACAGCAGACTGCGTATCCAAAACCGGCTGTTTGAAATCATGGAGGACGCGCCGCCCAGCGTTCACTTTTGCAGCGACGTATTTATAATCGGCGGCGGTCTGGAGGAGCGCATCGAGAGCTTCATTGCCGAGCATCCCGATACGACGCTCATCATTATCGACACGCTGCAGATGGTGAGAGGCGCCGGTTTCGACAACATCTGCGCCGAGTACAACCGCATCCTGACATGGGCGGATATGTACGAGGGAAGCAGCATCGAGGCGAGAAAGATGATCCTGCGGCAGATAATAAAAAAAGTTTACATCGGCAGGCACTACGAAGTACGGCTCGAACTGTCAATCAGCTTCGCGGAATATCAGCGGCTGTACCTTGAAGAAAAGACCGCTTGAAAAGCTGTCGGAAAAAGAAAGAAGCCAGCAATTACGCACGGCTTCCGGCTTGGCGGATGGTGGAGAATAGGGGGATCGAACCCCTGACCTCGTGATTGCGAACCACGCGCTCTCCCAGCTGAGCTAATTCCCCGGAATTTACTTTTATAAAAAAGGCCTCCGGGCGGGCCGGAGATAAAAATGGTGGGGACAGCGGGACTCGAACCTGCGGCCTCATGCTTGTGACGCATGCGCTCTAACCAACTGAGACTATGCCCCCACACAATATGCACCGGCATCGGGAGCCGAATGCAAAGATATTATAATACGGTTTTTCCTTATGTGTCAATGGAGGAAAAATAATAGATAGTCACGGCAGCAATGGTTTGAGCAATGAACGCGATTGTTTTGTCGCTGGATCGGATGTACAGCGATGTTATTGCTGATTCTCATTTTCCTTCCACCATTGCTCTTTGCAGTGTAATGGTGGCAAGGGTATCTCCTAACTGGGTCAGCAACGCAGCCAGCAGCTCGAGCGTATCGTTATCAGAGATATTGTCGGCAATTAATATGGCCACCGCAGACACCAGAGCAGTCAATTCTGAAGAGTTTATAAAGCATCACCCCGTCTTAGCCTATGAAAAACGGAGGAAAAAGTTAACAGGCATTGCTGAAAGAAGCTGATTTTACTAACGACGAAATCGATTTGACGGAGAAGGCATAAACGATTATTGCGTAAAATCATCCCGTAGCTAAAACCCTGCAACCATAACAATTGCAGGGCTTTTCTTCTTACCGGGTCCAAATGTCTGATAACAGTCATAAGGGTTGGCTATCTGTTTTATTAATTTGAGCCTTTGCTTGTTTGATTTTTTTTGTCAGAGTCTTTTTCCTTCTGTGCTTTCAGTTCATCCTCGCCCTGATTTTCGTCATCATGTTTATTGAGATTTTCAGGCTTTCCCTTCTGATTATTATCCTCTTCGTTCTTCTCTTTATTCTTTTCTTCGTTCTTCTCTTTATTTTTCTCTACGTTCTTCTCTACGTTCTTCTCTTTGTTCTTCTCTACGTTTTTCTCTTCGTTCTTCTCCTTTTCCATATCAGCATCGACTCTGGGTTCGGGCTTGGCCTTGGATTCTGAAGGGTCATCGGGAGGAGAATCCAATTTATTCTTTTCCCTATTCATCTTGATTTCGTACATTATCTCCTTGACCGGTTTGTCCAGCCATTCTTCCATGTCAACCATATCAGAATCTTCTGCGCTGTCTCTCAGCTTTTCCACAAGATTCAACTTGCCCGGTGTTACACCGAGTTCGTGAGCTTTCAGAACACGCTCTAATCCCACGGCATAGGCTTCCACTTCTACATTTTCTTTCGCAACTGCCTTCTCTGCATTTTCTTGAAGATCTGCCGCCAGCCTTTCCGACCTCTTTAAGTCTTTGGCTGAAGTGGATATCACAATGCCGCCTTCCAGATTGCCTTCAAAAAAGCCTTCTTCTTCTATTTGCTTTATCGTTAAAGCGATCGCCTCATCGATTTTTTTGTTGCCCAATCTCTCAAGACTAAGTTCCTTTACAATCTCCTTGCCGTCGTCGTTGACACCGGTTACCTTGAGTACACGATCAAAGCGATTGAGGGAATACTCTATAGAGGGATTGACATCCAGGCTCACATAAGAATAAGGGGTGTAATAAGCGTAAGCACCGGTGCTGAACATAAGCATTAGAACCGCAGCTGCGGCAGCTATCGGAATGAACCGTCTTTTTCTTTTGATAAACTCTTTAATTTCAATCACCTGCCCAATCGTATAGTTTTGATTTCTTACTTCAGCAATTTGGCCATCATCATACAGAACGGCGGCAGATCTGCCTTTAACTTCTACAATAACCGCTTTCATCTGTTCAACTCCTCTCTGATGAACCGCATATACTCTGCTAAGCATGGATACTCTCCGGAAAGTATCTCTGCTGCTGCTATTATATATTTTCGATGGCGATCCAGAATTTTTCGGGGTACCTGAGTATTTTTTTCCAACAGCTTAATAGGAAGCTGCTTCGAAGAGCGCAATTCATAAAGCAGCAGCGGATTCTTAAGCAGATCTGCCACCGCCTTTGCGCATGCGGTTTTTGTCTTAAGGGCTTTGGGTGAGCAAGAAGCAAGATCAAAAAAGGAAAACCCATAACCGGAAAATGTCTGGCCTGCCGACTCTATCTCCAGGCGTAGATCTTCAGGGTCGTGACCGATAAGTTTCTTTGAGACGGCATCCTGTAATGCCGGCTGAGGGGAATCTTCCAAAGGACCTGTCTCAAATATCTGCGGATCAGCCGGTATTTCGGAACTGTGACGTGATTGTGCTCTGAAGTAATCGGTTAAACGTCGGCGGATAACCAGTTGGGCAAAAGGAAGAAAATCGCCGAGATCCGCCCGATAATCTTGAACAGACTGTGTAAATGCGATCAGAGCTACTGACCACTCGTCATCACTTTTAGAAATGTAACGCTTGCAGGCTAACGAAGCACACCTTAAGATAAATTGACTGTTTTCTTCAATTAAGGACTCTATATTATGTAATTCGAATTTTCCCTCAGCTTGTATCCCGGTCAAATCCTCCATTATGATGCCACCTTCAATTCACACACTGAAGCACTTCTATTGTTGCTTATTGATAATTGTTAATTTCATAAATCTATTTGTTAGGGCGTATATATTGTTTCATCCAGTTTAGCATTACTAACACCTTTATTCAAGGCAGAACGCCAACAAGGTGTGGTTAACTCATGAACACTAAACCATACAAGAGCAAAATCCGGTAAAGCAATAAATTATAAAATGGGATTGAAATGCCCATAACAGTTATGCTATTATTAGGGAGTCCAAGTTTAGGGGGCATAGCTCAGCTGGGAGAGCGTTTGACTGGCAGTCAAAAGGTCAGGAGTTCGATCCTCCTTGTCTCCACCACCTACGAACCTTGCAATCACTCTGTTGCAGGGTTTTGTGTTTTTTGGCTTTCCTGCCTTGTTTTCATTTTTGGACATATTTTGGACATATTTGATTTCAAATTGCCATTTTCGATGGGTATTTCACGCCGTACAAATTTCCATTTTTAATACACCAAAACAGCGTGACAAATGTGACAAAACCAATTATTTCCATTTAGGAAAGTGGCTGAGAGGGCAGGCAACTCCCCCGGCATATAAATGAAAGCAGGGGGATAGATCGGCCCGGAAGGTACTCTGAGCAGAACCGGAAAAGGGTATCCGTCAAAATGGGTATGCCCTCTGTGGGAAGGGTGTATATGTATTTGCCTGATATCTGAAGTGAATTTTTGCATCTACAAAAGGGGTATCCCCTCTATGAGAATTGCCCGGCTATTTTTTTGTAGAAATTTTATCGTCCAATATCTTTTTGATTAATTGTAATCCAAGAGTATATTTAAGATTGTTTATACCTACAAATTGCTTGTTAGTTCTTGTTTTACTACTCTATTTTTTTCTGAAACATTATTATCACAAATGAGACACAGGTTCCAATATAGAAGGCATTCATATAATCCGATACAATTAACCTGGCAAGAAAAAACTCCCCAATAAGTATCGCTAACCATATTATTATTGGAAGTACAAACCCCTTTTGTCGTGTGCGTAAAGAACCAATAATTTGAGCAAAGGCGAAAACCCCAACAGCAAAAGAAACGAAAATTACTACAACAAAGAAAACTCCTTGCATTGTAAAATCCTCCTTATCAAGAATTATAACTCACGGTCTAATTCAGCTAAAGCATTATTCATAACATCATACTGTAAATGGTTTAGTTTAACACAGTCCCTTGGTTCAGCCACCTTATTCGTAATGGCATGATAACAAATGGCGTATAAAGCGCCAGCCATAATCCCATTACTAATATCTATATCTTCGTAGCCACATAGCGAAGGAGATATTAGTGTCAGTTTAATTTTAGCTGCAGTAGTTGGAGAACTAACATCAAATGTGTTAATAACGGTGTTAGCAACTTCATCCAAGTATTCCTTCTGAATAGAAAAAAATACTTCTTCCCTTTCTGCTTCCTCATTTCCATTAAGAACATCAACATTAGCCATTAGACCCTGCTTATAAATTTCAGCTTTATTCTTGGAAGCATTCAGTATTGCCTTCATTAGGACTTCTTTGGTTGATAATCCAAACATAATTTACCCCCTTCGCAATTTAACACTGTCTTTTTATAAACCCTATCACGAATTTATGACGAATTCAACTAAAAGGATTCATTTCTTTATTTTGGTATAATTGGAATGCAGATAGGTAGAGACCATAAATCATTCGTATGTGGTATCATTTTCTATTTAAGTATGATACGCCGTAAAGAGTTCCAACTGCTTTAAGAGTAATATATCCTTCGTTGTTTCAAGGAATATCCTCCGTTGTTCATCGTTCATTATTCAACCTCTCTTGCGTTAATAATGGTTCCATCGGCAGAGACTATGAAGGATTGATAGCAATGACGGCACATAATACGCATATCTTCCTTTCTTCCACTTTTTTTCCCCGTATCAAGTAGAGTAAGTTGATAACCACATTCAGGGCATAGTATGAGATCATACTCTTTGATTCTCTCGTTCGTAATTTTGCCTTCTCCTGTAACTATGAAATATTCTTTGCACCGTCTACAATGAACTCGGATTTTCCCTTCAATGGAACCCTCTAATTCCATCAGAATGGTTCTGTGTTGGCACTCGGGGCATAAAATAGATTTGTAGCCTGCACTCATAATATTATCTTTCCCCTTCCTTATAAACCAGTTCTATCCCTCTCCGGTTCGCCTCGGCATTCAGCAAATAAAAAGGATACCCAATAATTCAATTATAATCAGGTATCCATTAGTATCAAGTGTATTTGATTGTTTGCAATTTTGTTATGTAACTACTATCCCTTGCACACCGTCAATGGAACAGTATTGATACATCCTTCGGATGGTATTGGCTCATTTAGGCTCTTCAATAGGTGTATATCCAAGCTTCAACATCATCAAATCTATTTCTTCCTCCGAAGCATCGAAGTCTATATCAATCATGGTACCGGAATTTGCATTTCCATCTTTGCCGTATCCGAATTGTTTTGTGAGAGCTGCAAGGGCAAGGCCGGGGTTTACTGGAGTATTGAGGTATCCATCTTCGAAGAGTCCTTCAACAATATCATAGGTTTTCGGATAATATTCCTTTTGCTTGTAGTAGGTTTCTCTTGTGACATTTGCGAATGCACAGAATCCTGAACGGTTAGGCATTCTCTTGTGTTTGTCGCACAAGGAAAAATATTGAGCGATTATACTCTTGAATTCCTCTTCATCCGCAAAGCTCCTCGGTCTCCCTGCTGTGTATTCCTCTTCAAACACGATAGGTAGTCTATCAGACTTCTTATTTGCCATTCTCTTGCCCCTTTCTGCATCGTCTTTCTACGGCTCTATATCTTAGTTCAGATTTGCCTCTTTTGATTGCCTTTTCATACAGTTCTAAATCTTGAAATAACAGCTTTTGTATCTCATTGGGGTACAATACCAGTAGGCATTTAGTTGTATTAACAAATACCTTGTCATTGTTCATCCGTTTAATTCCTTTCCTCTTCAAATAGCCAAGGGTTGATATTGTACATTATAGAGGGTCTCCCTGTTGCTTTCTCATCTTCTGTCAGTTCGATATATCCAAGGTTCTCTAACTCGTCAAGCACCGGGTCAAGTTCCTTTGCCTTTTGAAATTTGCGACAAATTCGCAGTATTTCTCTTTTGGAAATAGTAGTTGTTTTGCCGTTCTCACGAAGCTTTTTTACCGCATACTTGCAGTCACTCTTTAGGGGGTTAGCATTGGCATCGTCAATAGCTTTCTTGTAGTGGGAGATTAGGTACCTTGATATGGTAATGGCATTCCGCATGGTTTCACCGCTGATTTTTATGTCCTGTGGATTCTCCGGGTGTTCAGCTATATGTAGGTTGATAGCAATCCGGGCAGTTGTTCCGTTCAGTTTACTCGCCCAAAAACTGATAGGTTCAAGGTCAGTTTTACAGCGTGTCATTATTTCCGAGAAGAATTCCCCGAATTCCTTAATAGCTTCTTCTGAGAGGTAAATTACAATCGGCTCTTCCATTACAGGCTTGTCCAGTAGTGTACTGAGAAGCTTTATGTATTCCCATTTTGCATCACTGGATATAGCCGGGGTATTGAAATTTGTATTATCTATATCCCTGTCGCACATGATGAAGAGGAACCGGGCAGTCAATCCTTTTCCCTTGAACTTCTTATTTGAGAGTGCATCTTTGAGAACGGAAGGCTGTATTCCAAGTAGGAGAGTTAAAGCCGGGTTATGGATATATTCGGCCCCTCTGC
>Ga0255347_1008561_pt1 | contig 10257 bp, 13 predicted proteins | sample wastewater_treat_2_FD_192479 | JGI IMG/M metagenome (GOLD analysis project Ga0255347, IMG submission 192479) | Wastewater microbial communities from Lulu Island WWTP, Vancouver, Canada - plant24 | ecosystem: Engineered > WWTP > Wastewater > Unclassified | place: Canada: Vancouver, British...
GGTAAACTCATCGCCCAGGGCAACGGCTGTTTTATCAACAGCGTCCACAAAACCAAGTACATCATCCTTTGCAATACCAAGCTGACCAGCCACAATGGCCATCTGGCGCAGATCGCTTGCGCTGGTGCGTGTGTCAATCTTCGACAGCGAACTGCTCAGCCCTTCCACCTCTTCCATGGTCATCCCGGTGGTTTTACGTATGTCGGCCATCTGGTCGCTCATTTTGGCAGCACCGGTCACAATGTTGCTGAAAAACCCTCCAATGCGTGTTGTGAGTGCAGTGATCATGTTTCCACCCAGCACGCCAAAGCCGGTGGCAACAATGGTATCTTTTGCTTTCTGCCATGCAGTTGCAATGCTTCCGATCTGACGCTTATGTTCATCAATTGAACCTTTCAGCTGCTTTATTTTGGCCGCGTGAGCCATGTATTCCTTGCTCCCGACGGTCATTTGGGCCTGCTCGTTGATGAGTTTTTTGTAGGCGGCTGTTATATCCTTTATATTGTTCTGAACCTCTTTGCCATTGATCCAGATGTTGATTCTGCGGGTTTCGGTTTTTGCCATTTTATTTTATTTTTGCATTGGTTGCTTTTACAACTGCATTGGCCATTTCTTCTCCTAATTTGTCGGCTAATATTGGCACACGGTTGTCGAGTGTGGAATTGAACCAATCTTTCGGGCTTCTGTTGAAGCCCGTTGTTCTGCTTGGACTTACTTTATATACTCTACCATTTTTAGACCTGTAACCGCGCCCAACACCTTTTTGCAGAAACACTCCATGTTTCAAAAATGAAAAAGAAAGCTTATCGATTTGGCCATATTGTTTATGCTCATGGCCTCTGATATTCGATTGAAGTTTTGAAGTTGAATGCGAAACTCTGGTTCGAATATTTGTGTAATCGAATTCTCTTCCAGAAGTAGCTAATGTTGCAACGTTTCGAATTAAAATTCTTGTTGTTTCATTTTTCCAAGCGCGAGCAATCTGATTTATTTTTTCCGCAGATTGCATGTAATTGTTATTATTGATCATAACGTTGTTCCTCCTTTTTTACGTAAAACGGCCTCACAGTCCCATGTATCTGAGTCAGAAAACATCACCGAAACCTTTTCCGGGATGTAATCTATGTTAGCCAGGCGTATTTTGCGGATTTTCTTTGTTCCATCCTGCGGCATGAAGAGATTGCGAAGCTGCATGAATTCTGTTATTCCGATCTGCAGTGTAACGGTCATCGTTTCATTGTTCTGCAGAAATTCAAGCCAGTTCTGCCAGCATTTGGCATATAGTCCGGCGGTTCCGTTCCAATCCAGATCAACATTTCCGAGTTCATTTCCATAAATGTCATACCGGCCTGAAGAAGCAAGCGGAAAATCGTCTCCCGCTGAATCCTGCTGCACTCCGAAGAATGAAAGCAGGCGCAGTGAATTTTGTTCCATTCCGGTTCCGAATAGAGCCGAAAGCAGTGGTATATTTATGTATGGCAGAATGGTGGTACTATCGTACGTCATCCGCATCGGTGCCATTTTCGGTTCAATAGACTTGCTTCCGGTTCCAACAATTTTGTCATCAAAAGCATCCTTCAGAAATTTCCACGCCTGCGCGCCTGCGCTCATGTAGCTGAGTAGGTAGTTTTTTTCGTACAGCACCTGAATATAGCTGCCAAACAAGGCGTTTTGCGGAAGTGAGTTCCGGCTGATAATGGCTGTTTGTTCTGCCAGACTTTCCACATTGACATCTTCGCGTTCATCGTTGCCCCATTCCCATTTCAGCATATATCCTTCAGGCTCTTCAAGCATTTGCAGCTCGTATTCTTCAGCTTTCAGAAAGTTCGTCATATCAATGGAATCGCTGTCGAGAATTGAATTGTAGTCAGACAGTTCAACCATTCTGCGCGTTGTGTCGTAGAACAAAGATCCACCAAGCAGCAGGCGCACCCTGTTCACAAATTCGGCAACAGTCATTTCCGGCAGAAAATCGCCGACATTCAGCGTATCCACAAAAACATTGAATCCCGAAGTGCTTGTATTCGATATTTCGATGTTTCCGCTGATTGAATCAATATCGTATGGTGTGCTTCCACGCTCAACATACATGTGAAAAATTATTTGAGTATCAATTTCTGCAGATGGGAAAAATCTCGTTGTTTCATAATCAAATACAGTGTGCCCATCAGCGGCATTGTCGATGTAATAACCAATCTGCACCGGCGTTTCTCCGGGCGTGTATTTCATTATAAAAAAATGCAAGTGATCGTCGCCCGGATTCCATGGAGTCCAGTGCACATCAAAACTACACTTTACATTGTGATATCCTTTCTGTTTCACAAGGTAGTAGTACTCATTCCAGCATGAGTCAGTGTCTTCCTCTTCATCCATTCTGAGCCATCTTGTGTTTATAGAACCCGGAGGATCCAGATAGTATATTTCGCCCGGGGGCGCGGTGGATCCGATTTTGCAATAATACCTGTTCCACCCCTTATCAGCCAGTTTCAGCGCGCTGATAATTATGCGCTGATAGTCGGCATTGCTCAGGATGTTGCCGATCATTTTCACCGAGAAAAACGTTTCCATCTGGCGCAGCACCTCAAACAAGTAAGGCCACGGCATAAGCGTGTTCTGGTTGTTCGGCGGTGCGCTGTCGGTGATCATATCATTGGGCAGAAACACATGGTTGGCTCGGTCGTAGTTGTTCACATAGCCCAGGTAAGTTGCATTCGATTCATTATTTTCGCCGTAACAAACCGGAGCCTTTATAAGCGGAAAGTTCACAGGAACATCGGGCCATTGCTGACTGATTGCGGCGCCTGCATATACACCAAGCCCGTTGGCGCTCACATCAATATCGGCCCAACCCATTTCCCTGATGTCGGTTTCCGGAAAATCCACCAGCACATTATTTTCCACAATACATGCAGAAAACATCGTCGGGAGAATCGATTGCACGTACATATTCCCGTCAAAAATCCGTACACCGCAAGCATAGAAGGCAACGGCGTAGCGCTTGGTGGTGCGGTTCACCTGAATCACGTGCGAATGGTTCAATTTGCTTTCGTTTCCGGCATGCGTGAAATTGAAATTGTACACCACATGCGTTTGAATGAAATCGAAATCAAATGCCGGAAACAGCATCTCATACCGCAGCGAAATATCCGGCGGTAATTCCAACCATTGGCCGGTATCGGTGAGTTGGATTCCGATCATTTCTCTCCTCCCAATATTTCTTCCAATGTTGGTGCCGGCAGCGGTGTCATTTCCATTTCTTCAAGTTCGGAAAGTTTGGCGTGTGCCCAGGCATCATCCGGATTTTGAAGTGTGCCAGGCCAAATGGCGAAACCTTCCTGAAATTGAACTGGTTGTATGAATCTGCCTTCGCCATTAGTGATGGTAAATTCTTCAACGCGCTCGGTGGGGACGTAGAGCATTTTCATAGGGCTGCTATTCTGGACTTGTGATCATCAATAATTGTTTTCAAATCTGAAATATTTTGCGCAGTAAGTGAACCGCCAATGAAGCCCATAGAGATTTTTCCAGAAGACACAAAAGCCCCACCCGTTCTTCGCAAAAAGTTTATACTAGACTGATAATTTTTAAAATCATATTTAGTCGGAACACTTTCAGTCGTTCCACTACCGGCTACATAAACGGTCTGCTCTTTTGAGTTGTTTCTACTCATTGCCGCAATGCCTTCAGAATCTGTTTTTGTATCTGATGTATAAAACGAGTTAATAGACCTATATAAAGTTCCGCCAACAAATGTAAACATAGTGCCTCCAAAGGCGCCACCCTCCCAGCTTGAGAAGTAAGTACCAGACCCAACTGTTTCAATACATACAGCTTGGCAAGCATCGTTCAGTTGGTAATGAACTCCATTATTATAGGGTGAAAATTGTGCGTCAAGATAAGCCGATGATCCATTTCCTTTAAATCCAGATTTAGCATAAAATGTAGGTGAGTTATATGCCTGACACGTATGAGCATTTTTAATTAAATTGAGTCTTGCATCACTTTCATTTTCTGACGCAAAAACATAAAAAGCATCTGCCTTTTGCCATATACCTGCAGCTTTCAAATCTTTCACCAATTGATTATACGATGACTTCCAATCATCACTCATCGTACCGCTGGTTCTCGCCCAGAATGCCAAAAAATCCTCATCCCATTCGCCGGGTGTTTTCTCAAACAAATTTCTTTTTTCACCGGCAAACAGCCCACCATGGCGCCCGTTGTGGCGGCCAACATATAAGCCGTTGTCATATCCGCGTTGCAGCCCGTTCATTATTCAGCAGCGCCAAGTATTGCAACCATAAATGATTTCCCGCTGGTCACGGCGCCCATCGTAACGATAACCGACCAACCGGCCGGAACAACCAGCTGTTTGTTGCCGGCATTGTCCACCTCGGTGAAAACAGTTGCAAGCGAAGCCACCACATCCACTGCCGCATCAGTACCATTGGTGCCGGCGCCATCGGGTATGGTCACCTTTCCAAGCGTAACAGTGCTCGATCCATCGCTGATGCGTATGGTGGCCGTCTGATCGCTGCTGTCATCAGAAGAAATAATCATCTGACGAATCATGCGGTCCTTGGTTGCATTTGCTGTATATACCGTTTTTGCATCAGTGTTTGTGATTGTTTCGCACTGGCTGCCTGCAGCAGCATCGGTGAAAAATTTGAGTGAAGTTGCCATATTTTAAAAATTATTGATTGCAAAAAATTGAAAAGCCAGATCACCATTATCCAAAGCCGTCACCGGATCAGCTCCCTCTTCAATAGCAGGCATCACCTGTTTTGTAGCAGGCCCCTTTAGAATTGCAATTTCCTGATTTTCTTCAGCTACATACCAATCGGCAACAGTCGGAACATCATCAGCAGAAACAGCAGTGTAAGGCACATTCTCAGCCGGATCGGTCTGCGATTTCAGCAGAAATGTATCTCCTTCCACAATGGTGTGCGAAATGCCACCATCGAGCGTAATTGTGTCGCCCACGCGCAAGCTTGTTCCCAGATTCACGTTGTCCGAAATGGTTCCCACCACAACCCGGCGCCCATCCACATATCTTTTCGTCACCAGGGTGCGGCTCGCCGTTCCGGTGAAAGTGCCGGAGTTGTAGATGTAATCGGCATACGCAATTCCGCTTGTGAGTTTCAGTTTCTGAACATTCACAATGCCGGAAAGTACTTTGAGCGCATCGGCGCTGGTGTATGCTCCGGAATCAACATAAGGCACGCGCCCATTGGCGGCGGCAGTTGCAGCAGGAAGAACAACATCAATGAAGTTGTTCAGCACCGCGCGCATTCTGGCATAGTCGATTTCATTGTTGTTGTTATCGTCTATGTTCAGAATAATCAGATCAAGTAATTCGTCGCGTGTCATATATCGAAGTCGTTTGAATAATCATTACTGTAGTTGCCATTCGGAACAATGAAAGCGTCGCTGGCCTGCAGGCTGTAGCGGTAGGAGAATTCAACCGAAAACAAATCAGAGGCTTCATCAGTAGCTGCAATTTCACCGCCTTCAATATCAACCCGTATAAAGCCTGTAGCACCAACCAGATAAACATGAGGACTACTCACAATTTCGAGCGCAGCTTCAGCTTCCTCTTTGCGAAGGAAAATACTGCTGATCGTATGCGACTCATAGGCTTCTTTCACATCGCTCTTCAGCGCGCCATCAGTCTTGGCGTAATTGTATGGCACAAATGCGCGGCGCTGTTCTTTTTCTATCGGCCTCAATGTTGCCTGATAAGCGCACAGAAGCGTATCAAATCCACCCTTTTTGTTTTGGAAAATGAAATGCCGCCCGAAATAGGGTTTCTGCTTCAGGAAAAACCTCATTGGCCGTGATGCTGGCGTTTTGCTTTTTGTAGGGGTAAGCCACACCTGATAATGTGATATTGTTTTGCTGGGATCAATCGAAGCAATATTTAGCTGCGAAAATCCAACAGGAATAATAACCGTATCGTACTTATTCAGCGCTGAGATTGTGGCGTAATTGGTTGTGGCCGCTGTATTGTCCTTATAATAGATTCTCACCCACATCGTAAAGTTGGTTGTAGCGGTGAGATAATTCATAAAATACAGATACTGCTGCGCATCGCTCCAAGTGTCAATTTTCTGCGGTCTGTTTGTCAGAAAAAACTTCTGGGCGCTGAGCTTGTCAATAAAATCATAGCCCGGCCACTGGTCGGTTGGCAGCTCGCCATTCAGGGCATAATAAATTCCGGAATTGTACAGCTTCTGTACTGTTGGCACGGCACCATAGAACTCTGCAAATTCAACCTGATAGCGCCGCAGAATGTTTGCGGCCGTGGTTCTGGCCGTCTGATTGAATGTTGGCACATCGGCCAGATCTCTCATTAGTCCGCGCAGAATACCATCGAAATAATGTACTGCTTTCTGATCACTTCCGGCATCTGCAAACAGCTCCGCTTTCTTCGAATACACGCCGCTGCTGAAAGTATCTTCAACAAGAATTTGGGCAAAGTGTTTATAATTGCTGTTTAATACCTCATTAACGCCATCCACATCAGTTGCGCCAAATGTTATACCTGTCGGAAGTGTGATTTCAAGCTGATATGCGGTACCGGTGACGCGGGCAGTGAATGTGATTACCGTGCCTGCAACGGTAATTTCAAAATCCCTGTTCAATAAGTAATTAAACTGAAAAGCGGCGGCAAGCGCGGCGGCATCCATGGCCGGATTGAGTGCAAGGCCGGTATCAATGATGGCATAAGATGTTGTGAAAGTAAAGGTGAGCGAATAATTTCCCCACATAAAAACAATGGTTGCGCCATTTGTAATAGTGCCTGATTTCACAATGCTCAAAGCCCTGGCAACGCCTGGCGTAGCTACGCGGTTGCTGCCGGTAACAACAAATGCAACCGGATTGTTTTTACCAACCGGAGCCACTGTATAAGGAGTTGTATTAATCGTTACCGACATAATCAGGATCTATTGTTACGTAACCAGCTTTCCATTTTGTTGTGTCCGGGATCATGTTGTGGTCGCAGATGAAAGTGAGCGAAGCATATTGCCCGTAGTTGTAATCAACAAAGTTTTCAATCTTCTGCACCGACCACGATTCAAGCGATATTTCAGCAAAAGCGGCGTTGCTCCGTTCAATCGTATCGTACCATATTTTCCGGATGATCTCATCTACAATTTCCTCCGTTGCATCAAAAGCCGCATCGCGGGCGATGTAATCGTCGGCAACTGGCACATGCTTGCATACAATGAAAGAAATGTTCATTCGCTTCACCGGATTGTCCTGATCGCTGTTGTTTATTGAATAATCGCTGCTCTGCAAAAGCAGGCATGGACCATCAGCAGCCAGATTGTAACTGTTCATGAATTCATCCAGCTCGGTACGAAAAAAACGCGGCTTGCTGTTGGTGTGACCAATAGCAAGCAGATTTTCGGCAATCTCTTTAAAATAAGCAGTTAAATCAGCATTGGCGCCCATGTTTGTTTAACTTGAATTGTGCCGTAAAATTCAAGCTATTCGCGCGCGAAAAAAAGGACATAGGTTTTACGCTACTTTTGGAGCAATTTTTCTTCCAGGGCATGCAGCGCTTCGTGCATATCGCCATCCAGATATTTTTCTTTTTTCACCGGATCACCATCACACAGCCAGTCGGTCATGTCATTCCACACAATACGCGACAGATCTGCAGGCTCATCGCTTTCAGGAGTATTTTCGTCGTGCTTCGGGAATACGTGCGGATACATGTCAGCGATGTGTGTGCGCACAATGCGGTAGTTAAAAAATATGGCTTCCGAAATGTAGCCATTCACGCGTTTCCACAGCGCCGAATTCATGTTGAATTTTTCCGGATCAAACGGAATGCGCACATCATCGCGGCGGGCGCCTGCCGGCCTGTACAGCACAGATGCAATCTGCCACACATATTCCCCCGATTTGTAGGCCGCGAATTGTTGAAACAAAGTATCAACGTAAATAAATTCGCGCCAGGTGCTGCCATCCATTGTTGGCTGCGGCGCATGGTATTTTTTCAGCCCTATCCACACATGCGGAATAAACCATTTGTCAGGCGCATCCGTCTGGATGAACTGCCCCAGCTGCAGCATGGTATCAATCAGCTGCAATTCCTGCGGGTTGTTTTCGTCCGGAACCGGAAAACGGCGGCGATCTTTTTTTGAAAATCCCATCAGGTCAAAAAAAAGTGCAATGCGGCGGGCAGGATCCTGCACATCGCCATTGAAAAATTTCGCCAAATACAAAAATTGTTTAGGGCGCACTTCCTCCCATTTGGTTGGGTGATTGCCGCTGAATGTGCGGCCGGTTATATTGATCTTTACTTTTGCCATGCTCAAATATATGAAATATTTTTTAAAAAAGCCCCGACCGGAGCCGGGGCAAACCACAAATAAAACGAGAAAACAACAACCCAAATTAATTTCCGCGCTTGCCTTTGAGGATGGAGAAATACATTGATAAATAATTTTCTTTGTTCGTTACATCGTAGGAATAGCCGGCGGCAAATGTTTTGGAGCTGAGCAACACACCGCCGCCAATGCCTGGTGAGTTGCCCTTTACATAGGTCACTATTGGCCCTGCGTATAATCGATATCGCGGCCGGTCTGCCACAATATTTGTCGTTGTGGTTGTCGTAGTTATAAACTCAGTCGGGGTTCTGTCCTTATAGGTCAGTGTGCGCCCCATGAGTTTATTCATAAATACAGTGTCCCGGACCGAAATAAATGCACAGCTGTCATCCTGCAGTACATTGTCATAGATGTTTTTTGAATAAAAAACGGTGTGCAATTCCAGGCATTTTTCTTCATCGTAAACAAAAACAGTGTCCGGCGGCAATGTGATCACCGGGCCGGGCTTAGAAACGTGCACAATCTTTTCGACCGAATCGTACACTGTTTCATAAATAGTCTGCGTTTGTGTCTCTGTCTCAATTACAGGATTGCTGCACATGTGAATGTTGGCAATCAGAAGTGCCAGAAGGCACACAAGGCACAAAATAGTGAACAGGTTGTTTTTCATGGTACCAGGTATTTTTCAATTTCAACAAAAGCTTCAACCAGCGCCTGAATCATTTTCATACAGAGCGCATCGTCTTCGATGAGCAGCAGGTCGGCCTGATTGTCCTGGAATAAATATTCGAGCATCACACTCGGGTGGCGGCTGGTAAGCACTGTGAAGTTTGCTTCGTAGTCATGATCGCCATCAGTTGTGTCGTGCCGGTATGGAATTTCGGGCAGGTGCTTGCGCAGCTTCTCGAATAAAATATCGGCGCACTTGTCAGATTTTGTCAAGCCTTTGGTGGTCCACACCGAAAAGCCGTGTGCATTCATCCATTTGTCGCCCATGCCGGCGGCGTTGTTGTGCAGTGAGAAAACAAAAGCCGGCCCTGCAATATTATTCATCCGCTCGCGGCGTGTGAGCAGCCCGGGCTCAGTGTCCTCGGGAGATGTGAGAACCACCCGAAAGCCAATGTCTTCAGATGCGTGCTTAATCACTTCGATCCAACGCTTCGACCACTTCCACTCACGGTGGCGGCCATCTGGGCTGCCTTTGCCGGCTACATTCGAGCCGTGGGCGTCATCAAGAATGATCGTCAGTTTTCTCATCGGTTGGGCGATTAGTGGTTAACTGAGCCGACAAACCCAGCGCTGCGCAAGCGGTGAGCGTGTATCGGCAAATATCAAGCAGCCATGCAGGCAGGTCGAGCACCAATGTTTCATTGGCTGTCCACACGCCCAAAGCTGCTGAGCCAATAGCGACAGCGAATCGCCGCACCTTTTTCCAAAAGTGCGGGGTGTCATCGCGAAGACGCTGTTGTATTTCTTTCCAAAGTTTTTTCATTTTGGATTTATTTTTCCGAAAATAGTTTTGAATTCTTCATCATGCTTTTCCAAGTTCTTCTGATATTGGTCAAGCTCAACGTTAATGTGTCTGTGTCTTTCCGTGCAGGCCGCTGTGTTTGCCGATTGCATTATTTGAATACTGTTTAGCAGCTCTCTGATTTGCTTTACTTCTTCAACAAATCGCTTCAACCAAAAGGCGATGATCGAAACAAGGATTCCGAAAACGGTTATTAAAATAGTGGTTGCTGTGGTGGCGTCCATCATGCGTAGAAGTTTTTTTCGGTGGATGAATCAAGGTTCATGTATCCGTCATCCGTGCCTACGTGTGTGGCGTAGTCTGGATAATCGATAATGTTTGTGGTGAGAAAAGTCTTCAGTTTGCTCAGATAGTTCAGTGCGTATTCGCGCGCCTGGTTTATGC
>Ga0255347_1008562_pt1 | contig 10257 bp, 7 predicted proteins | sample wastewater_treat_2_FD_192479 | JGI IMG/M metagenome (GOLD analysis project Ga0255347, IMG submission 192479) | Wastewater microbial communities from Lulu Island WWTP, Vancouver, Canada - plant24 | ecosystem: Engineered > WWTP > Wastewater > Unclassified | place: Canada: Vancouver, British...
GGGCTGGATGGCGCTCAAGCCACTTTGGCGACAGAAGCGATTTTCCACGGCGTGCGCTGCGCGATCATACACCCGGGCTATACAGATACGCCGATGGTCCGGGCACTGGGCGACGAGTTTATCGCCACCCGGATTCTCCCATTTACGCAGCTCGGGCGCCTGATTCACCCGGCTGAAATTGCGCACGCCATCGCATTCCTGGTGTGCAACAGTGCGGTAAGCGGGCAGCTCTGGGTGGACGCGGGCTGGCATCCCGTCGCCTGACGAAACGGCAAAATTGTCAGTAAGATGATTCGCTGAAGGACTGCATTCCGTAATTGCGGATATGGCGAGTCGCCAGTCTCTGCAGTTGCAATTCGATGCGAGGTGTGCGTAACAGACTGCCTTCACAATACCCAAGTGTGCACGTCGTCATTGCTTCACCAGTGCGCCGACCCTGCAATGCTCGCCAGCCAAGTCCGGCACACGTAAGAGTTTATCGCCAATAAAGGTGAATTAATTGGCCCAGCGCGACTGCCGGGTGCTAAGCTTATGTGTGTTTTTCTGGTGTGCGCGAGTGAATCGGCCGCTCTGCAACGGGCGCAGCCGCAGCTTAGTCTGCGTGCCTCGCCGGGGCGGACTGACGGGTCGCCATTAATCGGGCATTAGAGGCAGGTGGGTTATGGCCGCGGAAGCAGTCGTCACTTCGAACGAAACCTATGCGAAGACGGGCAGCGATTTGTTGGCGGCAACGGGCACTAAGACGCCAACCGCGCCGCAGGAACGAAAGCGCCCCACCACGGGGCAGCTCACGGGAAAGGTGGCGCTGGTGACCGGCGGCTCGCGCGGCATCGGTCGAGCCATCTGCCAGGCGCTGGCGGCGGAGGGGGCCGACGTAGCCGTAAACTACGTGCGCAACGACGAAGGAGCGCAGCAGACGCTGCGCTTGGTCACCGGGCATGGGGTCCACGGCAGCGTCTATAAGGGCAACGTGGGCAGCAACGACGACATCCACCGCATGATCGAGGAGATTCTCAAGGACTTCGGCCACATCGACATCCTCGTCAATAATGCCGGAATCACTCGCGACAAGAGCTTCGCGAAGATGACGCAGGACGTGTGGCGCGAGGTGGTTGACGTCGATCTGACCGGACAGGCGATGATCACGCAGGAGGTGCTCAGACACATGACCGGCTACGGCTGGGGGCGGGTGATCTTCATCACCTCGCTGGTCGGGCAGATGGGCAACTTCGGCCAGGCCAATTACGCGGTCGCCAAGGGCGGTCTGATTGCGCTGGTGAAGACGCTGGCGCGCGAATTCAGTCGCAAGGGCATCACAGTCAATGCGGTCGCGCCGGGCTACATCGAGACCGACATGCTTTCGAGCGTGCCGGAAAACGCGCTTGCGGCGATCTGCCAGATGACGCCGATCGGACGCCTCGGCAAGCCCGAAGAGGTGGCGGAAGCGGTCCGGTTCCTGGCGTTGCCCGGGGCCTCGTACATCACCGGCGAAGTAGTGAACGTAAACGGCGGGATGTTTATGGCATAACAGCGCCTTGTCAGGGGCTTCGGCCAGCGCGCCGTACCGCCTGCGCACGCGTACTCTGCGCGGCCAGGCGGGCTGTGGAGGTGAGAGATGCCCGCGGTTCAGACGGGCCTGATCTTGCAGGGCGGGGGCGCGCTGGGTGCATACGAGTTTGGTGTTCTGCGGCGTCTCTTTGAGGAGCCCGGCGGTTTTGCACCAGATGTGATCAGCGGCGTATCGATTGGGGCCATCAACACCAGTGCCCTCTGTTCGATTTCAGCAAGTCACGCATCCGCCAGCGCATCGAAGCCGGATATCGCGACGCAGATGTGGCGCTGACCGCGAGCGCGACGAGCGGTGTGCAATGAACCCGGCATCCAGCAAGCCATTCTGACTTGGCCGGTGCGATGGGAGCGAAGCCATGAGCAAGACCGCATTGTGCATCAATGCCCGCAGTTCGAGCATCAAGTTTCATTTGATCGAGGCGGTCCAGGATCAGAGCTTGAACGTGCGCTGGAAGGGGCAGATTCAAGGGTTCGGCGGTGGCCTGCCGCGCGTGGCCGCGCGGGACGCCACTGGGCGGGAAGTCGTCGAGCAGGTTTTCAACGCCGACGACGTGCGGGACGGGGCTGCGGCCATGCCGCCGTTGCTGCGCTGGGTCCGGGAGCGGCTCGGGGCGCTGCCCACCGCGGTCTGCCACCGATTAACGAGCGGCGGCGCACGTTACTCCACACCTGTGCTCATAGACGAAGAGGTGATCGACGCTTTGCGCGAGCTCGTGCCGTTGATGCCGCTCCACCTGCCGCTTGAACTGGGGCCGATCGAGGTTATCTACGAGCGCTGTCCCCGGGTGTCTCAAGTGGCCGTGTTTGACCCGCAGTGCCGGGAGCTGCTGATTGCCCAGGATGCGCTGGCGCTGGTGCAATCCTCTCCGCAGTGTCGCGTCCTGCGCACGCAGACGTATGAACACTGGTGTTTGTGAGGAGACTTTCGACACCGGCGGGGGGATGTCATCAGGCAATCACGTGTCCCCAAATCGGGTTCTTCACCTTCAAACGCCACGAGGGAGGGTGTTAGCCCGGCGGCCGGTTGTTCTCACCGGCGGCGCGCAGGACGGCCTCGTAACGTTCGCGGGCTGCGGCGCGATCGTGTTCCTCAGGGAAGGCGGTTTCGCATTGTGCGCGGACCATTCGCGCGTGCTTCAACAGTATCCGGCGCTGTTCGGAGGTTGGCGCCTGCCCCGCGATCGTGGCTAGAACCTCCAAGATGCGTAAGCTGACCGCGACGTCATCGCGGGCGACCTCGCGAATCTGATCGAGGGCGGCGTTAACAATGCCTTCGAAATCCACCATGTTCAGTATCAGTCGCAAGCGGCCCTGACCGTCATAGCGGCAGGCAGGCGGAAACGAGCGGTGGGCGATTTGCACGATTGCGGCGCCGAGCCAATCCACGCAGGCGATCGCGGTGAACGGATCGTTGATGCCTGCCGACATGGAGCGCACGGCAACCTCCACCAGTTGATAAATCGAGTACTCTATGTCGTGCGTGGCTGTCCGCTGGTTGCCGACCATGAGAGTGTCGCAGACCGCCTGAGCCAGCCCGGGTGTGCACTTGGCGGCCGGGCAAACCCAGGCGACTGGGGCGCCTTCGGTGATGAAGTGACCGGGCCGGCGAGTGGCGCGCACGAGCAGGTCGTGCTGCTCGGCCAACCGGATGAGCGCCTGGGTGTCAATGGCCTGCAAATAGCCGGTGCGGCGAGCGGGCACCGGGGCGGCAGTGGAGAAATCGAAGCCCTCTGCATCGCAGGTTTCATTTCGGTGTGTTCGGGCGCTGTCGGGAAAGTAAAGCCGGATGGCCGCGTCCAAGTCGCGTCCGACCGCGGCCACGACGTTTTCCGCCTGGATGGCGGTCGCCACGTGGTGGATGAAGTAGATGAGCACGCCAAGCGAGGTGGTGGTCAGCACAATTGCGGTCGTGACGGAGAGGTTCGGAACAAACGAAGTTTCACCGGGGCCGTGACGCACGGTTCGCAGCACCAGGAGGCAGTAAAGGAACGTGCCGATGAAAACACCGAGGCTGAGCTGATTGCCACGGTCGCGCGTGAAGTTTCGCAGCAATCGGGGTCCGAACTGCTGACTGGCCAGGGCAAGTGCAACGATCAAAATTGAGAAGACCACGCCCGCCACCGTGATGATGGAAGCCGCTACTGTGGCCAGCAGCTCCCGCGCGCCGTCTGCATCACCGGTCCACAGGAAATCGATACTGGGCTGCCTGCCTTCAAAGTAATTTTCGTCCAGCCGGAGGGTGAGCACCGCCAGCAGCGCCGAGGCCGCCAGCAGGACGGCGGGGAAGAACCAGAAGCCGCTGTTCAGGTTGTCCCAGAATCTTCGCAGGCGAATGCGCATGGTTCCGGTCCAGGCACGACGGTTTCGCGTTTCGGGCGAGCGTGCCGGGGATTAGAGGCCCACCAACAGAAGCAGCACCTCTAACAGAATATGACCCCTGTCTGGCAGGGATCGCGCCTAAGCAGAAGGAGAGAGAGCGTTACCCAGGCGCATGCCCGCGCTTACAGCTTGGGCATGGCACCCTACCTGCCGGTCGCCGGGGCGATTCTGACCCGTATGATCAAATCGGCTGTGCCTTGGAGATTGACAGTGTTGAAATTTGCAGTGTTCAAATCAGTGTTCACATCGAAGAAAGCGTTCGGCTTGGCGCTGCTTGCATCAGTCTGCCTCGTCCTTTCCGGCTGCGACAAGGTCACGCCAGAGAATTACAGCAAGATCAAAGAGGGTATGACGGTCAGCCAGGTCGAGGACATACTCGGCCCGGGTACGGAAAACGTTGGTGCGGCCGGGGCGATCGGTGACCTGGCAGGGTCCGTCCGCGTCATGACCTGGGGCGACGATAAGAAGTCGATAACTGTGACGTTCGTGAATGACAAAGTGGTCGCCAAGGTGGCGCAAGGCATCGGACCGCCGTCGCCAGAGGCCGAGCGCTGAGCAGCGAACCTTTGAAGGGGCCGAGCGCTGAGCGAGCGCCCGGAAGCTACAGTTTTTGAAGCGGTCCACCGCGGCGCGCCGCATCGTGGAAATACATGAAGCGCCGCAAGGCATCTGCGCCGTGGCAGTATACGCAAACGCTCTCCGGCCCGAAGGAACGCAGATGCCATTCGCGGGCGCGCAGCTCGCGCGGTGTAAGCGGGCCTAGCGCCGCCGGCGCCGGGATGGGATGAGTACGCCCGTGCGTGAGGTGGCAGGTGCGGCAAGCGATCGTTCCATTGGCATCCATTTCGCCCTGTTGGTTGAAAAGCGGCAGGAAGGATGGCGCATTCGCGGCAGTAGGGTTGTACATTTCGGTCGCGGGATGCGTGGCAATGGCGGGCGGGGCGACCGGGCCACCCGCGCGGTGACAGGCCAGACAGTATCGGTCGGCCGGACGCGCCGCCTGCAAGACTTCGGCCGCCGGCGTCAGGTCCCTAGGCCATAGGAGCGGCTCTTCAATCGAAGCATGTCGGCCATGCACGACGTGGCAGGGTCCACATACCTGGACGCTGAATCCCGCACCCTGCAATTCTGGGAGCCCATGCCCGATGTCCCGAATGTGGGCCATCTCGCGATGGCAATGGAAACAGAGCTGTTGCGAACTGACGCCGGACTGCACGCGCAAGAGGGCAAAATCGGTGGCCGCATGCGGGTTATGGCACGTGCGGCAGATGATTGACTTCTCGCCATCGTCGGCGCCCAGCGGCAAGCCCATCTCGCCTGCAATTTGATTCGCATCACGCGTATGTAGCAGGGCCGTCGCACTTTCGCTGCCGCGGGCCGCATCGAGGTGACACGCCAGACACGCCGCGTCAGGCCGATCCTGCCCGCGCGCATAGCCCGCGCGAAACAGGCCGGTCTCCTGATTGCCATGCGGGCGATGGCAGGTGAGGCATACGTCGTGGGTCGCGACCGCCACTTCGGGCCACGCGGCGGGATTGCGAGTCACATCATGCGGACCACCGGCCAGGCCGCTCTGTTCAGGATGACAGGAACTACACAAGAGGGCGGGGGTGTTGCGCAAAAACTCGGTGAATTTCTCAGTGTGCGGATCGTGGCACTCGGCGCACGCGACGTGGCCGTGGTTTACGTCGCTCAACACTGTTGCGTGTGCGACCCGGCCGGGTTGATGGCAGGTTATGCACTTGCCGCCGCCGGGGTCCAGCGCGCTAACCTCGGGTGCGCGGGCGTAGCGGTGGAACAGGTGACAGGAGCTGCATGGGCCGCCGCTATGGGCCGTCATGCCCAGGCGGTTGCGCTCCTGGGGAAAGTTCTGGCGCAAGTCATGCGGCGAGCCGAGCAGGACGCGCTTGTCCTCATGACAGCGCAGGCACATCTGCCCCTCCGCCAAATCGTAAGCGAGCAGGAAGCGTTGTCCTTCCGCTTCGTGCAGCCGGTGGCAGGACAGGCAGATGAGCCGGCCGTCCGGGCCGAGCTGCGTGCCCATCTCGCGCACGGCGGCGGCCTGCTCGGCGTTGACGACCGGGCTCAGCGGGTGCTCAGCGCGGCCTTCGCGAAACATCCCGGGGCGCATCTGCTCGTGGCATGCGAGGCAAAGCTGGTTTGATTCGGTGCCCATGACGAGCAATCGCTCGAACGGGGCGCCGTGCGGAGTGTGGCAGACCTGGCACGTCAGTTCGCGCGGGTTTGGGCCGACCCGGGCTCCGGCTTGCAGCAGCACGTCCGGAACCGGCCATGGCATGCCGCCGGTCGGGTGCATGCCCGCTTCGCGGCCGCGCGTCTTCTCAATGTGACAGGCAGCGCACAGCTCGCTGGCGAGGTTAGGCACGCGCAAAAAGACCGCGGTCGCGATATCGCCCGTGGGCTGGCCGGAAACGTGCGCCGAGTGGCACGTTCGACAGACGATCTTGCCGTCGGCCAACGGCAGGAATGCGGGCACGTCCATTCCCGGCGGCGGCTCGACGTCGGTGCTATGGCCATGTTCCAGCCAGACGCGGCGGCGCGAATCGACCACGGAGCCGTCGTGGCAGGAGAGGCACATTTCGGCCTGCCCCGCAGGTGGTATTTCCGTAACCGGCGGCAGCGACATCAATACGGTGCTTTGCCCGCTTGCGAACGGCGCCAGCCATTCCAGGTGGCAACGAGTGCAGGCCTGCGGTTGCGCGGCGCGGCCGGGGCGGGCGGGTCTTGCCGCCGGGCGAACAGGGGCCTTCGGGTTCGATTCGATTGTGAATTTCCGCACGCGGTTCGCGGTCAGCTCGGCGACATACAGGTTGTCGTCGGCGTCGAGCGCGATGCCGCATGGCATTTCGAGCTTGAGCGGCTCGCCCGCCGGGTCGCGTAGGACATCGATCAGGGTGCCGGTGATCTCAAATATCTGCACCACCCCCATGATGTTGTCGGCCACCCACACGTTTCCGGCCGAGTCTACGGCGACGCCCTTTGGGCGGTAGAGCTGCCCAAGGTCGACGCCGAATGTGCCGAGCGTGCCGACCGCCTGGCCTTCGGCGTTGTGGACTTGTACACGGCCGGTGACCGGCTCGGTTACCAGCACGTCTCCGGTCGCGCTCGTGGCCAGCATGAAGGGATAGAAGTATTGACCGAGCGATTCGCCGGGGCGGCCGAGCGGTCGCGATAGTCCGGTGCGCAGGTCCACGTCCAGCAGGTGATGGTTGTGGTTGTCGGCCAACCAAAGGCGACGGCCATCCGGGCTGAGGGCCAGGTCGGTGATGTCGGGCGGCGGCGCGCCGGGCGGTTGGCTAATCAGAATTTCGCGCGCCAGGGCGCCGTTCGGGGCACGGACGAGGATGCGGCCGTTGCCGCTGTCCGCGATCCATAGCGATCCGGCGGCATCCAGCTTGAGGCTAATCGGCCGAGAGAGCGTCTGTTGCTCGATAGTGTGGATTTCTTCCTGGATCTCGCCCGTAGGGGCGAAGACCAGGATGCGGTCATTCACGCCGTCGGCGACGTACACGACGCCATCCGGGGCGACACTGACCGCGGTGGGCAGGCGCATCGGCGGGTCGGCCGGGTATTCAAAGGTCGGGCCAGGTGTGGCGACGAATCGCAGCGGGCCTGCCACAGCGCTTGCAGAAAACGCCAGGCTGATGAACACGCATGCGAGGCGGTTCAACGTCGTAGCCCGGCTAGTGTGGCGCATGCTCTTTCTCGATCCGGCGCTTTCTCGACCCGGTGCTCTTGTACAGCCCGGGTCGCTATTATATGAGTAATCGTGCGGCCCTCGCACTGGCCGCGGCGAGTCTTTGTGATCTCCAAGCAGGAGGGAGGAGACGGTGCCCGACGGCCAGGAGCAGCATGCGGGACCGGAACCGTCGTCCGGGTCGAACCAAGCGGGCGAGAGGCCGCCGGATGCCGGGGCAAAGCGGCCGCGCTGGCGGCGGCGCTGGCGCAAGCTGGCGATCGCGGCTGCGGTCTTCGTTTTGCTGGCGGCGCTGGGGATGGGCGGCGCCGAATACTACACGTCGCGGCCGGATTTCTGCGCGTCGTGTCACATCATGGGACCGTATTACCGGTCCTGGAGCCGGGATGTTCACAGCCAGAAGGTGAGCGTGTGGTGCGTTGAGTGCCACTACGCCCCAGGCGAGCAGCACACCATCCACGCCAAGTTCAAGGGGCTGTCGCAACTGGCCAGCTACTTCAGCGGCCGGTACGGGGCCAGCCGGCCGCGGGCACACGTGAACGACGCGAGCTGCCTGACGGCGGGCTGTCACGGAGACCGCGAATACCTGACCACGGCGTTGCTGATCGGGGAGCCGCGGGTCGAGAAGCGCATCATCGGCGGCCAGGAGAGTGAGGTGGTGCGCACGCCGACCGTGACGTTTGTGCACGAGAAGCACCTCGATGTGCAGAGTAAGCTGGCTGAGAATCAGGCGCAGTTGGAGCAGGTGCGACAGCGACTGCGGCGTGCGGCGAAGCCCGAGGAGTATGAAGCGATCGTGACCGTGGCCCGGCAGGTTGGTCCGGCCCCGCAGTGGGAGAAAGACCTGCGCGGGAAATTTGAGCAGGGCTTGCCGGAACTTCTGGCCGATGCTCTGGAATTGGCCCGTTTGGAGCACCGGCAGACGCGTTTGCGGCAGTTGGCCGGGCTTAACTGCGCCGCTTGTCACGGCTATGACGGTTCGGGCGAGCATCACCTCTTGCCGGCCGATCTGCAGACTTGCTTCATTTGCCATTTCAATAACCAGGCGTTTAACACCGACACGGGCGAGTGCCTGAAATGCCACGAGCCGCCGACGCGCAAGATTCTCGTACACGACCAGGCGGTCACCGCGGCGTGGCAACGGGAATTCCCGGAGACGACGCAGCCGGCCGGGCCGGCCTTGATGGACCATCGCGAGATTGTGGAGCGCGGCGTCAATTGCGCCAGTTGCCACTTGGACGTGATCCAGGGGCAGGCCACGGTTACGGAGCGCGATTGCAGTAACTGCCACGACCAAGAGCGTTATCTTGCGGAGTTTGCGACGCGCGATACGAGCACCGTGGAAGAATATCATCGCGTGCACGTGAAAGCGCAGCGCGCCCGCTGCGTGGATTGTCACCACGTCATTCAGCACGAGTTGATCGATCCAACGCACGTCGCCACGAGCGCAGGCTTTTTGCGGCCGATCCTGGACGACTGCCAGCATTGCCACCCCAACCACCACCACGAGCAGGTGGAGCTGCTGATGGGCATTGGTGGGGTGGGGGTAGGGCGGCCCATGCCGAACGCGATGTTTGGCTCGCGCTTGAACTGCACCGGCTGCCATACGCGGCCGGCGCTGGACATGAAAGGTGCCGAGTTGATTGCGGCGTCCGAGCAGACCTGCATCGACTGCCACGGGTCGGACTACCAGCGGCTTTTCGAGCAGTGGCGTGCCGAAGTTGCCTTCTCGTTGGGGGAGGCGGAGACGGCTCTTGAGCGCGTCGAGAAGCGAATTGACGAGCTACAGTCCCGCGGGCTGGAGATTCCTGCCGAGGTGGCCGACCTGCTTGCCCCGGCGCGCCGGAACATTCTATTTGTGAAGGCCGGCAACGGCATTCACAACAAGAACTACGCCTTGCGACTGCTGGATTTGAGCATTCGCGATCTGGACGACGCGCTGGGGATTCTGACGCGCGAAGGGCGTCCAAGATTCGGCCAACAATGATGTTGCCTAATCCTGGCCGACTGAACGGCGGGCGCGCCCAGGCGGCAAGACACCGCAACGCTCACTCCGCTCGTGCGAGAATCCGTCTCGCACGTCCTCCGGCGGGAATCCCTTCCCGCGCCCGCCGGCGCCCTCGCCGGCCCTTCTTCACCATTCCGGCAGATCGACTTCGATGCAGCTTGTTCCCTCGCCGGCATACGCCGCTGCTGAGCTGAACCGCCAATGTTCCGGGCGTTGGACCAGCCCCTTGCGGCACGGATTCGCGTGCAGGTAGTCGAGCTTCTGCTGGAATACCTCGCGTGACCAGATCGCCTGCGGGCGGAAGCCGTCTTGCCAGAGCCCCAGTTCACCGCGCCCGCGGCGTGCCTGTTGGGTTGCATACTGCAGCCAATGCAGCAGTGTCAGTTATCACTTAAACCCCGCCACTGATTATCACTTCAAAAGCAGCCATTTTGAGGAACACGCACCTGATCGCGTAGGTTGGCCGGCCGGTTGGCTATAGGACCTCGCGAGATGGCGAACTGGCTCAAGATGGACAAGCACAACGCAGCTTTGGGACTGGCCCGGCAAGGCTGGTCGTTTCGGCGGATCGGCGCAGAACTGG
>Ga0255347_1008563_pt1 | contig 10256 bp, 9 predicted proteins | sample wastewater_treat_2_FD_192479 | JGI IMG/M metagenome (GOLD analysis project Ga0255347, IMG submission 192479) | Wastewater microbial communities from Lulu Island WWTP, Vancouver, Canada - plant24 | ecosystem: Engineered > WWTP > Wastewater > Unclassified | place: Canada: Vancouver, British...
GTCGCGCGTGACGTCGTCCGCCTCAAAAGCATAACCACCATCATTTCTGCCTGAGTCCTTGCCGTATGGCGGATCAAGAAACACGGCAGTCGTTCCGATGTGCGTTGTTGGAGTGTATCCACACACACGCATCCAATCGCCACAACAGACGCGCACACGGCGAAGGCGAGCAGACAGCGCGGCGAAGTAGTTGTATAGGTTGTCAATACCTATACGGTGCATGCCACAGCCTCCTGTACTGATGGAAGGAAGTTGTTTAGATTGCGAGTTTCTACACCACCCGCTACCAATCCACGCGCAAATACCCCACACCCACCATCCGGCAATCTGCACGTCATAGTAGTATGGATCGCTGCGCATAGACTCGATGAAGTCTTTCTGCTCCACGAGCCACCTATGCCGCGCGTGTAAATCAATTTCACTTACCGGATAGTCAGCCCACTTTGCCACGCCATCGGGATCGTTGCACAACGCGCGCCAGAAGTTCGTCAGGAAACAATCAATGTCGTTCACCGTCTCTATGCGCGGCGGCGTGGGCCTCGCCAAGAGCACGGCCAGACTTCCAGCGAACGGCTCAACGTAATTTGGCACGTCGCCGAAGCGCGCCCACACCTCGTGCGCAATGCGCGACTTGCCGCCGAAATACGGGAATGGTGCTTTCAACTTCTGCTCAATGATTGTCATTATTTCCACCACCGTTCGTACGCGCTCAGGTAGTCCGACGCCGTCGCCTTGCCCAAGCGCGTGTTGTAGTGTGCTTTCGCGTACAGCGCCATGTCCTGCACCGTTGCCGGTACGGCCTCAGGCACGCGCAGGTAGTGGAGGCGCGCGAGCAGGCACGACAGTGGATCGCCGCGCACGTCCTGTATGACAGCGAGAATGGCACGCTTCGCATCGTCATGCAGTGCCAGCTCGGGGAAATGTTTATCGTAGCCGTCCAGCCATGTCACACAGCGGCCGTACAGTTCCGCGCGTTTCGGCGTGCGCACGTACCGTATGCTGTCGGCAATGCTCTGCCATTCGCATTGCCACAGGCCGAACGCGCCTCTATCATCGTCGCGCGAGAAACCGAGTTGACGGCGCCAGCGGAATCCGCCGCTCTCGTGCGCGGCCGTCATAAAAAGCAAACGCGCCACTCTGTCAGCGTAGGCCATTGACGGCGCCGTGCTGGTGTATATGCTGCACGCGCAGTCATCGCACAGGAGGCGCACGACGCGTGACGTTGCCCTTCTCATTGCCATAGTGCCAGCCCTCCTCCAACGCCTAGCGCAGCCAACGCAGCGCCGACAATCCACGCGAGCGCACGCGCCGTGCCCCTGTTAAGCAGCGCGTCCTTGACGAAGCGCACGGCCGTTGCGTGCTGTGCCTGGTGTTTGTCCCTCCACTCCTCGATGTCGCGCAGCTTCTCAAACACACCGCGTTCGCCGTTGCCAAGAAGCAGCTTTTTGATCTCGACGACGGTGGTATGCGTCTCGTGTTGCGACACGGCAACGGCGTCAATCTTTTCGAGAATGTGGTGCGTGCGCTCATCGCACAAGCTCTTGGGTACGTTGTCCATTGAATACTGCTCCTAGTCGAGTTGGATAGCCTCAATCGAAATGCGCAGAATGTTCGTACCCACGAGTGGTTTCATGTCAGTCGCTCCTATACGTAGCTCAAATAGTTCGTCAAATCGCCGTGGATGATGGGTAGCACCCGCTGTGAAGTGTCCAAGCCTCTCAGATTGCTAAATCCGCCGTCGGGCCACACCAGGCCGAAAGGCCCGAGTGTTTCCCTGTGTTCAACGAGTCCCGTTACTATCTCGGGAATCGTCGGCGTCGGCCAGTTGTCCACCTGATGCCAATAGCTGAAATGCCCCTGAGTCCGAGAGATTGTGTTTGTGCCCCAGGGCGTCTTGAATGTGAATTCCGGGTACAGCGTTGGCGTGTTGTTTGAGTGGTAAATCACGCCGAAATTTGTACCAATGACCCCCGGCGGCGCAGCCGTCAGGTTAATGTTGAAATCCTTGGCTTCCCATTGGTAATAGCCGCTGGAGATGTGAAGCACTCCGGATGCAAACGCCCTGATTGGGCTAATCTCCAGACTGTTACCATCTACCCACAGCCCGCCCAGCCCGCCGTACGACAAAACGTATTCAGCATACGGCCTTTCGACGATTGTCCTGCCGGTAACGTAGGGCAATCCGTATTGCACCTGCGGCCACGTACTGCCATCCCACATTCTCACCTGCCGAATTTCTCCGGAGACACGGTGAATGAGACCGTTACGAGTAGTCAAAAGAGGGTTAGAGGAATTAAACAAGTCCTTGCGATTGAGGACGATCTTATAGGTTGTGAGTTGTTCAACGACGCGCCGTAGCTGCTCCAGGGGCAGATCAAAGCGATCTAACCTTCCTTTGCGCGCGTAGGAAAGGTATTCGGGAACAGTAACCCATTCGAGTTGCATCAATTCATCCCATTGTAGGCATCCATATAGTGCGGTGTGCACGCGCCAATCGGGCAGGGACGGCTGGAACGGTCCCTGTGCTGCTTCGTCGGCATACGCCGTTGGCGTTGTCCACAGGAACGATGAGTAATTTGTCGGCGTGAGCATAACCTCGAGCGTGTCCTGCAGTTCTTTGATGATCGCAGGCAGCCACGCGGCGTCCCTTCGCAGCTCCTTGAAGTCCGCCACTGTTGGCAACTGGTATCCGGGAAACTGATAGTTCAGACGCTCGTTGACGGCATTCACAAGATCCTCCGCCATGTTTGCGTAGGCGTCTTGCGGCTGCCCAAGCCAGTTGCCGTCGTTCCACCAACTCATTTCGGGATGTCCTCAACACCAAGCGAATGCGTTATGCAGAACCAGAAGTCTGACCACGTCGTGCCGATGGGATTTGGTATGAACATGAATGCCTTGTTTGCCAGAACGCCCTTCAGCGTTTCTTCCGTCGTATACGCAATTTGGCCAACGGCAACGCCGTCAATAGGGAGCTGCTCGCGCGTAGGGACGGCGATAGGCCGCAGGCCGCCACCCCCACCCCCACCGCCCGGCGTTACCCTCACGGGTACGTGCGCGAGCTGGCGGCGAAGCCAGCGCACCTCCTCTTCGAGCTTCTGTATTCTCCTGTCGCTCATGTCACCAGATCCTTAAACCTGAGCTCGTCGAACCCGGTCTTGATGCGCGTCGTCCCGTGGACGAAGTCCCACTCGCGCGAGGTCACGGCCGTGCGGATCGGAATGGTGTATCCGCCAGACGATGCGGCGACGATCAGCGAACCTACCGGGTGCGAGATGGAGAGCGTCTTGATCGTCAGGTCGATTGTCTGGCGCGACTTGCCATACCAGGCAGCCGCGAACGAGGCGATCGCGTGTAGCCGGGCGACGTCGTTGCGCAGGAAGCCGCCCTCGTGCTCCACTTTATCAGCACCCTGCACGTCAATTACGGTCCCGGGCACGACGTACCAGGCGACAGCGTCAGGGACGTCGATGTAGAGCACCCGGCTGGCCGCGTCCTGCAAATTCACCTGCACGCTCAGGCGCGCGTCCGTCTCCACCATGGCCGTGAGATACAGCGAGTCGTAAGCGATTACCGGCTCAATGTCGGTAGCGCCCTCTGGCGGCGTCCAGTGCAGCGAGGCGAACAGGTGATTGATGCGCGGCCGTATCGTGAACGCCAGCTCCCTGTCGCTAAAATAAAACGGCGTCGGGTATTCCTGATCATCGACAATGAGGCGATCCAGTAACTGGTACGTCTGTGATTCCGGCTCGAAACAGAAAAGCATCGGCCTGCGGAGATCGTCCCGATCCACCGTGAGCCCAGTCTCTTTGTTGGACGGGATTGGCAGCTCGCGCTCGAACACGTGGCCCGGCCAATGCGCGACGCCCGGCACGGCAAAATTGCACGTACCGTCCTCCTCGATGGTGGGTACCAGCGCGTGGCCGCCCATTGTCCAGTCCCAGTCCTGCGGCACGCGAAAACGGCAATACACCGTCTCGAAACGCTCGGAGCGGCGTTCGTCGTCGTCGGCTGCGTTTTGATAGTCCTGTTCGAGCGCATCCGGCCAGTCCGGCTTGAGCGGCGCGTATTCGTCTGCCGCAGGAATGGCGCACCACGTGGCCGTGGAATAGATTGGCCCGCCGCGCACAATTACCTTGTCCCACCGATTCAAATCCGAAAAGCGAATCCTTGGCTCGATGTCCAGAAGCCCATCAAGCGCGAGCTCCGTAAGCGACTCATTCGGTAAAATGTGCTTCCGCCAGTCGCCCACGTGGTAGTTGCTGTCGAACATGCTGAACGGCTCTATATACGCGTAGCCCTCGGGCGTCGTCCTGACGCGCCAGCCAACGCCCAGCCGACGGTCAATGAGGCGATCCAGCGCCTCCCGTACCGTCATGCCGTAGAGATCGTGCACCTCGTAGCGATCGGCCAGCATGTGCGTGGCGTTCGACATCGGCGAGCCGTCGTCGTCGAGGCCGGACAGTAACCACGGCACGGGACTGTCTGCGAGCGCGCGAGATATGAGGTATTTGATGATGTCGAGATTCGTCCACCGCGCCTTGCCACCGAACACGAGCGAGCTCGGATAGGTGAGTGTCTCATCCTGTGTTGTCGGCGCGTAGGCGTTGCCGATAAGCCCCTGGCCGCGCGCGCCCGTCTCGTTGAATTTCAAGGCGCGATCTATCTGCCCGTCGCGTGTCCAGCTGTGCGCTATGCGCGTTTCGAGGAAGTGCTCCAAGCCCACAGCGCGGAACGTCTGCCGGCCGCCGTCGTCCTCCTCGTCCACGACGTAGCCGACCCAGATGATGGGGAGCGTGTCAGACCAGCCGTTGTCGATGATGAGGCGTACATACCAACCGTTCAGCGCAATCGGCCAGTACTCGCGGAATCCCAGGCGGTCCTCGCGGAGGATCGTCCCGTAGTCATAGGCGAGGACAGCATACGAGCCCTGGGGGCTCGCCTGCTGGCTGGCCTGGAGCGCGTAGACATACGGCCGCCACTGCCATTCGCTTTCCCAGTTCGGGCGCGCCTGCACGTACACGCGCGGGATGTAGGCCACGGGCGCGTACGACTCGGCTCCGGCTATGGTGATAGTTGCCATCAGTCTCGGTGGTTCCTGTTATGCGCGGATTCGAGAACGTCAAGGCGCCGCTCAAGGATCGAGAGGCGGGTCGCAAAGCCGGTCCTGAGCGTGTCCTGGAGGCCGGTTACGGTTTCCCGCAACGTTGCCACCAGGCTGCGCATCTCGACCAGCCCCTCATTATCGACACGGCTCTCGGCCACGAGCTTCTCTACCACGACCGTCAGGTTTTGCACGTTCGCCATGAGGCGGCCCAGCGTCACCGCCGCGCCGGCGATCGCCAGCAGCATCGTTACGGCCAGCGACCCCATCCCTACCCATACAGATCCTTCCATGCGCCTATCCTTATTTTTTATTGCACGGCCAAATCCATCTGCACCCGCAACGGCCGCGGCGAGAGCTGCACCGTTGCTTCCGACGCCAGCACCTGGATGTCAGTCAGCCGCGTGCCCGCCGAATCCTTCGCGGTTGGGTTCGCGCCGACGGCTTGAAACGTCGATTTGTCGGCCTTGGCGACCCGAAACAGCGCGTACCCAAGATGCCGGGCCTCACCCGCCGCCAGCGTCCCCTTCCACGTCAGATTGACACTCCCCTGTGTGGCCGTGACTTTTACGTTGACGGCCCTCAAGCCCGTGCCTTCCACCCCGGTGTATTCGAGCACGCTCGGGTTGTAGGGGACGGCCAAAAACAATTCCGTCAGGCCCGCGTCGGCCTGGTCGACAAACACGCCCACCCGGACCGTATCGCCCACGCGCGCGGTCGTGGTGGCCGCCCCGAGAACGGTTTGACCCGCGTTGGGTAGATACAAAGTCACGCTCGCGAAAGTCGCCAGAAAAATCAGGGTTTTCATGTTGCTTGCTCCTTAGAGGATAATTGTGCCCACAGCCCCATGCTGCACGTTAAGACTTGTGTACTCGACATTCAGAATCGGCGGGTTATAGGTCGGGTGCTCGTAGGCGTAAGCGTATCGGTAATCATGAGCCCAATCATCTTCATCTTCATCGTAGTGAGCTTCCCATGCCCCACCGTAATACCAACACAACTGCAAGGCATTCCCCGACGCCCAGCCCTCTATGTCTACGACCTCTTGGATCACAGACTTAATGTCGGGCGAGTCATAATTGTTATTCAACACCCATGTTGCCGGATACCACTCAACGCTTTCTGTTCCCCACGGATACGTTGTCTCATCTCGGTAATCCGCATTTGTGGTCATAGCCGGGCAGTTAGCAACCGCTCTGGCGCGAAGATACCCTTTTATAACCCCACCAGAATCAAATTCGCCTCCAGCAGCAACCAACCGCAGCGAAGCCGAGTCTATCGTCGCCCCGGCGGGGATTGCCACCTCAGTGAACCGCATAGCAGCATTAGATTTCACCGAACTCTCCCCATTAACAATTATCTGCCCTGCCCATACGTTTCCAGAGTAAGGAGGAGGAATAGCGATTAGAACGGTGAAATCATCCCCGGCGTCTGCAACCGGGATAGGGTCTAGCGTGGGGTCAATAGACACGGGGAATTTAGCGCCCTCAAGGTCGGCCATCGCAACACCGACCACAGCGAACGGCCGACCGCCACGGCTCACTACATCGAGACTGGCTGTGATTTCCTTCCCGCCCGCATCCCACGCTTTGGCGGGGTGTAATTTCCAATACTCTCCCCACGCCAGTGACGGTGCTTCCTTGGAAGCTGCGGTAATGAGCGAAACTTCCTGTCCCGAAAAATCTGCGGAAACTCTCTCTGCCGTGACGCCTGCACACGCCGCCGGGGCATTAGCGGTAGAATCCCACGCCATCGAGAGCACAGCGCACAGCCGCAGCCCCTTGGAATCAATCTTTGGCGTCGGCAACGATTCCGTCTGATGAATCGTAACAACCTTCTGGAACCCCAAATGTGAAACGGTGTAGCCAAAGTCAATCCCCTTCCCAAACACGTCAGGCCATGTTACCGAATTGCCCGACACCACCGGCTTGACATCCGCGCCCGTCGAAAGCGTCTGCGCAGCCCCCGCCGCGTTCCTGTACTCCAACGCCACCGGCGCAATGGTCATTTTCTTTCCGCGATATGTGAACTCTGCCAGCGCACGCACACCAAGGTCTAGGTTTTTCTCAACAACATGCACCTGATAGGTGTTGGATAGGCACCGAATACCGGCAACGTCAGACACCAAAGTACGGTCAATGTCTTTCCACGGCTCCTTCACGTCCAGAGGGTCAACCCGGTAATGCACCGGCCCGATGTGCGTCTGACAGCGATAACGCCGTCCGGGAAGGTCGAAGATTTTCGAGGTAAGGCGTCTATATTCGATCAGTTCTCTCATGGCGTAACGAACTCCGCTTGATAGGCAATTTCGATGTTGAGCAGGTTGGCGTCAGCGTCAAACGTGTCGTTGACATCACTGGCATGACGATAGACGTAGATCGCGAGCAGTTCACCAGCGGCTGGAGTTCCTCCTATAGTGAGATTGCCATAGGAGGTAGAATGAAGATCACCTGTGGCGATGAAGGCGTCCGACAACACAACCGGGGTGCCTGACTGCACGTCAAGCGCGTCATCGTTACCAAAGGCAGTTGCGCCAACGCACCAACGAACGTTACCCGACGTTCCGGCTATGGCTGTCCAATTCACCCGCACCTTGAATGCAGTGCCCGATTTGTAATCATAGGGCAGAGACAGGCAGGCCCAGTGAGCATACTCATCCGTGTCTTTGTCAAAATCTATCGTGTAGAAGACGTTCTTATAGGTCGAGGTTTCAATTTGTGTGGGGCCGTCGGCTCCATCAGATGTGCGGAACGTTGCTCCAGTCGCGGTAAGCAGAATAGGCCGGTAGGTAGCGTCGTTATCGGTCATCACATCGGATACGTCGGTCAGCGCGGATTCCAGTTCCGCCTCTGTATCGATGGCACCCATATCATCGCCGCTTACGCTGACAGTGCTGAACTCAACACCATCCTCTGTGGCGTTCACTTTTACGTATTTGCCGCCCGCGCCCGTATACGCCGAGGGCGCGTCGCTCAGGTCGGTGAATGCCGATGCGCCTCCACCGCCCGAAATGCCCGCGAGGAAATTGGCCCGTGTCATAACCCGGTTCGCTGTAGCCGAATCATCGTAGAGCACGACCAGATCAGCATCGTCGGCGGTCGTGGCCGCCGTCCCGCCGGCGATGTCGAGCCCGGCGATACCCACGCTACCCGCCTGCAACTTGCCACCATCGAGCAGGCCCGTACTATTCGTCAACACGTTCGCCCCGCTGCCCGCCGTAATCGTGCCTGGAATCACCAGACTCGCGCCGTCCGCAGAGGTAATCGTCGAATCCTGCAGCGTCTGGCCGCCCGCGCCGTCAAACAGGGCGATCGCATTGTCTGTGCTCGTTCCCGGCCCGGCCACGTTGCCAGAACCTGCCGGGGTGGCCCAGGTGCCGTCCGCCGCGAGGTATTTGCCGGCGGCCGCATCGCCCACACCGGGAGCCGGGACGATACCGGCCGTCCCGCCGCTGCCCGAGTCGCCCACGAGTTCGGGCAGCACCGACACGTCCAACACGCTCGCGAATTCCCAGCCGTCCTCCGTAGAGGCGACCACCAGGGGGAATCCCGCCGCGCCCGTGTAGGCCGTTGCGCCATCGTCCAGGTCGATCAGGCCCAGGCTGCCGTTGGCGGCCGCTGTGATTCGACCCTTGCTGTCTACGGTGATTGCAGGCACGGTGTAGGAGCCCGCCGTCACGCCCGTGACGTTGAGCTGCGTACTGGTGACGGTGGCCGCCTGGATCTTGCCCCCGTCGAGCAGTCCAGCCGCGTTGGCGATGGTGTGCGCGCCTGTCCCCAGCGTGAGCGTACCGGGAATCGTCACGCCGCCACTGGTACTGATAAGCACGAGCGAATTCTGAACCGTGTCTCCGTCCGTTCCGTCCCAAATAGCAATAGCCCTGTCAGTGCTGGTACCTGGGCCGGTCACCGCGCCAATCGACGGGATTGCCCAGGTGCCGTCCACGCAAAGGAACCGGTTGGCCGCGCCGGCCGTACTGTCAGGCACCAGGCCCTCAATACCTGCGTCCACGGCCGTCGCGCCGGTGTAGGTCTGGATGGTGAGCGCCCCGGTACCGTCCAAGGTGCCGTGGCCGCTCATGGCCGTAATAGCCCAGTCCCCGTCCGCATCGATAATCAGCATGTCGCCGGGGCTCGCGCCGCTCGAATACACCTGAGCTCCCGTAATGGTGCCGGGCGCGATCTTCGCGCCGTCAATCAGGCCCGCCGCCGTGGTGAGTGTGTGATTAGCCGTCCCAGCTTCGATCTGCCCGCCGACGTCCAGATCGCCAGTGACGGTTATGCCGTTCGCATCAATCGTAGCGAGCGTAGTGCCTCCGCCTTCGTGCACCTCCAGCGCTGACGCGCCGTCATACCGGGCATAGAAATCGTCCGACGTGCCAAAGAGGAGCAGCGTGTTGTCGCGCATCCTGAGCCAGGTATAGATGTCCAGCTGCAGCAGCTCGTTCGCTGCCCACACACCGCCGCCAGCGAGCGCGGCCGCCACGAGTGCGATAACAATGAGTCCCGTCCATTTGCGCATGTGCTTCATCCTCACAGGCATTCCGCTTCCGTTGCCCGTTGTTTCCAATCCACATTCAGCAGCAGGCCGCTATCCACCAGCGCCATACCCGTCACGTAGTCCTCATCCTCGCTCGAATACACCTGAAAATCCGTCTCCCCGCCCTCGCGATACCACCACTCGTTGTATCTCGTCCACACCGGCACGTTTGCGCGCGAGCCCACCGGCGCGGTGATTTGGCTCAGCCGCGCGCACGTGATTGTCTTGGCCACCACGTCGATAAGCAGGCGGCGCTCGCCGCCCACCGATACGTAGATTTCCTTCGCCGTCTCATCCCAGGTGCCAAACTCCACCAGGTCCGTTGCGGTGCCGCTCACGTTCCCTTCCCTGAACTCAAACGTGGTGTAGAGCCCGTTGCCCGGCATCTCCGGGCCGTCATAGCGCAGATTCCACGCCAGCACCGTATCCGCCCACAGGCGCGTTTCCCCGTCCAGCACCTGCCAGTAGATGTTTCGAGCCTGGTCGATGAAGACAGTTTCGGCGACGCTCACGGGCTGCTGGTAGACGCCCAGGACATCCCCGAAGGCGAGGCCACCTTTAACGCGATGCGGGCCGAACCAGACGGCCTCCGCCGTGTAGACGTCGGTGTTCGCGG
>Ga0255347_1008564_pt1 | contig 10255 bp, 15 predicted proteins | sample wastewater_treat_2_FD_192479 | JGI IMG/M metagenome (GOLD analysis project Ga0255347, IMG submission 192479) | Wastewater microbial communities from Lulu Island WWTP, Vancouver, Canada - plant24 | ecosystem: Engineered > WWTP > Wastewater > Unclassified | place: Canada: Vancouver, British...
CCGTGAAGGATTGGGCGAATGCCCGTATTCGTGGGATGGCAGACCGCGAGCGCGGGTCCGGTGGAGGCCCGCCCAGGCCGATAGGGCTCCCCTCGGACGGCTGCACGGCACAGGTCGACGGAATGCATCCCGGATGCAGGGAACCCATTCTACGGAGACACGCCGGCGAGCGATCTTTCGAATGCCCCCAACCCCCCGTCGCGATGGTCTCCCGAGGGTGTTCGAGCGATGGAGAGCCAACGCATACCAGCGATGACGCCGGCCCCGCCCGACCCCTCGCTCCAGGCCCGCCTGCGCGCGTTCCACGAGCGGCTGCCGGCGCCTGCCAGCCGCCGACAGTCGATCCCGAGGCGGATGTCGGGCCGAGCGAGCGACCGCCCCCCGCTTTTCCTTCGGGGGCCGGGAGCCCACAGGAGATAGGAATATACTTAAGTATATCCAAATATACCATGGTATATGGCGACCAGTACGACGATCAAACTGGAAAAGGTGACGAAGGCCAGCCTTGACGAGCTCAAGATTCACCCCCGTGAGACCTACGACGACGTCATCAAGCGACTGGTTTCTATTGCAATCGATGACGAGCCCCTCTCGGATGAAACCCTGGAGCACCTGAAGGAGGCCATGGAGGATGTCAAGGCCGGACGGGTTCAACCGATGGATGACGTGTACCGTGAACTCGGGCTCCTCTGATGGCGTACGAGATTGTGTTCACCCGGTCGGCAAAACAGGCGATTAAAAGGCTCGACCGGCCGATCGCCCTGCGTATTCGGGCCGAGTTGTATGCACTCGCCGGGGAGACGACGCCCGATCGGTATGTCAAGCAGCTCAAGGGCCATGACGATCCCCCGTTCCACTCGCTCAGGGTCGGGGATTACCGGGTGGTCCTCCAGATCCACAACAACCGTCTCGTGATCCTCGTGATCGAGATCGGCCCCCGCGACTCGATCTATCGAAAGTTCTAGGGCTGTCACGCTCGCCCGCTCTTCTCCTCTCGACTACCGCCGGGCTGCCGCGAACAGGCTCGCGAGCGACGCGCCGACACGAACCTGACATGATCCCGACAGATCCGGTGGGGACTGCGTTCGGGCCCGCCGGCCCTGTTTCCAGGGGCGGAGGATACGGCATCTGGGCGCCAACACTCGTCAGCGATGACCCCGTCGCCGCCCGACCCCGCGCTCCCCTTGAGGCTGCGCGCGGTCCACGAGCGGTTGCCGCTCGCGGGCACCCCGCCGAACGCGCTGCTCTCGCTGCCGGACGATCGCATTCTCTGACCTCCGCGTAACGCCGGTGCCGGCAACCTATAAGTCCCTGTACCGGACTATCGTTGATCGTGGCGACGACGGTCCACCTCCGATTCGAGACGAAAGCGAAACTGGACGAGCTCAAGCGCCACCCGCGTGAATCGTACGACGAGGTGGTCAGCCGGCTCGCGGACGCGGCGTACGACGACGAGCCCCTCTCGGAGGAGGAGATCGAGGCGATCCGCCGGGGCGAGGAGGACATACGGGCCGGCCGCCTCCGGAGCCTCCGGGAGGTCATGCGCGACCTCGATGACGACGTCGCACGCTGGGAGCGCTCTCCCGACGCCGAGTTCGTGCCGCTGCCGGAGTGACAGATACCTCTCTAACCCCCTCCGCCGTTGCCGGTCGATCTCGAGAGCGGAAACACGGAAACGGAGGCCAGCCCGTAGGCCAGCAGCGTTATCCATGCCACAGCCGGGCCGTGCCATGCGAACACCCGCGCCAACGCGCCGGAAGTGGCCCGAAGAGGACTGATCGGGAAGAGAGTGCCATGGTCGAGGCCAGTGCCACGGGAACCGGACCCCCACGGACACTCGAGGAGGCGCAGGCCGCGTTGCGCGCGCTGCGACCGTGGCTCGAGCGGGACTATGGAGTCGTATCGGTCTGGATCTTCGGCTCGTTCGCCCGCGGCGAGCAGGACGAGGAGAGCGACCTCGACCTCCTCGTCGAGTTCGACCCCGATAGCAAACTCTCGCTCTTTGCCTTCGTCGGGCTGCAGCAGGAGCTCTCGGACCGCCTCGGCATCCGGGTCGACCTCGGCGAGCCTCGGTCCATCAAGCCCCGCCTGAGGGACCGCATCCTGCATGAGGCGGTCCCGCTCTGAGGGTCTCGCGCTCGGCGACGCAGTGCCTCGAGACCACGGGGAGGGTGCTGCCCGGCCTCCAGGGCCTCGATCGTGACGGCTTTGTCGAGAGGTGGTGAATGTTCTTATCGATCGCCCGGTTGCCGGAGGTCATGGCGGAGGAGGCGCGAGACGCGGTGCCAGCCATCCGCGCATCCCGTCGAGAGGTGACTGGCCGACGATCGCCGGCGCTCTCCCCGAGGACCTCGGGCGCATGCTGGTCTCGGGTTCGAACGACGTCTAGAACGCATCAGACCATCTATCGTCCGGGGAGTGCACCCAGGGACGAGCGACACAACGGTAAAATAGTATACTTGAGAGTATACTACTTGTGAGTATCTTCCTCGATCGAGAGCGTGAGATCGCCATGCTCGACGCACGATACGCCGGCGGTCGGGGTGAGTTCATCGTGCTCTACGGCCGGCGCCGCGTGGGGAAGAGCGAACTCATCGACCGGTTTCTCGAGGGGAGCCACGGGGTCCGCCTCCTGGCCCGCGAGGAGTCGAAGGTGCTGCAGCTCCGGAAGTTCGCGCAGGAGCTGGGCGACTTCTTCAATGATCCGTTCCTGAAGAGCACCGGCTTTGCCGACTGGGACAGCTTCTTCGAGTACCTCCGGCAGCGCTCGGCGACGAGGACCGTCATCGCGATCGACGAGTTTCCGTACCTGGTGAAGGAGGACCCCTCGCTTCCCTCGATCCTCCAGGAGTACTGGGACCGTTACCTGAAGGACTCGCGGCTCTTCCTCATTCTCTGCGGCTCGAGTATCGCCATGATGGAGGCGTCGACGATGGACCACGCCAGCCCGCTCTTCGGACGGCGAACCGGGCAGATCCTGCTGCAGCCCCTCCGGTTCATTCACGCCCTCGAGTACCTGGAGGATCTTCGGAAGGCGGTCGAGTGCTACACGGTCTTCGGCGGCACGCCGGCATACCTGATGGCTGCCGATCCCGAGAAGGAGATCATCGCGAACATCGAGGAGAAGGTGCTGGCCGAGGACGCGTTCCTCTACCGCGATGTGGAGTTCGTGCTTCGGACCGAGCTCGTCGAGCCTCGATACTATCTCTCGATCCTCTCCTCAATCGCGCAGGGCAACCACGGTATCGGTCTCATCTGCAACGACACGGGCCTCTCCAAGAGCATTGTCGTCAAGTACCTGTCGGTTCTGATCGACCTTCGCCTCGTGTATCGGCGCATCCCCGTGACCGAGAGCGCGAAGAGCCGGAAGGGTCTGTACTACCTCTCCGACAACCTCTTCGACTTCTGGTTCACGTTCGTGAGCCCGAACCTGGAGGCCCTCGACCGCGGCAACTCCCGCCTCGTCGTGGAGCAGTACGTCCGTCCCCGGCTCGCCGCATATGTCGGGCGCCACTTCGAGGGGGTCGTCGCGGACCTCTTCGACCTCTTCAACAACCATGCCCTGCTCCCCTTCGTCTATGCGCGCATCGGGACCTGGTGGCACCGGGGCGACGAGATCGACATCGTCTGCCTCAGCGACAACGAGCGCCGGATCCTGCTCTGCGAGGCGAAGTGGCAGGACGACGTGGACGCCGTGAGGGTCCTCGAGCGGCTCCGCGAGAAGGCGCGCCTCGTCGCCTGGCACAACGATACGCGGGACGAGTACTTCTGCGTCGTGGCACGGTCGTTCTCGCGCCGTCCGCCGCAGAACGACAGGACCCTCTGCCTCGACCTCGACGACCTGGACGGGTGGGCGAAGAAGGCCCGTCTCGAGGCGGACGTGGCGGCCCGGGAGCGATCTCCCGACGATGAGTTCGTCCCGCTGGCGGAGTAGGGCGAGCGGCCTTCGAGGTCGGGTGCGGACAGCAGGTCGCCGCCTTCCTCGGGATGCTGCCCGCGAAATCCCGACGCATCGTCACGGCAGCCCTGAAGGATCGTGGCGATGACCCGTTTCCGGGGAGCGGCGGCGATGCGGAACGTCCGGCCCTCCCGAGCGGCCGGTCCATGTACCGGCTGCATATCGCCAGGACCTGCACGGCGTTCTATGGGGTCGATACCGGAGCCGGCGTCGTCAGCGACTACGAGCGCCTCTCCATCGAGCAGGCCCACACGCGGTACGGACGGCTCTGAGGGGGCGCGTTCCGTGTCGCGAAGGCAAAGGATAGAGCACCAGGACGCCAGCGCTCGTCAGCGATGACCCCGGCCCCGCCCGACCCCTCGCTCCCCTCGAGGCTGCGCGCGTTCCACCAGCGGCTCCCGCTCGCCGGCACCCCGCCGAACGCCCTGCTCTCGCTGCCGGGCGACCGGGACCGGGACGTCGTCACGGGACAGAGCGCTCCGTCACCGACAGCGTGATGCCGACAGAACGACACGGAGCGTATGACAGGGCACGAGGTTTTTTCCGCGCGTTCGATACATACAATGAAAGGGGGAGAGATGCAGAAGGCGGCCGGTGTTGCGGTGATCCCGGATCACATCCTCGAGGCCCTGGTCCCGCTCTGCCGCCGATACGGGGTAAAAGACCTCGCCCTCTTCGGGTCGGCCGTCGGCGCCGGGATCGAGGCCGGCAGCGATATCGATCTCCTGGTCGAGTTCGAGCCGATGCCGCCGGCCGAGCATATGCAGAACTACTTCGGTCTTCTCGAGGCCCTCGAGGCGCTCTTCCGGCGGAAGGTCGACCTGGTCGAGCTGGCGGCGGTCCGGAACCCGTATGTCCTCGACTCGATTGTGAAGAGCAGGGTGCCCATCTATGTCGCGGCATGACCCGAGGGCGTTTCTCCACGACATCATGGTCGCCTGCGCACGGATCCGGGAGTTCACGTCCGGGATCGATCTCGAGGTGTACCGCCAAAACGTGATGGTGCGGTCGGCAGTCGAGCGGCAGTTCGAGATCATCGGGGAGGCCCTGAACGGCCTCTCCCAGGCCGACCCGGAACTGGCACGACGGATCACGGATGTCTCGCGGATCATCGCGTTCAGGAACCGACTCATCCACGGGTACGCGACCGTGTCCGACGAGGTGGTCTGGGGCGTGATCGGGGTCAGCCTTCCATTGCTGGAAGAGGAGGTCGCCGGGCTCCTCCAGGAACTCGAAGAGATGGGTGAGCCTCAAGCGCAGAGCAACGATGGAGCGGAGCACTGACCTGTGACATCGACGACACCATCGCCGCCCGACCCCTCGCTCCCGGCTCGCCTGCGCGCGTTCCACGAGCGGCTCCCGCTCGCCGGCGACCCGCCGAACGCCCTCCTGTCGCTCCCGGACGACCGGATCCTGTATCTCGCGGCGATCCTGCGCGACACGTCGGTGCCGGCGCCGGCGCTCTCGCTCGACGGTTGGCGGGAGTTCCGCGACCTCCTGAAGCCGCACGGGGTCTTTCCCCTGCTGGCGTACCGGTTCCGAGCCTGGCCGGAGGCGTGCCGGCCGCCGGCGGAGGTTATGGCCTGGCTGAACCGGGTCTTTCTCTTCGCGGCCGCGCGGTCGATGCGGGCATGAACGGAGGTGCAGAGTCACAGGAGGTTGACGAACTCCTCGACCGTCAGACCCGCATCGCGAATGATCGCGCGGAGCGTACCACGACGGATCGGGTCGTGCATCGGGATCACCACCCGCCGGTGCGGCTCCGCGGCCTGCTTCATCGTGACGTGGCTTCCCTTTCGGTGATGGGGTTCGAAACCCGCGCGCTGCAGGGCGCGGACGGCCTCCGCGCCTGCGACCTGCGGCAGCGCCGATGCCACGTCAGGCGACCTCGACCTCGGTGATGACGGGAGCCGGGCCCGGGGCCGGCACGTCGTCGATGGCGAGGCTCTCGAGATAGCAGGCGATGGCCTCGCGGATCGCGTCCATCGCCTCCTCGATCGTGGCTCCCTCGCTGTGGCAGCCCGGCAGGGCGGGGCAGCTCGCGTTGTAGCCCCCGTCTTCGAGATCCTCCGTGATGACCACGAGATACCGCATCGGGCAGAATGTCGCCGTGCCGGCACAAGAGGATTGTGATGCGGACCACCTCGCGGAGTGACTGGACGGAGGCCGCCGCTCGTGAGCCCGCGGGAACGGCGGTGTCGTCGACCGGGAGAGCGGGAAGGGAAAAGGATAGAGCACCGGGACGCCGACGCGTACCAGCGATGATGCCATCGCCGCCCGGCCCCTCGCTCCCGGCCCGGCTGTGGGAGTCCCACCGGCGGCTCCCGCTCGCCGGCGACCCGCCGAACGCCCTCCTGACGCTGCCGGACGATCGCATACTCTGACCTCCGCGACACGCCGGTGCCGGCGCCGGCGCTCACGGCGGAGGAGTGGGAGGAGATTCTGGACCAGGTCCGGCCGCACGGGGTCTATCCCCTGATGGCCTGCCGGCTGCGGGCGTGGCCGGAAGAATGCCGGCCGCCGTCATATACCTCCTGAACAGACGCTCCCACTACGGAGATCCCTGCGGCCCACCAGAGAAGAGCCGTCCATCAGACGGCGATGTGGGCGGCGTTACGTCCGCGCGTCCGGGGCCGGGATGCCGTCCTCGAGAAGGCCCTCGAGGTGAAATGCGATCGCCTCGCGCATCTGCTCCCCGGTCTCCTCGCGGGTCCGTCCCGTCGCCACGCAGCCCGGGAGGTCCGGGGCATAGGCGGAGTAGTTACCGTCGGCCTCCTCGATGATCACCAGGTATCCGGGCATCATCGGCCTCTCATCCAGTCCAGTCACATCCGGCACCGTTCATCGACCCCGCAACAACCGGTTGAACTCGGCCACGGTGATGCCGGCGTCCCGGATCAGGGCCCGGGCTGTCCCCTTTGCGACGGGGTCGTGGTTCGGCACGACCAGAATGTCTTCGCCACGGCTGAGGACGATGTGACTCCCTCGCTGCCGTGCGACGACGAAACCGAGCCTTCGGAAGACCGCGACCATCTCCTCGCCGCTGACCGACGGAAGGCGGTCTGCGGTCATACCACGATCTCGATAAGAGAGCTGCCCGACCGGCCCGCCGCCGATCGCTTCGCGATCTCGCGAGCCACCTCGAGGTAGAGTTCGATCGCTTCCTGGATGTTCGCAATCGCCTCGTCGCGGGTGCGTCCCTGCGAATGGCAGCCCTTGAGCGCAGGGCAGTGGACGGAGTACATGCCGTCTTCCTCCTCTTCGAGGACGATATCGAGTTTCATGCGGCTCCTGACCCTGCCTGTACATTCATTGAGGTCCCGCTTATTGGTTCTGCTCGGGACGGGAACTCCCGTCCCGGTATAGCGGATCGGGCTGACTTGCCCCCTGCCTTATTGCCGCAGCATCCGCACGCTTCTGTGCAGACAGCCGGCGGTGCCGCGGCAGGGGTCGAACAGCACGGCAATGATCCATCCTCGCATTGAACCCGAGATGACGACGGCAACGACCCGGGGGATACGGCAACCGCCGGATCCGTCCCTGCCTTCGAGGCTGCGCGAGTTCCACGAGCGGCTCCCGCTCGCCGGCACCCCTCCGAACGCCCTCCTGTCGCTGCCGGACGACCGCATTCTCTACCTCGCGGCGGTCCTGCGCGACACGCCGGTGCCGGCGCCGGCGCTCTCGCTCGACGAGTGGCGGGAGTTCCTGGACCTCCTGAAGCCGCACGGGGTCTTTCCCCTGCTCGCGTACCGGCTCCGGGCCTGGCCGGCGGACTGCCGGCCGCCGGCGGAGGTCAAGGCCTGGCTGAACCGGGTGTTTCTCAACTCTGCCACGAGGTCGATGCGGGCCGGCCGGCAGATCCAGGAGGTCGTGGACGCTTTAGAGGAGGCGGGGATTCCTTCCGTTCTGTTGAAGGGGCCGGCGCTGGCGCGGACGGTGTATCCGGACCCGGCGCTGAGGCAGTCGAGCACGTTCCCTCTCGCCCATCTCCGCGGATAGGGGCGCGTAGCCGGGTTTTTCATAAACTCATACCGAACAACGTCGACAAGCACCGGCGCGATCGATCGAGGGTAGCACCCGTCCGCAGGGGGACAGGGAAGGTCATCCCGAAGCATACATTTATACCGCGATTCAACGATGGTTCCAACAGTCACCACTCGACGGAGTGGTATGCCTTCCTCCTCCACGTCCCCCCGGCGCCGCTCCGAGGCCTGGAGGAGACCTGAACACCATGACAATCCGAACGCTTGGCATCATCGCATGCGTCGTGCTGGCCCTGGCAGCCCTGACGACGGCCGCGCTGGGAATGACCGTCACGGGGGTCGACCCGCAGAGCGGCGCCGTCCGCGAGGAGCTCGAGACCGTCACTATCGCCGGGGCCGGGTTTCCCGAGGAGGTCCAGGTCACCCTCCGGAGCGGGCACACCTGGATCGACGCAGAGGACGTGACCCGGGTCGACGCCACGACCATCCGGTGCCGCATCGCCATCCCATGGGACGCCACCCCCGGAGAGTACGGCGTCTACGTCACCTCCGGTACGGAGACCGCCCGCCTGTCCGATGCGTTCGTCGTCACCGGACCCCCGTCCCGTGGCGGACCCGTCGTCCCGGCCCGCACGATCGGCCCGACCAGCGCGCCCGAGGGGGAAAAGACGAACGGCGGTGCCGTCGGCGCGAAGAACGTGATCCTGATGATCGGCGACGGCATGGGCGCTGCGCAGATCGAGGCCGGCCGCTGGGAGAAGTCGGGCCACAACCCGGCGACATATCCCTCCACGACGCTCGCGATGGACGGGCTCGATTACACGGGCTGGGTCAGGACGGCCTCGGCGAACAGCCCCATCACGGACTCCGCGGCCGCCGCCACGGCGCTGATGACCGGGACCAGGACGAACAACGGGATGATCGGCATCTCCCCGGGGGGCACATGGCTGACGACGATCGCGGAGACGGCCGAGGCGCAGGGACGGGCAACGGGGGCGGTCTCGACCACGCGCGTCAGCCACGCCACGCCGGCGGGTGTGTACGCGCACGTCGGCGACCGGACGGAGGAACTCCTGATCGCGAGCCAGTTCATCGACTCGGACCTCGAGGTGATGCTGAGCGGCGGGTACCGCTACTTCATCGGCACTGGCTCGAGGGACCCGTGGTGGCAGTGGGGGTACCGGACCGACGGCCGGAACCTCGTCACGGAAGCTCAGTCGCAGGGGTATACCGTGGTGACGACCGCGTCCGGCCTTGCAGGCGCTCCGCCGGGCATGGTCCTCGGCCTCTTCAGTTCGTCATCGATGGCCTACGAAGGCGAGCGCCCCAGCTCGGAACCGAGCCTGGCTGCGATGACCGGTGCCGCGCTCTCCCACCTCGACGACGACCCGGACGGCTTCTTCTTGATGGTGGAGGGCGGCAACATCGACACCGCCTCCCACGTCAACGAGTACGGGTACATGGCCGGCGAGGTACTCGCCTTCGACGCGGCCGTCGCGACGGCGCTCGCCTACGCGGACACCCACCCCGACACCCTGCTGATCGTCACGGCCGACCACGAGACGGGCGGCCTCTCGATCCAGGCCGGCGGTGACGGGTGGCTCACGTTCACCTTCACCACGACGGACCATACCGGCGTCAACGTACCGATCCGGGCGACGGGGCCGGGCGCGGACACGTTCGCGGGGACGACGGTCGACAACACGGCAGTCCACACGGTGATGTACGACGCGCTCACCCTCCCGCCCGTGACGCCGACGCCCACCCCGACACCGACCGTGACTCCGGTCGGTCCCACGGTGACCGGGATCAACCCGTCCACGGGGGTCACGGGCGCGACGCTGACGGGCGTCGAGATCACGGGAACCGGGTTCGTCTCGGGCGCGGAGGTGATCCTCCAGAGCGGTGCCGACGGCTCGACGGCGGTCATCGCCTCGGGCGAGACGGTGGTCAACGCAAACCTGCTCCGCTGCACCCTCACCCTCGGCGCGAACGCCTACCCCGCCGCCTACACGATCTGGCTTCGGAACCCCGGCGGCACCTGGGTCTACCTGGATAACGCATTCACTATCACTCCAAGCCCGGCCGTCACTGTCACCGGGATCTCCCCGACATCTGGGACCGCCGGCACCACGCTCGACACCCTCACCGTCACCGGCACCAACTTCGTCGCCGGCGCCGAAGTCGTCCTTAAAAACACGACCGGCGGCGTCAAGTATCTCTATCCGACTGGGGTAAAAGTGATTAATCCGACGCAGATCCAGTGTACATTGGCCATCCCGGCCAGTGCCTATCAGGGCCTCTATACCGTCTG
>Ga0255347_1008569_pt1 | contig 10248 bp, 10 predicted proteins | sample wastewater_treat_2_FD_192479 | JGI IMG/M metagenome (GOLD analysis project Ga0255347, IMG submission 192479) | Wastewater microbial communities from Lulu Island WWTP, Vancouver, Canada - plant24 | ecosystem: Engineered > WWTP > Wastewater > Unclassified | place: Canada: Vancouver, British...
AACGATTATATATTTTAGCCATTTCATAGAAATGCTCCATAAAAGCACTTCTTGTAAATCCTGAATTTCTATAATACTTTTGGAAAGTTGAATAAGGCACATTTTTTGTGTTCGGAGTAACAATTCCATTTTTTAATGATAAATAATCTCTAACAAATTGAAGAAATTTATTATCTAATAATTGCTCTATTTTTAGCCAATAATTCTTATAAAGCGATTCTTGTTCATCTGCTTTACAGTTCATCAACAAGAAATTACGTATTAAATCAACATCAGTTAATTCTAATCCAGTTGAGTTCAAACTCTCGAATATAACTTGAGGATTGTCATTATCATCAAGATATACAACAACTCCTTCTAATCTTTGCATGGCATTATAAAAGTCTTCAAATGGAACTTTCATCTTTTCAATCATTTTTTTAAACTCATTATAGTTTCTTCCAATTGTCGATTCAGAATCTAATTTCTCACCATTCATAAGTTTATTATAATTGTCATTATCAAGCTGATTTGGTTTTAGTTTCAATCGTAATGTGGAATCCTTAGCAAACTTATTAATCAAATATGTTTCAGTTATCTCGTTTCTAACTTCCTCATATTTTTCACCAAATTGGCCTAAATAATCATATAGTGCTTTAAGCATTAATGTGATTGATGTTAATCTTTGTTGTCCATCAATTAGAGTAAATTGATTATAATTTGTATCAACAAAACGAGTAAATTTACAGACAAAAGCACCCATAAAATGCTTTCTATCTGGATGATCTTTATCAGTGGCTAAGTCAATTACGTCATTAAATAATCTAGTACAATCTTTAACTCTCCAATCGTAATTTCTCTGGAAAACAGGAATAACAAATTGGCATTTAGTTCCAGAAATTAATTCATTTAAGATTTCTTTTTCTTTTGCTTCCATAACAGTCCTCCTATAACCTATCAACTATTTTGCTCTTATACCATTCGTGTGGAGCAATTGTTGATTTATATGCTTCTTCAAAAACAATATACAATTGTTTATATGTGATTTTCTTTGTAATTATCGTTTTTAGTTCAGATGTCTCTAACGGTATTATCATCATCCCATCAACATACTTAGAATAATCTTGTGAATCATAGTATGGTGTATTCTTTCTAGATCTAAAATCAGAAATTACATTTATATGTAAAAAATTCGTCGCAAATACACAATATGAATTCATATTTCCGGTTTTTAGCAGATGTTGTCCTAAATGTCTAGAAACTGGTTCCATTTCCATTCTTCTCTGATTTGTACTATCAGCCAATGTTGCTTCTAAAAGCATAGTATGCGCTGGATAATCAGTTGTAGCTTCATATTCATATACAATATCTGCTTCACCGCCCTGAGCGTGCTCTTTTGGTAATAAATCAGAATCTAAAGATAACTTTAAATAATCTAAAACTTTACCTTTTCTTTCGCTTATTTTATACCATGTAAGTCCTAGAACATATTCAAAAATAGTTGGAATATCTGCATTATCTGTTACCATCTTTTGAATTTCGTCATCATTTCTACTTTTGAAGCAATCCAACAAGTACAAAAGATTATTATCAGTAAATTTGGTATCAATAAGGTGATCCAATCTCTCATATCTTTCATCTTCTATTTTTTCTTTGACTTCCTGAATTGTAGTCGCAGAAATACCGAGCTCTTCACTTATCTGTTTAACAATTGTTGCTTCATCTACAGCAAATGAACTATTAATCTTTTCCAATTCAACATCATCAGTTAAAATATCACTTCTCGTATACGCATCCTTATACAGCGAATTTATTACATTCTTAAATATCGCATGTGGAGCTATATCAAGTTTTACTTTGCCATCAACAAAAAGAATACAGTCTGTAGTTTTTACATACCTTCTATTTAAATCATAATAGTCGGACAATGTTGCTTTTGCTTTAAACAAATGCATAACTTCAAAAAACTTTTTTTTAAATGAATAGTCGTCTTTTGTGCTATCAAAAGCATTTGTTTTCAAGCAAGAAGCAGGATGATTTTTAATTCTAGATGAAGCGATTGTATTAAATATATAGTCTCTCCACCATATTCCAATTTTCACCTTTTGTGTAGCCAAGTATACATCATATGCTTTCGCCTTGTTACCCAAAACATAAACGTTGTATAACGATTTATACAACTCAAAATAAGGCTTGTCATACGTTCTGCTCTTTCTATTCATTCCTATATCCATTAACACCGATTCAGAAACAGGATTTGTAAGAAAATAGTCTAAAGCACTCTTATAATTATCCTTTTCCATTAATGCATTTAAAATAGTTTCATTTATATCAATAGAGCCAGTTAATAATTTTGAAATAATTTCTTCAGTAATATTGGAATTAATGCACAAAGGCATCAAATACTTGAATTGTTCTGTGGACAATTCGTTCACGCGATTTAAAACATATAATAGTACAATAAAAGGTCTAACATGATCTGAACCTATTGCATTGCTTACTTTTAGCATTTGCTTTAAATATACATAACTATCTCTGTCTATTTGAAATGCATTATCGCCTTTGAAGTCACCCTCATCACATATTTTAAGTAATGCTAGTCCGGCAGGAGTAATCCTTCTTGAATCATCAATAATTCCTAAGTCAACTAATCCTGAAGTCTTTTCTCTAGCGTCTTTAGGCTTATTATTTGCGTCACCATCAACAAAGTTATTTTTCTTCATAAAATCATAGTACTTTGTTTGTAGTTCAGCATTCCCAGACCACGACAAAGAAGAATTACTTGGGATAGACCAAAATTCTCTTAACAGTTTAAGCTGTTCTTCTATTGTTTTGTTAAAACTTTTTGTTCTAAAACTGGTAGTTCCTAAACTCCAGCAAAAACTTCTATATGGAAATTGTGGCATAACCCTACCTCCTAATAATTTACTATTAGAACTTCCTCACTTTTGGAAGTCTTATCTTTTGTGTGATAATTTGAATTACCATAACCATAATCCAATTCAATTGTTCTATATCTATGAGCGTTTTCATGTAACCAATTAATTAAAATTGTATTTTCTTTTCCCTTGCTTCTCAACACATTAGATAAAGCAAAACGAATCCCATTATCGGAGGCATGATCTAAGAAATTCAGTAAATCATGCTCCATTTTTTCATTCCATCCATCACTTTCATTATACGAAGCACAAGTTATCAAATATGGTGGATCTGCATAAATAAAATCAGTGTCTTCATTTAATTCAAATTGCCTAAAATCTAAATTAGTAAATAAAACGTCGTGATTTTGAATATAATTTATAAATTCAGTAAGCTTTCTTTTCATTTGTCCATTAAAATCTCTTTTTCCCACTGGCAAATTATACTCACCTTTTGAATTAAAACGAATTTGATTATTAAATGCATAAACTATCAATACATAAAACATATAATAATAATATCTGTCTTTTCTTTTTCTTTTATTAAAATCATCTCTAAGTTTATTAAAGTATGGTCTGTTGTAACCAGCTAATCCTTCACTACTGTTACAAGAATAGTAGTCGTATCCCTTCTTGCTAACATTTGATAATTTATATTTTTTTATAATAATTTCGATCGCTCTCAAAGTTTCATTTATAGGATAGTTCTTTAATGTATTAAACAAAGAAATAATCATAGGATTATTGTCATTAAATACCTTATTAACAGAATTAACATTACATCCAACATTACAGCCACCACAAAAGATATCGACAAACCTATTAATATCATTTGGGAAATGAGGTAATATCTGTGGCAGCAATCTGTATTTACCTCCAGTATAGTTAAGCGGGGACTCAATCATGTTCTTCATCTCCTCTACAAATACATAAAAATAATCTTTCCTCATTTCCTTCTATATCGGAATGACCAGTCGTAAAGGCTTTATAATTTTTTGAAAAAACCATCACTTGGCCTTTGGCTTCAAGAATTCGCATGATATCATCATCAGATATTTTGGCATTTGATCTATCGTTTCCTTTCTTAGCCATATTGTTATATGACAACAGAATGTATCTTGAATTAATATGTTTTATCAAGTCCTCAAAAGTTTTAGAAGCGCTATTAGTACAATACTTACTCTTTAAGTTCTTTCTATCCATTTTTCTCGCAACACCCTCAACCTCAGGCTTATCCCATCTAGCTACATTTTCAAGCAAATGATACGCGTCACAATATTGGCGTGAATTATATGGAGGATCTATGTAAACCAAATCAGCTGTAATATTTCTAACAAGTTCATTTGAATCAATATTAAAACACCTGTTATTTTGGTTATTATCATTAGGAACATCAGGGTAGCATAATTCCAAGTGTTCATTAAATGTTGCGTTTTGAATAAAAGCATCATAATGACCACATGTCTTAGCGATATGATCCATAGCATACAATAATGACGTAATTAAAACAGCTCTTTCACGTTCATTAATAATTTTCTTTTTATAATTTTTTTCAATATCTTCACGGATATATCCAATTTTAGAACAATCCTCTTTACTAAAATATGTATCAGAAAAATTATCAGTCATATAATTCTTTTCAATCTTAGAATAGTTATTATATCCGGCTATAATCCTTTTTAATTTTGTCTTGTCAACATTTTCTGGTGAAAACCAAGCAACATTAGAAATGTAATTACTATACAGAATATCGTTCGTTGTAATTTGCAAATTCCAAAATGCTGATGAAACGGAACCAGTACCAGAAAAAATATCTGCTATAGAATTAACATTCTCACAATGATTGTTTACCGTTTCTTTTATAAAAGATAATAGCTTATATTTATTACCAAGATATCTTCTGTTATTAATTTTGCAATCTTTAACATCCATTGCACCAGACTCATCTGTATAATCTTCCGATTTCATACCAGCTTCAACAAACAATTCTCTAAGTTTTCTTTTTGCCTTATAAGTAGGCTCGTAATGACCATTTTCCCATCTATTAACACTAACAAAAGCAACACCCAATAAATCAGCTAAATCTTGCTGACTTATTAATGTCTTTTCTCTATATTCTTTTATCATCATCGCATAGTTCATAAAACTACCTCCAAAATGGCAACAAAAAACTTTAACACTATTATATCACTTTTAGTTGCATTTTAGTAGTGATTTAAGATAATTTGTTATATATTTTTTTACAAATTTCAACCTTATCATTCATCATCTACTTCATTTGTTTTTTCCATTTTCTTTTTTTCAAATTCTTTCATCATTTCTTCAAACATTTGAGGCCAATTAGCTAACCTTTCATCATAATGTTCCATTACTTCTAAATTCTTATTAAAAGCTTTCTTAAAGAAATCATAGATATCAAAAATATCACTTTTATGTTTTCTTACATAATCTCTTGTATATCTGAATACTCTTTGCACTAATTCAAAATCATAAACACTAGCTGCTTCTTCAAATAACTCGTTATATTTAAAGAGGTTTAAATCATAAACATTTATAATACGATCATGTATTAAGCATTGAGTGTAATAATGAAGATGGAACGGAACGTTCCGTTTATCATATTTATCTTCTCTATCTTCTTTTTGTTTTCTTTTACTTTTACTTTGTGTACCTTTGTCAGCAGAAACAACATTATTGTCATCATCTATTGTGTTTATGTCAGCAGATATATTATTTATGTCAACATTTATTTCATTATCATTTTTGTCGACATTAATGGTATTTTTGCCAGCATAAATATTTATTGCTTCTTCATCTGATTCGGTTAATAACCAATAAGGTCTATCCACCTTTTTTCTTCTAAAAGTTATCGCATAAAATTGCTTTTGAATTGCTTTAGATGTAATAACATTATTTTGATGCAAGTTAAAAATATCGATCATATTCATATCGACCATAAGTTCTAATATTCCTTTAACAGTATCAAGCTCTAGTTTTGCTACTTTAAAATTTAATCGATACCAGATGTCTTCAGCTAGCATATCTAGATCAGACTCTACATAGTACCCTGCTTTATAAATTATACATAAAAACTCTATATAAATGAGGATAGCCTCCGATCCAAAAGACATAGATAGTTTCCTTATTTTTGGATCGGATTCAAAATCCACATCTAGAGGGAAATAATCAAGACCAACTTTTGGTTTTCTTGGCATAATTTACCTCCTTTTTGATTTTGTTTTACTTGCACCAAAAAGGCACTAATCGGTTAGGTTAATACCTTAATGGTGCTATTTATTCCATTTTAGAGCACAAATAACTACAATTATTTGACTTTGGAATTATTGTTGGTTGGAACTACTGATTTTGCCTCATATATTTTTAAGTGTTCTTCATTAAAACGGATTTGACGTCCTATATAAAAACAGCCAATTTCTTTATTTTTAACCATCTGTTTTATAGTTCTTACACTTACCTGATATAATTCTGCTACTTGAGCTACAGTATAATATTTCCTTTGTTTAGCTTCTAATTCTAAATCATTATAATTTTCCATTATTCCACCTTCTTACCAGCATATTTTTCTAATGTCTTTTGAATTAGATTAATTCCTGATTTATAACAATAAGTTCTTGTCTTTACTACTTCAGCACCAAGTTTATCTGTATAAATATGTTTATCTACTCTAAAGCAACCTTTATCTATAAATTCCTGCATAGGCATATTATTTGAATCTAATATATTATTAGCTCTTAAAATCTTAAATACCTCGGCAGTAGCTAGGTTAACTCCTAAAATCGTAGGAACATCATATAAGTCCTTTAAAACTCCTGAATCTAAATTTCTTTTTACATATGTCTTCATTTCTTTTGTCTCCTTAATTTCCTTTAATAAAATTTCATTCTTTGTTTTAAGAGCATTAAACTCTTCTAAAAAGGCAATTGCAGTGCTTTCACTTGTTGTGATAAGCTTCACATCATATCTGCCATATTTTCTAATTTGAGGTAGTACCTCTTCTACAATCCAGCTAACAAAATTAGCAGCTTCTTCTTTCCTAGATTGAAATATTAATCTATACAGATTAGCTTCACTTATATACATGAGCTTTCCACCATTTTTAGATGTTGGATTATCTAATCTTTTAATTCCCTTAATATCAAGACGAGTCTTGGCATCACTTGGGTTTTTAATATCTAGAATTGCACATGCATCCTTTAGGCAAAATAAAGGATTATTTTCTTCATCAAGTGCAGTCCTTAAATTGCCAAACGCATCATTTTCAAACGTCTTCAAAATATTTTTATTTTCTTCCATTATGATCTCCTCACTTTTTCAATTTTTAAGGCCAATTTTGTCACGCTAATTGAATCTACTTCTTGACCTTTGGTAAAATAGAATCAACGATAAATTCTGTGTTATTTGATTCACGATTAATGTTGTGTAAGTAAATAGTCGTAGTATTTATTGATTTATGCCTTAATAAAGCCTGGACCTCTTGAATTGAGCTACCGTTCTTTAAAGCTAGGGTTGCACATGTATGTCTTAAAGAATGTGCAGTATATTTTTTATCATCAAGGCCAATTAAGCTAAGTAATGTCTTGACCGCTATAGTTACAGCACGTGGTGTAATACGCTCATCTTGATTTGCATTTGAATGAGATAAAAACAAAGCTTCACTATTTGAATTTCTTTTAACCAGATAATCATCAATTAAAGCTTTTATGCTATCTGGCAGCTTCACATATTCTGCTTTATCATCTCTACCCTTACCCTGAATGTATAAAACATTAGTGCCATTAACTTTAGTTAAGTCTTCAACATTGGCCCTAGATACTTCAACAGTTCTAAGTCCTGTTGTAATAATTAATCTTACAATTACATAATCTCTAAAATGCTTAAGAGATTTAGTAGATAATCTTTCTGCTTTACGAAGCAACCTTTTAACCTGATCCACATCTAGTGCTTCACGTTGAAATGTTGGTGAAATAGTCGCTCCTTTTAGGTGTCTTGCGATATTTGGATAATATTCCATCTCATCGCACCAGATATAAAATCTTCTAATTAAAATTACATACTTTTGTAAGGATGCAGATGCAACACTTTCTTCTAGTTCATCTCTATAATTATTAAGGTCTCTTTCATTGGGATTAACGATTCCTTTATTTTTTAGAAATGCTAAATAGCGTCTTAATGCACCTTCATAAGATAAAAGAGTGTTTTTCTTAAGCCTGTGTGTAGCAAAAAACTCCTCAACTAATTCTTCTTGACTATACTTACTTTCAATCTTCTTACTAATCATTTAGTACCATCTCTTTTCTCTTCCGTTTTTAGCATCAAAGAGATCTAAATATTCAGCTTCCGCTTTTACAAAATCCTCAATTGAAACATCTAGTGCATTTGCAAGTCTAATGATTCTTCTTGAATCCATCCTGTGGCCCTTATAACCATTTTCAATAAGGTTATATTCGCTTTGTAAAAATCCTGCTCTTCTAGCCACCTCATACTGTGTTAGATTAAGCTTCATTCTGTAAGCAACTAGGTAGTTTCTCATTACAGCAGTAAAAGCCTTCTTGTTCCCTGCCATTTTTCATTCCTCCTTCTATAAAATTTGAAGCAGCGTGACTTTACTTCTGCTTATGATTTTATATTCGTTTAGAATAAAAAATAATTTGCTTAGAGTAATAATGTGATATTTTTTTACGAATTGTTGAAAATAAATTGTTTTAAATATATACTAATTAAGGAATCAATAATAAAAAAGTGAGGTTTTACCATGAAAGAAAACAATATATGTATCGAAATAGGACTGAGACTAAAAGATTTAAGAAAATCTAATGATATAAAAGTTAAAACACTATCTGATATGCTTGGTGTAACGCAAGCTTCATATTACGCATATGAATCTGCAACTCGTGATATTCCTTATGGAAGTTTAATTAAACTTGCAGAATTTTATAATATTTCTGTAGATGACTTAATCGGTCATAAAGTTGCGTATAATAGAAAAAACACTGCAGATTTTGAGTGTTTTAGTGAATCTGGCAGTGTCCGTAAGGTTGTAGATCAATCTTTAAATGATATTGTTTTATATGAAAGAGATAAATACACCATCTACTACTATTTAAAAACAAGCGATTACAATTTTGGTCGCAATGTGCTTGTAAATGAAAATGATAATATTTATCCAGCAGTCTTAAATTATGATGAAAAAGAAAACTTATATACTGTAGAAAATATAGTAGATAATAAAATACGTATTTTAAGGCCACAATATTTTAAAGATTATATATTAGTAATAGGCGTTTTAGCCGGATCTATTAACAAAGATGTGCTAATAGATAATTTCTTTTAACAAATTCTTTTATATTATTACTCTAAGCAAATTATCGCGCTTAGAGTTTTTTTATACAATAAAAGCGGATTAACGGTTCCTTACTCATCTCTAAAGGAGGATTATGAATAAGGATTTAAATGACTTTTTGCCTTCAGTCACTAAAGAAAAGGCCTCTTCCTCCTATTCAACTTGGCTTGAATATAAAAGTGTTATTGATACACTTAAGGAAAGCGGGATTATATCAGAATATTTGCGTGATTTAATGTCTATTTATTTAAGAGAAAAACTAGGTCTTTTAATTGTTAAATAAGGATTATTTCTAGTATCAAATATAACTTGATATAAAGTGCTTTTAGAGTGATTAATACATGTGTAAAGGAGGATAATTTTTAATGAATGAAACTTGTATTGTAATTAAAAAAGCGGCTATTAAAAAGCCGACAGTTAATCTTGAAACAGGCCAAAAGATTCTTAAAAAAGTATGTGCATACGCTAGAGTTTCAACAGATTTAGAAGATCAGAAAAACTCCTATGCCGCACAGCTTGATGAATATGAAACAAGAATTAAAAACAATCCTGATTGGGAATTTGTAGGCCTTTATTCAGATGAAGGAATTTCTGGCACTTCTACTAAGAAGCGTGAAGGATTCCAAGATATGATAACTGATGCCCTAGATGGTAAGATTGATTTAATTCTAGTTAAATCTATATCAAGATTTGCTAGAAATACAGTTGACTGCCTTAAAACCATAAGAGCACTTAAAGAAAAATGTGTTGAAGTATGGTTTGATAAAGAAAACATATCTACTGCTGACCCTAGCGTAGATATCATGCTTACGATCCATGCATCATTTGCCCAGGAAGAATCAAAATCAATATCAGAAAATGTCAAATGGGGTGTAAGAAAAAGAATGGCAAAAGGCCAAAGAAAAATGCGTGTTAAAACAACACTTGGTTATGATGAAATTGACGGCAAAATTGTAGTTAATAAAGAGGAAGCTAAAGTAGTTAAAAAAG
>Ga0255347_1008571_pt1 | contig 10245 bp, 9 predicted proteins | sample wastewater_treat_2_FD_192479 | JGI IMG/M metagenome (GOLD analysis project Ga0255347, IMG submission 192479) | Wastewater microbial communities from Lulu Island WWTP, Vancouver, Canada - plant24 | ecosystem: Engineered > WWTP > Wastewater > Unclassified | place: Canada: Vancouver, British...
AGACAGGTCCCGTTCAAGGACGTACAGAAAGAGCTCATCAGGCAGGGTGCGATTCTCGAAGTGTGATGCAGCCCCTCACCCTTTCTTTCTGAGGAGGTCACGGATCTCGGCAAGGAGCTTTTCCTGGTTGGGGACCTCCGGAGCGCTCTCGGGCTCGGGCTTCCTCATGGTGTTCATCCCCTTGACCAGAAGGAAGATCGCAAAGGCGATGATCGTGAAGTCCACCACTGTCTGGATGAACTTGCCGTATGACAGCACGACGGCCGGCGCACCGGCGCTTGCGGCCTTGAGCGTGATCGCGAGGTCCGTAAAGTCGACGCCGCCCACGATGATCCCGATGGGCGGCATGATCACGTCGGCCACGAGAGAGGAAACGATCTTGCCGAAGGCAGCCCCGATAATGATGCCTACGGCCATATCCATCGCATTCCCTTTGACGGCGAATTCCTTGAATTCTTTCAGAACACTCATCTCTCCTCCCAGCTTGTGCATTTTTTGAACTCCATGAGGCGCATCGGGCGCTCTCTCCCGGAAAGACACGGGATGAACCCGACCCGCACTGCCCCGACCTCGCCCCGACCTTACTGCATACACACGAGGTCCCCATGTATTGATAACCCCATTATCATTTCCGATCAAGTCTTGAGCCCGATTTCGACTGAAAGGCTCCGTCGCATCCGGGAGCTGTCAGCGGGATTGGAAGCGGAATACTTGCGTCCATGCCGGCATGCCCTATTGTTATTACAGGAGTAAAGCTGGGCAGGAAGGAGGGCCGCGGTTCAGGGACGATGGGTGACACGGGCGAAAGGCTGAAAGAAGTGCCTCCCCAAGAGAGGGAAACAGCCCTCGGACAGTTCCAGAACTGGGTCGAGACGCCCATGGTCGTGCTTGCCTTCGTCTGGTTTGCCCTCCTGATCATCGAATACGTCTGGGGAATCAGTCCTCTTGGAGAATTCCTCGGAATTCTGATCTGGATCGTCTTCATCGCCGAGACCCTGACGGAAATCGTGCTCACGCCGGACAAAGGGCTCTATGTCCGGCACAACTGGATCGTCATGCTTTCCCTCTTCGTCCCTGCTTTCCGCATTTTCCGCGTCCTGCGGCTTCTCCCGATCCTCAAACTGGCGAGCGCCATCAGGGGATTGAGGCTCATCAGGGTGGTGAGCACCCTCAACCGCACCATGCATGCCCTGCAGGCATACATGAGGCGGGGCGGTTTCGGGTATGTCGTCCTCTCCACGGTCATTGTCGTGTTCGGCGGTGCCGCCGGCATGCTCGCCTTTGAAAAAGGGCACGGAGAGTCCGGCAAGGGGCTTGAGGATTACGGAGACGCCCTGTGGTGGACTGCCATGATCATGACCACCATGGGGTCGGACTACTGGCCCAGGACCGGAGAAGGCAGGGTCCTCTGCTTCCTCCTCGCCCTGTACGCCTTCAGCATATTCGGCTATTTCACCGCCTTCATTGCCTCCATCCTCGTGGGCAGGGGGGCCGGGCCGGGAGATGCCGCAGGGAATGACTGAAAATATTGAAACCGGTCTCGGCATTCAGGTTGGAGGATGTTCAGCTTGACCCCTCATGATGGGCGACGCCATTCCGGCGGACGAACCGCGGAGATCCGTTGATTTCACCGTGAGCGTTTCCACTGAGGAAGTGCCCCACGGGGTCGTCATGTGAAGAAAGGCGAGCCTCAGGAGGCATGGAGCCGGACATCCGGAAGCTCGGGACAGCCCTTTTTCCTTCACGGACACCCCGCAGAAAGGAGATTACTGCCGGATGGAGGTGCGGCAGGTCGCCTGGCTCCCGGCCTCTTTCGATGAGCTCCTCCGGGGAGCGATCCAGGCCCTACCGAACCTGATCTCTGCCTGGTAGAGCCTGTCTCTGCTCACTTGCTCACTATCACCGAGATGTCGCCGGTGCGCCTGAGCACGGTAATGCTGGCGCTCAGCTCATGCCGCTCGGCTACAAAATCGATGAAGGCATCCCATATTGCGAGGTTCCTGATATGGATGCTGCTCAGGAACTCGGGCAGGTATGGCTGGGTGAATTGTATCTGCTTGGAAGATGCCTGAATGGAGAGCCCGAGGCATGACTGCAGCAGGGAAAAGATGCTGGCCGCCGCCCATGCCTGGGGCGAGCAGGCGACGGGATAGAGGGTCGGCCCCTGGTTCGGCCGGCGGTCGAAGCCGCAGAAGAGCTCGGGGAACCTCCGCAGTTCCGTGAACTGGCTCACGCGGAACATGGCATCGAGGATCCTGCCTGCATACACCTTGAAGCCGTACCGCGACATGCCTTCGGCAATCATGGCATTGTCGTGCGGCCATATGGAGCCGTTGTGATAGGACATCGGGTTGAAGCGCGGCTGACCCTTGGCCAGGGTCCTCACGCCCCATCCGCTGAAGAAGGTCTCATCCATCAGGGAGTCGGCCACTATCCGTGCATGGGCGCTCGACGAAATGCCCGAAAAGAGACAGTGGCCCATGTTCGAGGCCCTCACCCGGCAGGGCCTCTTGTTCTGGTCGAGGGCAAGGACATAGCCGGGCAGTGTTTCATCCCAGAAGGTCTCTTCGAAGTTTCTCTGAATCTCTTTGGCCTGGGAGAGGAGCTCGAAGGCGATCTGCTGAAGCCCGAGCTGCTGCGCAATGTAGGCAGCCTGCCTCTTCGCCGCGAAGACATAACCCTGGATCTCGCAGATCGCGACGGGCGGGGTGGCGAGGTCGCCGTTCTCGTGGAACACCGACTCGGGCGAGTCCTTCCAGGCCTGGTTCCTGATCCCGATCTCGGTCTTTCTGGCGTACTCCACAAAGCCGTCCCCGTCCATGTCTCCGTACATATTGATCCAGTCCAGAGCGCGCTTGATGTGCGGCCAGATCGACTCGACGAAGGCGAGATCCCCTGTCCTCTGCAGATAGCGGCCTGCGAGCATGATGAAGAGGGGGGTGGAATCCGAGCTCCCATAGTACCTGGCGTAGGGAAGCTCGCCCGTATTGGTCATTTCCCCCATGCGCACCTCGTGAAGGATCTTGCCCGGCTCCGCATCCTGAATATCGTTGAAGCTCCTTGCCTGATTGTCGGAGAGATACGCGAGGACCCCCCTGGCGATATCGGGGTTGAACCACAGCGTCTCCCATGCCGTAATGATGCCGTCCCTGCCGAACGGGGTGGAGAACCAGGGAATCCCCGCATCGGGATAGAGTATGCCGTTTCCGACATCGGTGAGCATCATCCGGAGGTCTGAAACGGACCGCTCGATGAGGACGTTGAAGTCTTCGTTCGAGGTGCTGATGATGCTCTCGCGGCCTCTGGCCATGGAGAAGAACCGTGAAGAGACCGAGAGGGCATCCGCATACGAAGGGGCCGAAGCTTCCCCGGCCGCGTGATCTTCGAGGCAGGACACGACCACCTCGAACTCCACATCCCCATAGGGGGCGAGTGAAATCGCATAAAAGGCTTCGCCGTTCTTTTTGAGGGTATCCGGCGCCAGCGAGAAGTCGATGAGCGTGCGCCTGAGGATGTTGTCCAGGCCGAGATAGGGGAAATCGAGTGAGCGCTCGCCCACCTGTACGTCGAGAAACGTGCCTTTCATCGTCCGCTTCATGCCTCTGACTTCGAAGATGTCATCAAAATCGCATCCGAACCTCAGGCTTATCGTGAAAGACAGGTGATCGAGCCCGAAGTTCCTGAGGCGGTACTTCTGGTAGCACCTGCCTTCCCAGATGAATATGGACCTGAAGATATGGATCGCGCCCCGGCGGATCTGCCTTTCCGGGCTGATCAGGAGGTCCGTATTGGTGAGATCCACAGTGAGCAGGTGGTTGTCCCTGGTCACGTCGGAGCTCAGGAGGAGGGGCTTCCTCCCTTCGATGAAGAACTGGGCCTCCGACAGGTAGCGGGTCCCGTTATTGAAGAGGCCCTGGTCATTGAAGAAGGCGGACCGGATATCTCCGCGGCTGTCGAACACCGAAAAGGTGTTGGCGTGTTTCACGACGCGGTTCTGCTCCATGGCCAGGGCAGAGGTCGCCAGGACGTAATAGTTGCCCGATATTTCTACGATCTCATCCACGACCCGGTCTCCTTTGCAGTACGTGATATGAATGGTGTGGGAATTCAAATTTTAAAGAGGCCGGACCTCGTCGATTCATCCTGCACGATGAGCCTCTGATAGACCTTCTCGTAGCGGTCGACCATGGCCTCAACCGAAAATTGCTCCTGAGCCCTCAGCAGACAGCCCTCCCGGCCTATCCGGTCGACCTTCCTTACCGCATCCACCAGACCTTCGACATCTTGCGCAATGAGCCCGGTGACACCTTCGTCGATCACCTCGGGAACAGCCCCGTACGGTCTCGCGATCACCGGCGTCCCCACAGCCATGGACTCGATCATGACCAGGCCGAAAGGCTCGGGCCATTCTATGGGAAACAGGAGGGCCCTGGCATTGCCGAGGAACACGGGCCTCTCTTCCTCGCCTATCTCCCCGATAAATTCGACAAGGGGATGATCGAGCATGGGTTTTATCTTTGTCTTGAAATACTCCCTGTCCTTGTTGTCGACCTTTCCCGCCATCTTGAGGGGTATCCCCGACCTCTTCGCCACCTCGATCGCCAGGTCCGGGTGCTTTTCCGGAGACATCCGGGAATAGAACGCCAGGTATCCATCCTCGCCCGGGTAGAGCATGAAGTTGCTCTCCGGCAGGCCGTGATGGATAGTGTCCATCCAGCATACATCCATGTCGCTTACGGGCCGGCGCTGGCTGTCGCTGATTGAAACCAGAGGGACGTCGGGATAGCACTCCATCATCGGCCTCCAGTAGGGATAGTCGAGTTTGCCGTGGAGTGTGTGCACGGTCGGCACCCCGAACAGCCGGCTGAAGGGAAAGGCCAGGTACTCGAGGTGGCAGTGGATCACGTCGAACTCATCCGCCAGAGACAGGACATCGCTCAGCTCCAGGGTGTGGTATGCAAAGGAGTCGGGGTTGCTGCCGTCGAGGCGGATGGATTTTCCTATCACGCTCCGGAGCTCGGCCTTTGTCTTTGAATCGCCGCTTGCGAACAGCGTGACCCGGTGGCCCCGCTTTACGAGCTCTTCGGTTATGTATGATACGACCCTCTCCGTTCCTCCATAAAGCTTCGGAGGTACGGGCTCGATGAGAGGAGCGACCTGCGCTATCCGCATCCGATTGCGGCCTCCTTTCGATTCTTGGGGAAAGATCATCTCTCCTCTTCTTTGAAATGCTTTTTCTCCAGGTCCTTGAAAGCCGGTGCGTGGATCACCTGCCCATCGCCGGAAAAGCGCGAGCCGTGGCAGGGGCAGTCCCAGGTTTCCTCGGCATTGTTCCAGCTCACGATGCAGCCCAGGTGCGTACATACGGGGGATACGGCATGGATGACGCCCTGGCTGTCCTTTGCCACGGCGACCTTCCCGTGGCCGCCCTGCATCACGCAGCCCTCATCGGGCTGGAGGCTGCCGATATCGAGGGGCTCGGCCTTCATCAGGCGTTCTTCCACGAAGGTCTTTGCCACATGAATATTCTCCTTTGCAAAGGAATACGTGCCCGAGGGCTTGAAGCGCGTCGGATTGTAGAGCGGGGCCCAGTCGCTGTGCCTTCCGAGGACCGCATCGGAGAGGATCGTCGCCGCCACCATGCTGTGCGCCATTCCCCATCCGGCAAAGCCGGTGGCGACATAGAGGTTTTTGTGGAAGGGCGAGGCAGGCCCGATATAGGGGACATTGTCGGGGGTCCAGTTGTCCTGGGTGGACCAGTGAAAATCGATCGACTTCAGGTCGAAGTTCTCCCGGGCGAACCTCTCGAGCCTGTCGTAGTAGCCTATCGTATTCCCTCCGTGGCCCGTCTTGTGCTGGAGGCCTCCGATGAGGAGGATATCCCCGCCTTCCATGGGATGGTTCTGCACGGAGTGGAACTGGTCTTCGATGCTGATGTACATGCCCTCCGGGCTGGGAGTGTTCAGCCGGACGCCGTAGACATACGAGCGTATCGGATACAGCCTGGTGAAATAGAACGCCGGATCGAAGAACGGGTAGTTGGTGGCAATGATTATGTCCTGGGCCCTGACCGACCCCCTTTCCGTCACGACCTCAGGGAGCCTCCCCTTCTTGATTCCGATGGCCCGCGTGCTCTCAAAGATCAGGCCTCCCGAGCCGGTAAATCTCACGGCCAGTGCAAGGAGATATTTCCTGGGATGAAATCGTGCCTGATCCTTGAGGCAGATCGCACCCTTGACAGGGTACGGCAGGTCGGTCGTTTCCATGAAGTAGGTCGGAAGGCCGATCTTCTCGGTGGCCCTGACCTCTTCTTCGATCCTGCCCGCATTCTTTTCGGAAACGGTATACGTACAGGCAAACGTCCACTGGAAGTCGCAGTCGATGGCCTCCTTTTCGATCAGGGCGGCAATCTTTGCAATGGCGATCTGGTTGGCATTGGCGTATGTTTGCGCCCCTTCATGCCCGAAGGTCGAGACCAGCTTCTGATAGGTGATTCCGTGCAGGGCCGTGATCTTTGCCGTCGTATTCGCCGTCACCCCGGTCACGATGCGTCCTGATTCGATGACCGCGACATTCAGTCCGGCTTCCTGCAGCAGCAATGCCGTGGTCAGGCCGACGATCCCGCCTCCCACGATTGCCGTGTCCACGCGCAGGGGCCTTTCCAGGACAGGGAAATCGGTCTCCGGCGTAGTATCCAGCCACAGGCTCGCCGCCTTTCCCGGCAGGTCCTGGCTGGTTTCGGGCCGCTTTTTCCGGTATTCGTCCATGGCACATCCTTTTGAAAGTATGATCTTTTGTCAGGAACGCGAACCGGGCCGGACAGACAGGCGAGAGGCCCATCCGCCAGGCCTCCCTCCTCTTTGATATCGGGCGGTGAGCCTGTGTGATCCTGCCCCGCACCCCCAATATGGAATGGACGAGCCAAAGGTATCTCTACAGGGCATGGGAGGGAACTACCCTCCGGGAGGTACGCTTGGCTCGTACTATTGATGATAAGAGACGATCGGGATTTTGCAAGCAGCTGGAACGTGGTTTCACGCAGTACGGCGGCCCCGGGAGACAGCCGCGAAGTCAGGCCGGACGGGGAGCACTCATGAAGCGGCGATCTCCCCGCGTTTTCACCGCGACATACGATACGGCGACGAAAATGACGAGAATGGCCAGCAGGCTCTTGGTGACCCATGCCATGACCTTCACCACTGCCGCCAGGGCGAGGATCGATGCCGTTATCGCACCGAACGCATAGATGTTCTGCTTGACAGCGCCTCTTTCGTATCTGCTCAAGAATTTCCTGGAAACGTTCATTTCCGTCCACCTCTTCACTGTTTCGTGCTTCAGCGTCGGGCCATCATCCATCGGCCGGAAAAACGGCGGGGAGCTCCGATCACGTTATGACCCGCCCTCTCCCCTTCAGGTACGTTACGACGAAGAGAATGAAGAGGGCTATGGCCAGAAGCTTGAAGATGAAAGAGAGGATATCCACGAATATGATAAATCCGAGGATGGCTGCGATGCCTGCGCCAATGAGGAAAAGGATTGCCCACCGTAACATCGTCTTTGCCTCCTTTGAGAAGGAGCCCCTCACCCTGCCCCTGCATCAAGTCCAACCATCGCGGTATCTGCTCCTGAGAACAGCAGAAGACACGAATCGGCTGGAGAGCCTTGATCGAGATGCTGCCACGAATGGAGCCGATGCTTCCGTATCCTTAAAAAGGCCTTTGCGATGCCGTCTCAATAAAACGAGCCGAAAGCAATCCATTGCAGGGAAAGTGGTTGCTTATCCCCTTTTCTGGAATGCAGTCGGCTCGTGAAAGTTTATTATAAGGGGGTCCATACTTTTCACAAGGGGTGAATCAGGGAGACCGATAATTTTGCTCAACAGGCCTGTGGAGCCGCTTTCATGGGCTTCCGGGGAGAAATGCAGGCCTCATACATTTTCCGCATCAAGAATCATCATCTCTCATGATTCCCTGATCACTCTACCTCCGGTTCAGGGCTGTGGTTTCTTCCTGCCTGCCCCGGATTTTTCATCCAGCTTCGTTTTCCGAACACGCCGTCTTTCTTTTACCTTAACGTCGCTCGCACCTTTGACCGCCTGGCCCACCCCTTCGCTCACTCCTTTGACCGCTTCCTCGACAGGCCCTTCTCTGGCGGCTACTTCCCTGGAAACTTGCTTGAGCGGTTCCATCCCGGCCAAAGAACGAGCAGCGCCTTCACCAATCTCACCTGATGCCTTGCCGGTTTCCTTTCCTACCGCCTTCCCGGTCTCGCCAACCAGGCTTGCAAGACTCTGGATGATCTCGGGATGCCGGTCGAGTGTCTGGAGGGTGCGGGCGAGAATGGCGTAGATATACCTCAGCCTGACCTTCAGCAGAGCTTTTGCCTCCACGCCTTTGATATCGAGATCCACATCTCCTATCTCGACATCAGCTCCAACATTGAGACGGACCAGATTGGCCACCTCGGCCAGCACAGCAACATGAGCCTTCAAAGTTTCGACTTTCAATCTGATCTCATCGACATCGAGAGTCGGTACATCCAGAAGGACATCGGGCCTGCTGCCGTCACCTCCGATCTCCTCTGCCACATTCTCTTCCCATTGGGCCGTCTCATCAGTGTCTCGGGAATAAGGCTCAATCCTTTCGAAACCGGTATCGATGACCTGTTTGAAGCTTTCCCTGCTTCTCTTGGTTATGTCCTTGATTAAGGATTTACCTTGCTCGGGTATGAAGGGGTTGTTATCGAGAAAAAAGCTCAATGATTCTTCCGCCTGATCCTGAATGGCCGACATACTGCCGACGAGGCTGTTAAAAGCGCTCTTCTCATGCTCAATGAATTTCTCCATCATTGATTTCCTGTCCATGGCTTCTCCCTTTCAGTGCGGATCATTACCGGGTTCGTAATGAGAGCGTATATGGATAAAGGCCGGGATGGTCTGCTGTCCGCACCCGTTTCTCGAACTAAAATGGTATGATCCTCCCATGGCAGGGGGCGGATCGTGTTCCTCCGCCCCTCACACCAGCTCTGTCATTTCAAAACATCCTCCCCCTCATGCCCCTTGAACAGGATGAACGTTGCATTCAGATGCTATTCTTCTATCTTAGTTCCACCGGTTTCTTTCATGGTTTCTCCCGTCGTTTCCACTTCGAGATCTTCCTTCCTCACCTCGCCGCTCACCTCTCGCTGATCGGTGTGGGTTACCTTCTTGGCATGTATCATCTCTCTCACCCTCTGCGTCTTCGTCACTTCCACATCATCCTCCATGAGAGGAACCGACATCTCCCGCTCGGAAAAAACAGCCTCGTCAGGTGACACTTCTCTGGCCTGGCCTGCAGGAATATGCTCGATTACCACTTCCTCCTTGTTCACCGGTATGGAGAAGCTCTTCTCCTCCGTCCGCACGATCTTCTTGAGATGGACCTCTCCTGCCTTACGGGTCGACTTGTTTACCTGGAGTTCCTCTTCAAAAAGGGGAATATCGACTTCCTCCCCCCTGCTCAGCGCGTCGAGCTTATTCCATCCCCCGATCTCTCCGCCGCTCATCTCTCTCAGTTCAGTCCCCCGCCTCTTGATGATCATCTCATTTCCCCTGACCTCCACAATGTCATCGTAGCTCACGACAAAATCCCTGGGGAAAAAGAAGCCCTTCTCGATATTGACGTTGTCCTCATTGAGGGTCGTGACCCGTCCCAGCTTCTCGCCATCCCGGGTATAGGCAATCATTTCACCCTTTACATTGGGATGTGCCTTCAAGAACTGTTCTCTGTGCATCATGGTTCTTTCTCCTTTCATGAATGGATATACTATTCCAGGATTTCTGCTCGGGATCGTCGTGAAATGATCTGCCTCTGCACTTATGAGATCACGTGCACCGCGACCTCGTCTTTCCTCCCTTGGCCTTCTCAGGAATGATTTTCACTGTGCGACATACGTAGGAGCGATTATTTTGAAGTCAAGATGGTTCAAGAGGCATAATTCTTGAAATATTTTTCATGAAATCAGCCGGGGTTGCATAAAGCTGAATGAGTATAGGTATCCCCTTGCAATCCGTGATTGTCGCCACAGGTGTGCGGCTATTATAAGCAGCTATCGGATCTCGGATCCGGGGTACGAAATGCTGCGCTTCTAGAGCGGCGGCGCATCTGCAGGGACGGGCCCCACATGATACGGCCGCATCATCTCGTTGTCTTCATGCTCCAGGATGTGGCAGTGCCACACGGAGAAGCCTTCATCGTCGAACACCGC
>Ga0255347_1008575_pt1 | contig 10244 bp, 6 predicted proteins | sample wastewater_treat_2_FD_192479 | JGI IMG/M metagenome (GOLD analysis project Ga0255347, IMG submission 192479) | Wastewater microbial communities from Lulu Island WWTP, Vancouver, Canada - plant24 | ecosystem: Engineered > WWTP > Wastewater > Unclassified | place: Canada: Vancouver, British...
CAATCTAATTGCAGGCGATGTAGAGAAGCCGAGAGGCAAGTGTCGCTACGCTACCGGGTCGAAAAGACTGGTGAGAAATGAGATGTGGGGACAGGCACACCCACCGCTTGCACAAAAGACCGCCTTTGGGCGGTTTTTTGTTTCGCATTTATGGGAATCAACTCTGTTACATGAAGTACTCCATGGAGCATCTGAGAGATGCTAAGCCAATTCACAGGGGACACCACTCCTCGACTGATTGCGTGATACAACCTAACATGATATTGCATGACTACCATCAGATATTACACGACTCTCAAACAACGAAAAACGTACAAAGGCAAAAGTTAATGTTTGACTACCATCAGATATTACACGACTCTCAAACATCCGAAGCGTCGAGACCCTTGGTGGTACAGTTTGACTACCATCAGATATTACACGACTCTCAAACAGTTACATTCGCCGCCGACAGGACCTGATTGTTTGACTACCATCAGATATTACACGGCTCTCAAACTCGATCTCGTTCATCTCGATGTACCGCCTCGTTTGACTACCATCAGATATTACTCGACTCTCAAACTGATGATGCTGTCGTCGTGGTTAAAGAGATGTTTGACTACCATCAGATATTACACGACTCTCAAACACCATCGACTCTTCGAGCGTTGGCTTGTCGGTTTGACTACCATCAGATATTACACGACTCTCAAACCTTGACAAGCGCAAGAAAAGGGTCGTGATGTTTGACTACCATCAGATATTACACGACTCTCAAACGAACGATCCTTGCAATACATCCTCGGCGCTGTTTGACTACCATCAGATATTACACGACTCTCAAACATAGTCGGCAATCGTCTCATTGATGTGATCGTTTGACTACCATCAGATATTACACGACTCTCAAACGCCTCAATATCTTGTATAAACATTTTAGCTGTTTGACTACCATCAGATATTACACGACTCTCAAACTCGCGCTTGGAGTCTTCCTCTTCATCGTCGGTTTGACTACCATCAGATATTACACGACTCTCAAACTTCAACGACTCTGTCATGAGTAGCGGTAGCGTTTGACTACCATCAGATATTACACGACTCTCAAACGGTGGCTTGACGCTAACCAAAGCAAGCGCAGTTTGACTACCATCAGATATTACACGACTCTCAAACATATCTACACTTCTTCCGTATAGGTTCTTGGTTTGACTACCATCAGATATTACACGACTCTCAAACGGGAGGATGCGGAATGCTAATCAACGTGAAGTTTGACTACCATCAGATATTACACGACTCTCAAACGCAGCCATGAGCGATCTTTGAGCTTCAGCTGTTTGACTACCATCAGATATTACACGACTCTCAAACGACAGCACCAACGGAATCACCGTCAAGATCGTTTGACTACCATCAGATATTACACGACTCTCAAACAGTAGTCCCAGTAGTTTGTCTCAAACTCAAGTTTGACTACCATCAGATATTACACGACTCTCAAACGCAGCCATGAGCGATCTTTGAGCTTCAGCTGTTTGACTACCATCAGATATTACACGACTCTCAAACACTGTTATAGGTTAGATTCAGAATGTGAAGGTTTGACTACCATCAGATATTACACGACTCTCAAACAAACGCCATTACTTATAACATTGTCGAGATGTTTGACTACCATCAGATATTACACGACTCTCAAACAAACGCCATTACTTATAACATTGTCGAGATGTTTGACTACCATCAGATATTACACGACTCTCAAACAAATGTGAGCTGTTCCAGCTAAGACACAAAGTTTGACTACCATCAGATATTACACGACTCTCAAACACTGGGAGCCACCAAGAGTGAGCGTCGGAAGTTTGACTACCATCAGATATTACACGACTCTCAAACTGTTATCATCCAACAGAGAAAACTTCAACGGTTTGACTACCATCAGATATTACACGACTCTCAAACAGGGGTATCTTGGAAGTTACATCAACAACTGTTTGACTACCATCAGATATTACACGACTCTCAAACCTTGAGCCGGCTCAAAACCGTCTGTGAAGTGTTTGACTACCATCAGATATTACACGACTCTCAAACAGCTTGAGGCGAAGGACATCGAGTTGGGAAGTTTGACTACCATCAGATATTACACGACTCTCAAACAGTCCGAGCTCTTGGTCGACCTTGCGCATTGTTTGACTACCATCAGATATTACACGACTCTCAAACCCATGCCCCCGTGTGCGTGGATTTCTTTCGGTTTGACTACCATCAGATATTACACGACTCTCAAACCTCAAATTGAATAAGTGTCATTGCAATTCCGTTTTCCCACGATATAGAAAACGTGATGGTAGTCTCTCTTTGTTGATACATTATCAAAGTCAATTAGATTTCACAACCATCGTGATCTATTATTAATCTCCGATAATGGTCGGTGTTTAGAGGTTGTTTTCTCTCTAATGATTCGATGAACCAGACCTGAAATTTTCCATAACGAATAGAACTCAATAAAGCCTCAAACACGTCAGGTGGTAGAAAGGCTCTGATTTGAACGAAGATGAACAACTTAATGCCAAATAGCTCGCGATGTACTTCCATAAAATCAATGATTCGTTCACCAAAGTTCAAAGACTCACTAGGGAATCGCATCTGAAATAGAGAAAGAACTTGAGACAGCGGTATGTCCTCGACGTGACTTGGTTCAAGATAGAAGTTGTCACAAAGGGAAGAGATTGTTTCATATAAGGTGCGTAGTGCGTGATAATAAGTACCGGGAACTTGTTCAATGGTGGCTATTGCTTCAATGTGCTTGAAAAGTCTATTGAGAGTCGTTCGGGAGTTGATGTCGATGTTTGCAGGATCAGCAATGAGCGTGACATTTTTTATTGAGCAGGGCATACTTTCCTCCGAAAAAATGATTTGTCCGCTATTGCCTGCGAGCTGTTCATAGAGATCAAAAACTATTTCAGAAAAGAGTTCTTCGCTTTCAATGACTGTTTCATTAATTAGTGCGCTCTCTTCGACTAACGGGAGATTTAGATTTGGACTTACGACTTTCATAGCACAACTACCCTTGCATCAGTATCTAATGTGTCATGCGAGGAAACACCCACAAGGTAGACCATATTGGAATACTGTTTCTCGGTTACAACAAGAATCTGCACCAGTCCCTGTGGTGGCTTGTTGGACCGTAATCGCCTTTTGCAACTCTCTACCTGTGATCCGTTAAGGCAGATTTTCGAATAGACAGATTCTTGCATCATCAAAAATCCGTTTTTGATGAGAAACTTTCTAAACTTACTGTAATTCCGCCGTTCTATAGCGGTTTGGACGGGTAAGTCGAAGAACACAATCACTCTCATGAATCGGTACATGGTAGATCGGAATACATCGATATTGGGCTTTCTGTTTGTCCGTTTAGTTTATCCAGCACACTTTTGACGTAGATCCGAACAGCGTTTGGCAAATACTGTTTCTGACCATCCATGAGAACGCGTCGCTCGATAATGGCAAGCATTGATCTTTTCTCTGTTGGTCCAAATTCCTTCGGTGCCAAGTCATACACTTTCCGATCGACTAGAGGTCTGAAAGGTTCCATCAAGTCGGATGTAAGATTATAGGGGTTAAACTGGTTATCGTGCCAAATACCAAGTTGAGTCAAGTATCCAGCAGACACAATTTCTTTGTTAAAAAGAGATAAGAGAAGAGCATATCCGTAGTTCAATGCGGCATTTGTTGGGCACTCTTTGTCGCGAGAAAAGTCTAGTCCCCATAAGGCGTTGAAATACACTTTTGCAGCGTGTCCTTCTCTGTTTGTCACATCACCAAACTCAATTTCGTTTAGATATAGATTTAGAAGGGCAGATTGAGGGATGTCTCGTTCCGCAAGATGATCCCGCTGCTTTTTAATTTTCCAGCTTACTATCTCTGTCCAGACCTTAGCGCAAGATGTCTTTGACCATGCTATTTGTGAGCGTATCGATTTACTACAGACATGTGACCCCACGTATGGGATAGTCTCGCAACAGGGATTGTGCTTTTCATCGCAGAAAATGATCTTGACCTTATTCTTCATCAATTCCACAAGTATCGAACAAGTGAATGAGCATCCTGTATTATCAACGATTAATACGCCGATTTCTGCAATCGGGATGCGAACAGTTTTGTCGGAACGAACAACCAAATGGTTCATTCTAAGATCAAGCTTAGACCGTTTTGTGATGCAGACTGTTCTCCAGCTCATAAGTCAAACAACTATTCCCATAAATTAATGGTATTTTCATAGAATCCGGAAGGTGATTGGGTTATTAAAGAGTAAGTTCTGTCCCGATTTAGTTTTTTGTTGATATTCCTAGTGCCCTCACTTTTTGATAATCCAAAGCAACGCAGATCAAAAAGTTGCGCATGGCAGCTCATCGTCGAGAGGAGTTGCGCAAAAGCATAACAATTCTCAAATGTTATTTGGGCATCGAATATTGACATGCGGTCTTCAAGCTTTTCTCCCAGCCTGTATAGCTGTGTGGATTTCCTCCAAGGACCTTTTCGAAGTCGGTTCAGAACCACCTTAGATAATCTGGCTAAATCTACCCCAGTAAGTCTATCTTCGCATAGTTTATCAGTTCTATTCCTGCTTTCATCGGATATGCTGTTGTAATTTGCTAACGTTGTGATCTTGGTGCAATTAATCACCTGAGCAATTTGTCTTTCAATTTCAGGCGAAAAATAGGCTTGTATATGTGACGCATATCGATAATTGTCCCCTGTTTTACCTCTGATGCGGCAACGATAACCATCTATTTCTAGTACGGAGTTGAATGCAAGCTTTCGGATAATGATACGGACGTGGTTAGCAGATAGTGCAGATTTAAAGTAATCTTCAAGGATAGCATCTCCTCTGTCTGTGTCATCGCGTATTTGCATGTGAAGGAAAAGGGGTACAGGTTCTATAATACGCTCAATTTTTCCGCCATTATTGACTTCTATAAGTGAGTAATGCGCAATACTGACTTTGTTATATGCGCCATAACGAGTGATATTCAAGTACGGATTATCACACAACGATTTTCTTCCCTGAACGCTACCTTTGATTGGCATCTTGCCTTCCGGGGAACTCACTTTACTAGCTTTGATGATTTGTTGATCGAATAATTCTCCTGTTCGGATGACTGCTTGTTCAGTGTAGAGAACATCGTTACGTGCCATTACTTTTTTAACGGTTGCAATCGTTCCATTTTCCCCCGATTTCCATGCGAGCCCAAGACCCTTTTTCCGATAAGGCAAATCAAAGTCGTAGAGGCGCGCTAAATTGTATCTGTTTCCATATCTATCGACTCGTGCGTTGGCAAGATATTGCTTAGGGTCTTTTGTGAATTTTTCATCCAGTACGTTGCCAACTACGACATTGAGATATGCGTCTTTTGCGTGATGAATATCGTTGATTTCACGACATTTAATAAATTCTAAACTTTCACTGTCCGGGTCATTATCGATTGTTTTGAAGTCTCGATAACGAAAATCTCGCACGTGGGTAGATTTGACATATACTAATCTCGTCTGGTCGCCTAACACCCTTTCTAGGATGTCCGTGACAATTTTGATTGACTGGCTTGTTTCCACTAATTGTCTGCTGATAAACCCTGCTAGTTCACTATCGGAAAGTGGTGTTGTGCGGGATAAGCGATTGTATTTTTCGCGATTCATGAAGCCTTGATGCAACAGTCTAGTCCAGAGTCTTCGCGCTTTTTCCTGATACTCTTGGGGAACAAGAGGTCGATCACCCTTTGCTCGATTCAGCTCGGATTTAACAAGAACGAGATTGTTGTGGATACTGTCATCCTTCGTCAGTGAACGCGGGTAAATGTGATCAATATCGTAGTGATTTGTATAAAGTGTTCCGATATCAATTTGTTCATCCGAATAGGCGCATCGTCCTTGTTGGAGGTAGTATAAAAATAAACGCCTGCTATCTAAAGCTGTTTCTTCTTCATTCTCCAGCAATCCGCGCAGTTCTATGCTCCAGTTATCCAAATCTCTTTTGCAAGCCTCATACAGGTTCTGTAGTTGGCGTTTGCGGGATTGAGTCCGTTCTTTTGGCGCAAGGTCGTTCCGAGTCACCTCAACAAATATTTTTTCAGGGGGACCACCCATAATCTTCTCGAGATCTTTATAGACGAGCAACGTTTGCCAGATCATTCGCTTGACAGCAGGAGAAGCCATGTAATCATCTAGGATGCTGTGTGAAATGTCGAGGGAAGGTGGAGACTCGGCTCGATTGATCTCTTTGATTTGATCGCTAAACGAATAATCATTTGACAAAAGCTCCATAAGAAGCAACGGCTCTTCTCTCATCATTGCAATAATCGTTTTATTGTAATCTTTAGCGGAAATACCCTTGATGCCGGCGAGTAGTCTTTCAGATAATCTTCCCCAATCTTTGTAGCGTCTAGAAGATAGGAACTTCAAATCTTCCTCGGTCATTGAATCACCATAATCGGCTTCTAATCGTCGTCTAATCATGGAAGAATCATCTGGGAAGAGCGTGATAACCCTTATGATATTCTCCATATCGATCATGTCAATATCGGTGGAAGTGAGTTTTCGATAGTCGTGCAAGGCAGTCAAGTGAACGGGAATATCTAGGTCAAATCCGCCTAATTCAGTGTCATTGAAGCTGTATCCTTCACTTATCAGCCAGTCTTGAACCCGCTTCCGCGAGACCCTTTTGGGTGCGTTAGGATTTCTGAATAAATGCTCTATCAATCCCTGTCTCGTTTTGTTGTCTAGTCGCACCCCATTAATATTGATTGCATTCACGATGTTAAGCATCATAAATTCTGTGTACAGGAGAGATTGTTTAGGCAATGCCTTCTCGCCTGTTAGTTCGGTACAGTTCCTTGTCATTCGCTCAATAAAGACTTCGGCTGATTTCTCTAAGTCCACTTTTTCACGGATATTCCAAGGATAGACTTTGCCTTGTTCTTTGCGTACAACCCATGCATATCGACCCTCATCTTTATCAAATCGATGTGAAGGATTTAAGGGACCAACAAAATAGGGAATTCTAAACTCAAAAACTTGTTGAATCTTATTGCATGTTTCTTCGTCAAGAAAATCCAAATAGGTGCTTGCTTTTTGCATAATTAATTTGAGCTCTGCTCCTACGACCTGACGCGGAATGGTGCCATTATCTGTGCCGACGATCAGGGGCAAAAAGTCGCCTTTATCAATTTCATTTACGAGCTCTTTAACCTGAGGTAACTCTTTGTAAGGGGTTAGCTCTTTTTTCAAAAAAGCGAGAAAATCTGTTTGATTGCGGTTTCGATATGTGAGTTCCTTTTTTCTACCACGCTTACTGTAGTGTCCCGCATAGGCGACATAGTTTGTCAGCTTGTCTTGGCTAATATTGAATATTCGTGTGTAGATGTGCGGCTTATTAAGATCGTTCTCAGACTTTGCACTAGCTCTAATAGCCTCTTGATCGAGCGCGATAAGTAATTTTACAACTTTCTTCAACCAGCGAAGATCGTATTTATGCTTCTCAAACACGGCTACCTTGGCTTCAGAGAGAAGATTATGTTCTCCGAGAATTGCTGATAGGCGCATCCAGTTGAAAAGAGCGTAAGCAGAATCGATGAGTTCGATTCTCTCCGCTCCGATTGACTCTTCAATGTTTGGTCTAGCGGTATCGTAATCCTTGGAAAGTTCACACTGTTTTGTTTCGGCATCCTCAAGCTCTTCGTCGTTAAAAAGCGTCTGAAATGTGCATTTCAATCCTGCCAATAGCTTTGTCAACTCAGTTCTTTGTTTCTTCGAAAGATCGTAGCCACCGTTCTCTAATACTTCAAGTATTTGTTTTTGTTTGGATGACCGTGGAATATTGGTTTTGACGAGCACTTCTCTGAGTTCTGTATCTACATTCGGAAAGTCAGCATCGCCAAGCAATGTGTTGCAGGCTTCAGCAAGTGATGCGTAGCAAGCTTCGTACTGTTGATTCGGATTATATTCTCCACCGGAGTAGAGGAAGTGTCCTCGGTTTTTCATAATATGAAGCAAGGCAATATAAACAAAGCGAACGTCCTGCTCCGAATTGCTTTTAATCAGATGATGACGCAAATGATAGATGGAAGGGAAACGTTTATAAAAGTCAACGTCGCTAAAATCAGGATCATTGAACAGACTATACTTTTGTTTCGTTATTTTATCTTCGGGATAAAAAAAGCTATCATCCAATCGTTGTAAAAAGCCGGGATCTTTCTCTTCAAGAGCAGCGCGAAAAACTTCCTGAAGAAAGCAAACTCGTTCCTTTTCGCGTTTGCGTCGACGTCTTGCAGTACGAAATTGTCTTGTTGTAGCGGACGTTTTTGCCTCTTCAAAAAGACGAATCCCCCAAAGATGACGTCCGCGTTTGCGAATTACGTTGTAGTATCGATCTGTAACTGCAAATCCGAGGGAACTAGTTCCCATGTCAAGACCTAAAAAATAGGGTTTTTCTGCAAGTGCTTGCTGATCAGGGTTCGATGAGTTTTGCTTAGGGGCTGTTTTGTTGTTCATGATTTGCATTTTCCTTGTATTTTTGTTACGATACGAATGTCAGATGAATGACTACCATCTGAATTACACGATAAGTTCAAATAACGATTTATCGACTCCGCCCTCTGTGGCCACGCTTTGTGAAAGCGGTTAAGGATCTACCTATTGGTAGATCCTTTCCTATGCTACAACAATTGTTTATTGTGTGCAATTACATAAATATTTATCCTTGTCGATGCCTATTATCTAGCATTTAGCTTAACACAAGAAGGAATAGATAGTGTTTGTTCATCAGTAGAGGAGATGTCTGTGTATCGTTTGTAAAGTTCATTCATAGAGATATCAAATATGCAGGTGAGCAAGCAGTTGTTTTTCTTTTGGACTAGTATGATACACTACTGCTTTGAGTGAGGGGAATATATCTCACTCACATACGAATGCTCTGAATCACGCTGGAATCGGAAGCCATCCAAGCGATTCAGTTGAAGAATGGATCGCTCATGGCATAAAATAAAAGGACACCATTATCTAGAAGGTGTGGGGATGCAATACTTTACCTCACCGCTAGAAGATATTTCAATTATCGGAGATTGTAACATGGAATTGCGCACCGTTTTTGAACGAAGAGACAAAGTGAATTATTACCTCGACTTGGCGGAAGTCGTCGGTGAACGAGCGACTTGCATTCGCCGTCACTTCGGGGCTGTCATTGTCAAAGACGATGAGGTGATCTCGACGGGATATGTCGGCGCGCCTCGCGGACGTGCGAATTGCAACGAGCTCGGATATTGCGTCCGCGAAAGTCTGAAAGTCCCGCGCGGCGAGCGTTATGAGCTCTGCCGCAGCGTTCACGCGGAGGCGAACGCGATCATCAGCGCAGCGCGCAGCGAGCTTCTCGGGAGCTCTTTGTACCTCGTCGGCAAGGAAGTCCGAACGGGTGAGTACGTCAAAAACGCGATGCCCTGCTCCATGTGTAAGCGCCTGATTATCAATGCCGGGATCAAGGAAGTTTATGTCCGCGACACGAAAGACGACTACCGACTCATTGACGTCAATGAATGGATCGAAAACGATGAATCATTAGAAGGTGTCTTCGGATATTAAATTGCCCGGATAAATCGAACCGGAATCTCTCAAATACATAAGTTACATGAATCCTTGCTTTGCGATTGTCTCTCACAGGGCAAATCGAGCAGGGGGTTCTCAAATACTTAAGCTCATATGCAATTCCGTACGAAACATATCTTCTACAATGCAAAGATTTTAGTCGGAACACCGAGTTCTGTCAGTCCTCGGTAAACCGCACTTTCAAAATCACCATAGACCAATTCTTGATGCAATCCTTTCAACGTCTTGATCAGTACATTTGTGGTAGGCAAAAACGCGGGATCATAAAAAGCTCCATAATCGCGGTTGCCGGGTAGCGCTCTGATGATTGAAGCAGTTGCTTCAAGATCGATGCGACGAAGATCGCCGAGGTATTCTGTTTCGGCACTGGAATTGCCTACACAGAGTTGACAGTCCAGACGAACAAAAGACCGCCAACCTCGTTCTTAAGGTTTGCAGTTGCCACATGGACTATATCCGAGCTCAATAAGTTCGTCTCTCGAGCCGGTAAAATACCACTTATTACTTTCCTTCATTCGCGTGACGCTGTAACAATCAGGGTAATGGAATTTTTTCGTATTTGTGTTTGCTATGTATTTTACCTTGCCTGTCGTGGTAGT
>Ga0255347_1008586_pt1 | contig 10231 bp, 8 predicted proteins | sample wastewater_treat_2_FD_192479 | JGI IMG/M metagenome (GOLD analysis project Ga0255347, IMG submission 192479) | Wastewater microbial communities from Lulu Island WWTP, Vancouver, Canada - plant24 | ecosystem: Engineered > WWTP > Wastewater > Unclassified | place: Canada: Vancouver, British...
CCAAGCGTGTCGCCAACCGCGCCGCCCAAGCCTTGCGGCTCGCCGCCGCCGCGTTGCGCACCAGCCAGTCGGCCTTGGGCGCCGACTTCCGCCGCATGTGCGCACGCATGGACAAGCCCAAGGCCGTTACTGCCGCTGCGCACAAGCTTGCCCGCCTGATCTACACGATGCTGACCAAGGGCGAGGAATATACCGATCAGGGCCAGGACTACTTCGAGGAACGTTACCGCCAAAGGGTGCTTCGCCAACTCTCCCTTCGTGCCGAGAAATTGGGCATGAGACTCGTCGACAATCCACAACCGGCTTGTTAACGTCATTGCCAATCAGTCACTTGGGAGGTGTTTCTTAAGAGCCCTCGCGGATTCACAAAGTAAGTGCAACAAGTCCTCCGGAAGGGCGGGGAGTTGAGATACTCGAAGCATCCTGTTCCGACCAAGAAAGAGGATGCCATGCTATCTAAGTATCATCGACTCACCCAGGAAGAACGATACCGCATGACCGCCTTGCTGAAGCATGGCCGTTCGCAGGCGGAGATTGCAGCTGAGCTCGGCCGGGCGAGAAGCACGATCAGCCGGGAACTGAGGCGCAATGTCACGCACCACGACGGGCACTACCGCGCCGAAAAGGCGCAGCAATACTCGGTGGCGAGGCGGCGGCGGGAACGGCGCCGGTCATGGTTCTCGGCCGAGCAGATGGCCGAAGTGGATCGATTGCTTAAGAAGAAGTGGAGTCCGGAACAGATCGCCGACGACTTGAAGAGACGGGGCGTGTGCCGGATCAGCCACGAGACGATCTACCGACATATTCTGCGCGACAAGAAGCGCGGCGGCAGCTTGTACACCCACATGCGGATCATGTCGAAGAAGGTCAGGAAGCGCTACAACAGCAAGGATTCAAGGGGGGTGCTGGCAGGCAAGCGGCACATCAGCGAGCGGCCGATAGAAGCGGAAAAGCGTCTTCAGGTAGGGCACTGGGAGGGCGATACCGTGATTGGTCAGGATAAGCACGCCTGCATTCTGACGATGGTGGATCGGCGCTCAGGCTACGCGGTCATCAAGAAGCTGAAGGCGAGGACGGCCGAACAAGCGACCAAGGCGGCGGCCCTGGTCATTGCGGAGCAGGCCGGCAAGGTTGAGACCATCACGCTCGACAACGGCACCGAGTTCCACAGTTACGCCCAGTTGGAGCGCGACTTCCCGGTGACTTGCTACTTCGCGACGCCCTATCACTCATGGGAGCGCGGCAGCAACGAGAACCTGAACGGCCTGATTCGGCAGTACCTGCCGAGGGGAACCTGCATGAAGCGCTTAACGCAAAAGGAATGCGACTGGATCGCCAATGAACTCAACACACGCCCGAGGAAACGACATGGCTTTAGAACCCCCGCGGAGATCTATCATGCGTCCTGAGACTTGTTGCACTTCAACGTTGAGTCTACGACCGCAGAAAATGTGATCATCATTAGCCGGTCATTTATTCCCGAATGCCGCCGCTCGAACGGCCATCGCTTCGCTCCATTTCCTTCGGTTGATCAACGTCTCGACAACATCATCGTACCGATTCGAAGCGGTGGCTACCCGCCAGCCGATTTACAGCAGTTTGGGTACTCAATCAACAAGTTGTTGCGATGTCGATCTTTTTTCGTTGGCGGCAAGTTACGTTTGGGTACCCAATTTCTTGATTTCTAGTAATCCCGCCATCGCAAAATGGACAAGGTGCCTCTTCAGTTCATCAGCCGGCTGCATCAGCAACGCCTGAAATGGACTTGGCATTTCGCGGTCAATGACAAGCATCATCAAGATGGGCGCGATGACGCTCAGGACACACCGAAGAAGTGCGGGATCATTCGCAGCGAACCCGGTCATTTCTGCCAGAATCTCTGCCATTAATTTGAATCGCGGCATTACGCCGTCTTTGACCAATGCCGCGAAGTGATCCGACGGTGCCATCATTTCCCGTGCTAAAACCCGCCCGTGCCAGCTGCGCTCACCGTGCAATCCGTCGACAATCATGCCGATTGCCGCGGCCAGTTTTTCCGCGCCTGAGCAACGACGGGCGCGTATGTCAGTCAGGCGCTCGAGGTTGATCATCTGCCCGTACCCTTCGAGGAGTACTGCTTGATACAGCCCGTCGCGCCCGCCAAAGTGGTAGCTGATCGCGGCGAGATCGGTGCCAGCCGCCTCGCAGATATCCTTGTTGGGCGTTCCGGCGTAACCGCCACGGGCAAAGAGCCGCCCAGCCGCCTCCAGTAGCCGAGCGCGTGTAACGTCGCCGTGAGCGCGCGAGACTCTTTTTCGCTCAACCATGAACTTCCCCAGTAGCGATTCAATCAATGGGTTGATTTTAGCATTGTTGAAATTCAAATCGAATTAGAATAGAATCGTTGCGACACGCTTTCTGGAGGCTAAAAATGAACCGAAAAGTCATTGCCTGGAGCGCACTGGCGCTGGCGCTTCTTGCCGTAGGTTGGGGTGGCTGGCGGTGGAGCACCGCACCAGAGCAAGAGGGAGACATAATCCTGCTGGGCAACGTCGACATCCGGCAGATTGCACTGGCGTTTCAGGACAGCGAGCGCATCGTCGAGATGCGCGCGGAGGAGGGAAACAAGGTTAAGGCAGGGCAAGTGCTGGCGGTTCTGGACGCCCGCACACTGGAACACCAGGCTGCGCAAGCTCAGGCCCAAGTCGATGTTTACAAAAAGACTCTGCTCCGCCTGCGCAATGGTTCTCGCCCTGAGGAAATCGCGCAGGCGCAGGCACGCGCCGATGCTGCCGATGCCGAGGCCAAGCTCGCCGAGGAAGATTTCAAACGTATGCGGGCGATCACCGAGGAAACGCAAGGCCGAGGCGTTAGTCGCCAAGACGTGGACCGCGCAGCGAGCGCGATGAGGGCGGCCCGCGCCAAAGCAAAAGATCAAGCCCAGGCGCTACGCTTAACCAAGCTCGGGCCGCGAAGCGAGGATATTGAACAAGCCGCCGCGCAGCTAAAGGCCGCCGAAGAATCGCTCGCACTGTTACAGCACCGCATCTCATTGTCAGAACTCAAATCACCAAGCGACGCTATCGTGCGTTCAAGGCTTGCGGAACCTGGGGACATGGCCTCTCCTCAAAGACCCGTTTATGCACTGGCCCTGGTTCAGCCTAAATGGATTCGAGCCTATGTGAATGAAGTTCAGCTTGCCCGTGTCCACCCGGGCATGGCGGCGAAAGTGAGCGTTGATGGACTCGCGGGCGCATCCTTGCCCGGAGAGATTGGCTATATTTCCTCTGTCGCCGAATTCACGCCGAAACAAGTCCAAACAGAAGAACTGCGGACAAGCCTGGTCTACGAAATACGGGTCCTGGTGAAAGATCCAGAGGATCGCTTGCGCCTCGGGATGCCCGCCACGGTGCGTTTGACCTTCTAAAACACGATAACGAGCCAAGGCATCGCATGTCCCGGATTGAACTCACCGTCGAGGCAACAGACGTCGTCAAGCGGTTCAAGGGGGCGAATGGCGGACCGGCATTGAACACGATTTCCATTGCGATTCCCAAAGGCCAATTGACCGCGCTTGTCGGACCTGACGGTGCCGGTAAGACCACGCTGATTCGGTTGATCGCGGGACTGATGAAACCCGATTCCGGGATGCTTCGGACGCTCGGAATCGATGTCGCCAGCAACCCTCAAGCAGTACAGGATCTCATCAGCTACATGCCTCAAAAATTCGGTCTGTACGAAGATTTGAGCGTGATGGAGAACCTCAATCTTTATGCCGACCTGCATGGCGTTTCCATGGATGAACGTAAGGAGCGCTTTAATCGTATGCTGGCCATGACCGACATGGCGGCGTTCACCGGTCGTCTGGCGGGAAATTTGTCCGGTGGCATGAAACAAAAGCTGGGACTCGCCTGCACCCTGGTACGTTCCCCAAGGCTCTTGCTTCTCGATGAGCCAACGGTGGGCGTCGACCCGCTCTCCCGACGTGAACTCTGGCGCATCGTGCAACAACTGGTCGAAGAAGAAGGACTGCCGGTCGTTGTCAGCACGGCGTATTTGGATGAGGCCGAACGCTGCGCTCACGTCATTGTGATGACCGAAGGGAAAATACTCGCCGAAGGAACACCGGCGGACCTGTGCGGATTGGCGAAAGAACGTTGTTTCATCGCCTACCCCCCCACAGGTGTTCTGGCGCGGACACTGCAAGCCTGTCTGATTGATGACCGAGCCAATGTCCTGGACGCAGTTCCAGAAAGCGGTGCCGTGCGCTTTATTCGTGCCAAGGACACCCAAACCAGCGACCTGGACTCAGCGCTACAGGGAGTGCGTTGCGAAGCGACGCCAGCGCGGCTTGAAGATGGCGTGATGACGCTGCTGCGGGAGAAAAACGCTCAAATCAATTTCGTCCAGCCGCGCAGGCAACAGAATTTGCAAGCAAGAGCAGGCGCAGGATCGGATAGCGCTGAATTGATCCAGGTGCGTGACCTGGTACGCTGGTTTGGTGAATTTACCGCTGTCGCCAGCACCTCATTCAGTGTGCGTCGTGGTGAAATATTCGGTCTGCTCGGGCCGAATGGCGCAGGCAAGACAACCACTTTTCGGATGCTCTGTGGCCTGCTGCCGGCGACAAGCGGTTTCCTCGAAGTTGCGGGTTTCAACTTGAGAACCGCCAGGGCAGCGGCACGCGCCCGCATCGGCTACGTGTCACAAAAATTCGCGTTGTACGAAAATCTCTCGGTCGTCGAAAACCTCACATTCTTCGGCGGCGCCTATGGGCTGGACGGGTCTGAGCTGAAGTCCCGCATAGACCACGCGCTCAACGAATTCGAACTCCAAACGAAGAAAGACGAGCGTAGCGGCAACCTTCCCGGAGGCTTCAAACAGCGCCTGGCGATGGCCACCGCCTTGATCCATCGCCCGGAAATCCTTTTTCTTGACGAACCGACGAGCGGCATCGACCCGTTGGCCCGGCGAGCCTTTTGGCGACGTATCACGACGCTTGCGGCGGAGGGGACAACCATCATTGTGACAACGCATTTCATGGAAGAAGCGGAGTATTGCGACCGCATCGTCATTCAGGATGCGGGACGCCTGTTGGCATTGGGCACGCCTCATGAAGTACGCACCCAGGCATCTGGTGCCGCGAACATGAACGATGCGTTCCTTGCCATCATCGAGAAGGGGCGTCAAAACCGCCAAGCGAGCGCCATGCCCGTGGATGCCTCGATATGAAACAACCAATGAACGCGCCTGCTCGCCTTGCCGGGCAGTTCATCCGACGCCTCCGGGCCTTGGTCATCAAAGAGTTTCGGCAATTGCTCCGCGACAAGAGCAATCTGGCAATCGGTATCTTCCTGCCCATCTTGCTCATCCTGCTCTTCGGCTATGGCCTTTCATTGGATATTCGGCATGCGCCGGTAGTCATCGTGCTCGAGGACGGGTCGCCGACCGCACGGGATGTGGTTGCCGGTTTGCGCGGCTCCGACTACATCGCGCCGCGCTATGTCACCACGATGGCTGAAGCCGAGTCTCTGATGCGCGAACGCCAAGTCGATGGCATCGTGCGCATTCCCGCGAACTTCTCGCGCCAACTGGCTCAGGGGCGCGGGAGCATCCAATTGGTGCTCCATGGTACCGATGCGGCAACGGCGGCCAGCCTGCGCGGGTACGTCGCGGCAGCGATCAATGGCTGGAATAAACATCGCCAAGACACCTCGGGGCGAATGAGCGCCGTTCCCGGTATTGAGGTGCTTAGCCGCTTGTGGTTTAACTCGGCCAATTCGAGCACCTGGTATCTGGTGCCGGGGCTGATCGTTCTCATCATGACCCTCGTCGGCGGATTTCTCACCTCGATGCTGATTGCCCGAGAGTGGGAGCGCGGCACGATGGAAGCCTTGTTCGTCACACCCGTTCATACTTTTGAAATCCTGCTCGCCAAGATCATTCCGTACTTCACCGTTGGCATGCTCGGACTGACGCTCTGCCTGGTCGCCGCACGGGTTCTTTTCCACGTACCGCTCAACGGATCGCTTTGGGTATTCATGGTCAGTTCGATGCTGTACCTGATGGTTGCCCTGAGTCTGGGCTTGCTCATTTCAGCCGCCGCCCGTAACCAGTTTTTGGCCAGCCAGATCGCCATCGTCACCACATTCCTGCCGGCGCTCATGCTTTCCGGCTTCCTCTTTGACCTCCAAAACGTACCCACGGGAATCCAGAAAGTCGCTTCGATTCTGCCGGCAACTTATTACGTCGAGTTGGCCCGGATGAGTTTCCTGGCCGGCGACAACATCCATCTGATCGTTCGCGACTGGACAATCCTCGTCGTGCAATTTGCTGTGCTCATCACGGGAGCGCGCTTACGAACACAAAAGACATTGGATCGATGATGCCCCTGTTCGCTGCCCTCAATGGCTCGCTGCGCCGCATGGTCTTCCTGTTTCGCAAGGAGGTGTGGGCGATTCTGAAGGATCCCGCCATCCGCGTGGTGCTCGTGGTACCGATTGTGATTCAATCGCTGATGTTTGGTTACGCGGCCACCTATGACCTCAACCATGTCCGGTATGCGGTACTGAACGAGAGTCACGGTACTGCCTCAAGCAATCTGCTGGCCCGTCTGGACGGATCAGGTGTTTTCAAGCGCTCGGCCAACCTCCGCAATGCGACGGATATCGCACACAGCATTGATAACGGCGATGCCCTTCTGGTGCTGCACTTTGCGTCGGATTTCGATGCCCAATTGACCTCGACGGGTAGCGCACCGCTCCAACTCATTCTTGACGGACGCAACTCAACGACGGCCAACATGGCCGCCGACCATCTGAGCACCCTCGTCAATGAGTTCAACGCCTCCCTCCGCAACGCGGTTCGACCGCCGGTCAATCTGGAGATCAGAGCCTGGTTCAATCCGAATTTGGAGTCGCGCTGGAACATCGTACCGGCTCTGATTGCCTCGCTGAGCATGATGCAAACGCTGCTACTCGCCGCCTTGTCGGTGGCCCGCGAGCGCGAGCAAGGTACATTCGATCAACTGTTGGTGACGCCGCTACGCCCCATGGAAATTCTGGTGGGCAAGGCGCTGCCGGCGATCGTCATCGGACTTATGCAGGCCAGCATCGTCTTTTGCGTGGCTTTGTTCTGGTTCCGCATCCCCTTCCATGGATCGCCGGTGCTGCTCTATGCCGGGCTCGTCGCCTTCACCACGGCCTGCGTCGGCATCGGTTTGTCTATTTCGGCACTGTCGTTGAACATGCACCAAGCGATGGTTTACGCCTTCGTTCTGCTCATGCCACTGATGCTGCTGTCCGGGCTGGTAACCCCCGTTGGGAACATGCCGCCCGCACTACAGGTTCTGACCTACGCCAATCCGTTGCGTTTTGCGATTGATCTGGTTCGTCGGGTTTATCTGGAGGGCGCCGGATGGCAGGACATCGCGGTGGATTTTGTCCCGATGCTGGTCATCGCCGCGCTAACGCTTCCCGTTGCCGCATGGCTGTTCCGAAATCGGCTGACATGAGAGGAATGCAATGACCATGACTGTTATCTTTGGCCGAGCGCGCACACCTGTTTTTCTGTGCGCTGCCTTCGTACTGTCGGCATGTTCCGCCGTCGGCCCAAACCATCAGCCCCCTGCGGTCAAGGCGCCGCCGGACTGGTCGGCATGGACGAGCGCCAGCCGCGAACTTCCGCGAGCCGCCGGGACGAAGGGCGCACCGGAGCGCACATGGTGGCGTGCGTTCCAGGATCCGATACTCGATCAACTGCAAGTCCGGCTGCGGGAAGAAAATCCGGACCTGAAGACAGCGATGCTCCACTATGAGCAGGCGCGTTCGCAGCGCAACCTGACCGTCGGGCGGCAGTATCCGGATCTGAAACTGCAAGGGAGCGCGGCACGCCAGCGGCAGAGCGAGTACGCCGCCGGGGATCGCATTCTCGATACCATCGCCCCCAACAGCCGTGATTCGATTGCCAAGTCACTTTCGGAACCCTACGTGTCTTATCAGGGGGGAGTCGATGCCTCTTGGGAAATTGATTTGTGGGGACGGATTCGCCGGGCCGTGGAAGGCGCGGAGGCGGAGGTTGCGGCATCCGCGGCCCTGCTCGATCAAACCAGACTCTTGATTGCGAGCGACCTTGCTCAGGCTTATGTCGATCTACGCACCACGCAGCGCCTGTTGAAGCTGACGCGCGACGATATCGTTACCTTGCGTGAGCGGACAGCCCTGATGAAATCCAGGCATAAGCATGGACTCGGCAACGACCTGGATGTCGAAAGGCAAAAAGCGCAGTTGGCGGACCTCGAGGCGCAGATTCCGCCCCTGCTTGAGCAGGAAGCCCAGGCCAAAAACAGCATTTGCGCTTTACTGGGGCTACATCCAGGCGAACTGACCCTGGAACTCGGCGCTGAACGCGCCTCAACATCGACCCCCTTGCCCGAATACAAACTTGGCCTCCCCTCGGATCTGGCCGGTCGGCGACCAGACATCCGCACGGCGGAAGCGCGACTCCATCAGGCAACGGCGGCCATCGGCGAAGCCCAGGCCCAGTTGTATCCGAGCATTCGCCTGGGCGCTCGCGCCGGGTTTGATTCCTACACGGCGGGCCACTTTGGCGACTGGGGAAGTCGGGCGTGGTCCATAGGACCGACCTTGGATCTTCCCGTATTTGATGGTGGACGCCGTCGAGCCACTGTCACCCTCCGCGAATTGCGCCAGCAGGAAGCTGCCGTCGAGTTTCAGCGTATCGTGCTGAAAGCCTGGCAGGAGATCGATGACGCATTGACCGCCTACGCCGCCGAACAGGAACGGCAGCAGCGGCTTCTCGCCAAGGCACGAAGCAGCGCGGACGTCTATCAACTGGCTCAAGCAAGGGAACGCGCCGGGCTGGCCGACTTCCTCAACGTGATCGACGCCCAGCGGGCCGATATCCAGGCACGACGCGACGTCGTCGCCAGCCAAGGGCGCACGCAACTTCGCTACATAGCCATTTACCGTGCTTTGGGCGGAGGCATGGCGGAGGCATCGAATTGAGCGCCGAGAGAACAAACGCAACAAACGCGCCACATTACGAATCGCCGCCCCGATTGCCCGGTATGAGAATGAAAACAGCGCCTTGACAGTCTACAGCCGGGGCGCCGCCGTTAGTTGGCGCGCCAAACCCTTGCTGGCTTCCCGATACGACAGCCCCGAAAGCCGCTCCCGATGCGCCGCCAGAAACTGCCTTACCGCCGTCGGATCGCTCCTGGCGTATTGCCGTAACGCCCAACCGATGGCCTTGCGGATGAAGAATTCGTTTTCCGGCGCGCAACGGAGGCAATAGTCGAACAGCCGTTGTCGGTCGGTTTGCGCCTTGCTCGCCAACTGATGCAGCAGCGCAACGCGACGCAGCCACATCTGCGGCGCGACGATCAATTGATCCATTCGCAAGCGCAGGCGCGGCTCGCGCAGGACGAGAGCGCCAATGATCACCGCCAGGCCGTCGACGGTGTCCCACCACGATTTGCTCAAAACCAGTCCCTCGAGGGCGGGCAGATCGTCCACCGTCAATTCGCCGGCTTGGCGACGCAGCCAATCGACGGCGACATACTGATACTCGCGCGCCGGCAGCACCCAGAGTGCCTGTGCCGTCGCCAACGGCCGTTCATTGGCGAATTGGCGAAAAAACTGGCGAAACAAGGGCGCCGTCGCTCGCCGGCGTTGCGGAGTCCGCACGCCAAGGAAAACGAACTGCCCTTTCATGTAAGCCGACATCGCCTCCGCCTTGTCGGCATCGGCCAACGGCGACAACCGTTCCTGGACCGCCGAAACCAAGTCGCTCATGACCGTTCGACGGCAAAATCCAGCGCATCGTCGAGCCGGTCGTTACCCCAGAACATCTCGTCGCCGACCACGAACGTCGGCGCCCCGAAAAGACCGTTGCGCCGGGCCTCTTCGGTTTGCCGGCGCAAGCGGCTCTTGTTGCTGTCGGAAAGCGCCGCCGCCAAAATCTCTTCGGCGGGCAAGGCCATGGCCGACAGTACGTCGCCAACCGCCGCCGGCGAGTCGATCTCCCGGTCGTCGGCGAAGTTGCGCAACATGACGCGCCGGCTGAACTCGCCGATCCATGGCGCCCTGGCGCCAAGGGACGCCACGCGCAGCGGCAGTATCGCGGAACGCGGAAAAGTTGTCGGCCGGGTCCACGGCAGCCCGTACTTTCGACAAAGGCGCGCCATGTCGCGCCAGACATACGCGCCCTTTTCCTTTTGCAGCACGAAAGG
>Ga0255347_1008592_pt1 | contig 10220 bp, 10 predicted proteins | sample wastewater_treat_2_FD_192479 | JGI IMG/M metagenome (GOLD analysis project Ga0255347, IMG submission 192479) | Wastewater microbial communities from Lulu Island WWTP, Vancouver, Canada - plant24 | ecosystem: Engineered > WWTP > Wastewater > Unclassified | place: Canada: Vancouver, British...
TGGATAGACAATGTGCGCAGCGGCGAATACCAAAACTGGATAGAGAAAAATTACGGGAAAAGGTAGAAAAGGAGTTATAAATGTATTACGTAAACCCAACAATTAAAGATTTTATTCGAATAAATCAACCTGAGGGGCGTTTACCCTATATTCGATTGGATCAAAATGAAAATCCAGATGGAGTTCCCCAATGGTTATTCGATGAAGCAATGAAAAAGGTTACGCCAGAATATCTATCTTTATACCCCGAAGAAATTGCCTTTACAGAAAAATATGCAAACCACTTGGGGGTAAACCCGGGAAATGTAACTTTTACCGTTGGAAGTGTTGTTGCCATGGGCTACGCCATTAAGGTTTTTGGAGAACCTGGAAAAAACTTAATAAGTGTTACTCCTACCTTTGGTATGTATAAGGTCTATGCTGATATGGAACATGTAAACACAAAATTTATTCCGTATGAAAAAGATTTTACCTTTGATATAAATAAAATGCTAAATGCGATTGATGAACAAACAACAATCGTTTCTATAGTAAATCCTACTATGCCTATTGGGAACGTTTTTACCCAAGAGGAAATTGAAAAAGTAGTATTGAAAGCACAAAAGCACCAAGCAATGGTAATAATCGATGAAGCTTATTATTATTTTTATAAAGAGACTTCCCTTGAACTCATAAAAAAATACGATAACGTTATAATTTTAAGAACATTTTCTAAAATGTTTTCAATTCCGGCATTACGCATGGGTGTTGTTATTTCTAATGAAAAAAATGTCCAGTACATAAAAAATTATAAACCACACTACACCGTTAATGGTGTTGCACTTGCTTTTGCAGAAACAATGCTAGATAACTTTGATAGGTTGATTTTAGAACTTGATAAAAAATTTACTACAGGACGTGATTATTTATTACAAGAATTAAAAAAACGGGTCTATCATTACATTCCCTCTCATGGCTGTTTTATTTGTATTACACCTAAACATAAAACAGCAGAATATATTACAGAGGAACTCAAAAAAAGAAATATTTTAATTTTTTGTGGCAAGGGTGATTCTGCTGGATTCTTACGTGTAACAATATGGGATAAAAAATATATGGAAGCATTTATGCATGCACTGGAGGAAATCGATACATGAAAAATTACGCAATTATACTCGCAGGTGGAGCTGGAACTCGCCTTGGCGGACCAATGCCAAAACAATTTATTTCATTAAACGATAAACCAGTCATCGTTCATACTTTAGAAAACTTTGAAAAAAATAAAGACATAGAAGCTGTACTTATTGTTTGTATAAAAGATTTTATTCAACTTTTAGAAGAAATTATTGTAGAATACGAACTAAAAAAGGTAAAATGGATTGTTCCTGGCGGAGATACGTCCCATGATTCAACTCGAAACGGTATTTTTCATTTAAAGGATAAAATTAAAAGCGATGACTTTGTTATAATTCACGATGCAGCTCGCCCTATTCTACCACAAGTTGCTATGCAAAATATGATTGGTGTTGCACATGAAAAAGGAAATGCTTCCTTGGCAATCCCCTGTTACGAAACCGTTTTATTTACTGAAGACCAAAAGTCCGGAATAAAAGATTTGGATCGGAATACCATAATGCGTGTGCAGACACCACAAATGTATCGCTATGATTTGATTCTGTCATCGTATGAAAAAGCTGAAGCTGATAATTTACACGATTTTGTGTATGCCGACCTCGTAGTACTTCATTATGGAGAGCGTATCTATTTTTCAAAAGGTTTTACCAACAATATAAAAATAACAAGAAAAGAAGATGTGCCGCTTTGCAAGGCTCTTATGACCTTTCCTGAAGAAGATTTATTTAATTTATAAACATAGCATAGAGGAATTACATATGAATAAAAAAATTTTTATTGCATCTGACCATGCAGGATTTGAACTAAAGAATATTATTATTGAACACCTGAAAAAGAAAGAATACCTTATTGAAGATATTGGACCTTTCACAGAAGATGAAGTAGATTACCCAATCTATGCTCATACGCTTAGCAAGAGAGTATTAGAAAATCAACAACATATTGGTATTTTAATTTGTGGTTCTGGTATAGGGATGAGTATTGCAGCAAACAAGCACAAGGGTATACGTGCTTCTGTTTGTGGAGATTTAAAATCTGCACGATGGACAAGAGAACATAATGATGCAAATGTATTATGTATGGGGGCACGCATTATTGATGCCGAACTTGCAAAAGAAATTACAGATATTTTTTTAGCGACTGATTTTATAGCGGGTAAACATAAAACTCGTGTTGAAATGTTAGAAATAAGTCAGAACTAGTTATTGTATGCACGAAAAACCCATTACGAAACGCCTTGTTCTCACCTCTCTTTTTTGGAAATTCATGGAAAGGGCTGGTTTACAAGTTGGACAGTTTATTATTTCTATTATTCTTGCACGACTACTAAGCCCAAACGATTATGGAGCTGTTGCCCTTCTAACTATTTTTATACAAATAGCATTTGTGTTTGTTCAAAGCGGTTTAGGAACCGCCCTTGTGCAAAAAAAAGATGCAGATGAAACAGATTTTTCTTCGGTTTTTTATTTGAGTTTTATAATAGCATCTCTTTGTTATACACTTATCTTTTTTACTGCACCGTCTGTCGCTCGTTTTTATGAACTCGATATTCTAAAACCTGCTTTACGAGTTTTAGCATTGAGTTTATTTTTCAATGCCTTTACAACAGTGCAGTATGCAATTATTTCAAAAACAATGCAATTTAAACGTTTTTTTTATAGCAGTCTTGGCGGAGTTTTTGGTTCAGGTCTTCTCGGTATAGTGCTTGCTTTTAAAAACTTTGGTGTATGGGCTTTGGTAGCGCAACAATTAAGCAATACTATTTTTATATGTATTATTTTATTTATTACGCTCGATTGGAAGCCACGTCTTCTCTTTTCACTTCGAAAAGTAAAAGCACTCTTTTCCTTTGGGTGGAAACTCCTTCTTTCTTCTCTTATAGACACTGGTTTTAACAATATCTATGGTTTAATTATTGGGAAGAGGTTTTCAAGTGAAACACTTGGTTTTTATACACGTGGGCAACAGTTTCCACAAGTAATTGCATCAAATCTTGATGGTTCTATTCAAAGCGTTTTATTGCCTACCTACTCTGCAAAAAATGATGATGTAGAAGCGGTAAAAAAAATAGCTCGCCAGTCTATTTCAACATCTGCCTTTTTTTTGGTACCTGCTATGTTTGGTTTAGCAGCCATTGCCAAACCACTTGTAACACTCATCCTTACAGAAAAATGGCTTCCCTCTGTACCTTTTTTACAGCTCGCGTGTATATTTTATTCTTGGCGAACGCTACAAACAACAAACCTTACCGCTATAAATGCACTCGGTTATAGCAATATTTACCTACGCCTAGAAATAATAAAAAAAACAGTATCCCTCATTGCCCTTTGTATTACCGTTCCCCTCGGAATCATGGCGATGGCAATCGGTGAAGTGTTTACTTCTTTTCTTTGTACAATAATAAATGCTAGCCCAAATAAAAAACTCATGAATTATTCTTATATAGAACAAATGAAAGATATGCTTCCTTCTTATATACTATCGATACTAATGTTTGCTTTAGTTTTGCTCTGTTCCTATTTACCTTTTGCCAGAAGTATAACACTTATTTTGCAGATACTTGTTGGTGCGCTTTCATATACCTTGCTTTCTGTTTTATTCAATAAAAAACAAACACAATTTATTTTAGCTACTATAAAGGGATTTAAAAGTGGAAAGTAAAAAACCTATTTTTGTAACTTCACCCTTATTGCCAGAATTAAAAAACTTTATCCCTTTACTAGAAGATATATGGGAAAAAAAATGGCTTACCAATAATGGCCAGTATCATCAAAAACTTGAAAAAGCCTTATGCACATTTTTGGGCGTTTCACAACTAAGCTTATTTACAAACGGAACTATTCCATTACTCACTGCCTTACAAACACTAGAACTAAAAGGTGAAGTCATTACTACTCCTTTTAGTTTTGTTGCTACAAGCCATGCTATAGTACTCGCAGGTTTAAAACCTGTTTTTGTAGATATAGACCCTATTACAGGAAATCTGGATCCAAGCAAGATAGAAGCAGCGATTACAAAAAACACCTCTGCTATTTTACCTGTGCATGTGTATGGGAACCCTTGTAACACCGAAGCAATAGAAAAAATTGCTCGTAAAAATAATTTAAAAGTCATCTACGATGCAGCACATGCCTTTGCAGTAAGAATAAATGGGAAATCCGTATTGCATGAGGGAGATCTTTCAACTCTTAGTTTTCATGCAACGAAGGTGTACAATACCATCGAAGGTGGTGCCCTCATTTGTCATGATACAGATACGAAACATAAAATAGATAGACTAAAAAACTTTGGCATTACGGATGAAGTTACAGTGGTAGAAACGGGAACAAATGGGAAGATGGATGAAGTTCGAGCTGCCTTTGGGCTCCTTGCACTAGACCTTGTACCTGATGCTATAGCGAAGCGAAAAAAAATTGTAGAAAGATACAGGACATTAATCGATTCTATACCCGGCATTCGCTATATTCCCGACATGGAAAATACTAGCCATAACTATGCGTACTTTCCTATTTTCATCGACAAAGAACGTTTTGGGATAAGCCGCGATGAACTGTATTTTTCCTTACAAAAAAAAGAGATACATGGAAGAAGATATTTTTATCCGCTTATAAGTAGCTTTCCCATGTATAAAGATATGCCTTCAGCTGCTCCATCCAATCTTCCGATTGCGACAAAAATCGCAGAAGAAGTCTTATGCTTACCTATTTATGCTGACTTAAAACTTGAAGAAGTGGAGCGAATTGTGCATGCTATAAAAAATAGAGGAACTAAGGCATGAAAAAAAACATCTTAATCTTTCCCTGTGGCTCAGAAATCGGACTTGAAATACATCGCTCGGTAAAAGATTCCATTCATTTCAACCTCATCGGTGGAAGCTCAGTCGATGATCATGGAAGATTTTTATATAAAAATTATATAGGTGGCATTCCTTTTATTACCGATCCACAGTGCATACCAGAACTTATAAAAATTGTAAAAGAAAAAAAAATCGACGCAATCTATCCCGCTATGGATTTAGTTATAGCGGTATTAAAAAAACATGAAGCGGATTTGGGCTGTAAAATCATAGCCTCTCCTGCTGAAACAACAGATCTTTGTCTTTCAAAAAGAGAGACATACAAAAAACTTGAATCGCTAATCAAGGTACCAAAACTTTATGCTCCTTCAGATACTCTATCTTTCCCAGTTTTTGTAAAGCCAAATAAAGGATATGGCTCTCGTGGTGCAAAAAAAATTAGTTCTCAAAAAGAATTAGAATTGCATCTAGAAAACAATAATGACGTTCTCATTTGTGAATATTTATCTGGTGAGGAATATACCGTCGACTGTTTTACTAACAAAGATGGAGAACTTCTTTTTGCAGAAGCACGTACACGAAGTCGTATTATGAATGGTATAAGTGTTCATACAAAACCCGTAGAGAATAACGAAACTTTTGCCGCAATCGCAAACAAAATAAATAATCATATTTCTTTTCGAGGTGCTTGGTTTTTTCAACTTAAAAAAAATGCAAAAGGAGAACTTGTTTTGCTAGAGATAGCAAGCAGACTTGGTGGTTCTTCTGGATTATTTCGGGTGCGGGGTATAAACTTTGCCCTCCTCTCTCTTTATGATGCCTTTGACATTCCCGTTTCAATTCTAGACAATGCATATTCAATTGAAATGGATAGAGCCTTAGACAATCGCTATAAAACAAATGTTTTATTTGATGAAGTATTCATCGATTATGACGACTGCATTTATTCTAAAGAGAAAGGCTTTAATCTCGATCTTATGCGTTTTATCTTTGATTGTAAAAATAAAGGGAAAAAAATAAGCCTTCTTTCAAAACATCAAGGCAACTTAAACGAAGAATTAAAAAAACAAGGAATTCACAGTCTTTTTGATAGGATTATACACATACTAGAGTCTGAAAAGAAATCGGCATATATAGACAACAGCAATGCAATTTTTATTGACGACTCTTTTGCTGAGCGAAAAGAGGTAAAAGAATCTGTTAAGATACCTGTTTTTAGTCTTGATATGCTTCCTTGTTTATTATAGAGAGGTAAAATGACAAAAACAAATATAGATATAATGCAAATACAAAAAAATCTATTAGCCATAATGAAGATACTAAAAAAAATATTTGATAAAAACAATATTCCCTATCTTTTAACCTATGGGACACTTTTAGGTGCAGTTCGCCATGAAGGCTTTATCCCTTGGGATGATGACCTCGATATTTGTGTAGATAAAAAACACTATGAAAAAGCAATGCAACTTCTTCGAGACAATTTGCCGGAATATCTCATTGTGCATGACAAAAAATCAAATCCTGGCTACTGGCTCCCCTACTCACAAATTGTGTATAAAAACTCTCGCACAATAAATACATTGTGGCCAGAAAACAACAAGCACCCATACACTGGCATAGGTATAGACATTTTTAGATACTGGGAAGAAAAAAAACATTCTACATATACAGCCCGTATACATGCAACAAAATCTACCCTTGTAAATCTCTTCGATAACTCCGCCTCACATAGGGGAATAGGAAAGTATCTTAGAATCTTAAAATATAGTGCGAAGTTATGCTTATTTAAGTTTTTCCACTTTTTTTCTAAAAAAACTCGTATGTATTGCATGGACCCTGTTATGCTTTCGAAATCAATTCATCCAGAAGATATTGAAAAATCTATCTTACAAAAATTTGAAGGTATACAGCTTCCTATCCCTAGTGGTTACGACAGATTTCTCAAAGGAGAATACGGCGATTATATGAAATTGCCGCCAATTGATGAGAGGGAATCTCATTATGCAATGGTGGAAATAGATAAAAATATATATGACATGGAAGATTATGAAAGCTACATCTAATGCAAGTGTTACAGAAACACAAGCAATTCTTTTATTCCTTTTTAAAGAAGTTAAGACAATTTTTGAAAAAAACAATATACCGTACTTTTTTATTTATGGATCACTTTTAGGTGCAGTTCGCCATAATGGTTTTATTCCGTGGGACGATGACCTGGATATTTGTGTAGATAAAAAACACTATGAAAAAGCAATACAACTTTTAAAAGAAAATCTACCTAAAACTATTTTTGTTCACAATAAAGACAGCGACCCGATATATTGGCTTCCTTTTACCAAAATTCGTTATAAAAACTCTAAAACAACCTGTTTAACTTGGCCTGAAGATAATGCATTTATACACACTGGTATTTGTTTAGATATATATCGATATTGGAAAGAAGAAAAATGGTCACCAGCTTTAGCAAAGTGTATAGCTATCGGTGAAACGCTCAAAAGAATAGACAATAGTTTTTATAATTATTCTTTTTTTGGAAAATTTACACGAAAAATAAAGCATTCTCTTCGGTATGTTTTTTATTTTTTACTGCATTGCTTTTCTTTAAAAAAATCTATGTATTGTTTAGACCCGATATCGATGACTAAGCCTTTACATCCAGAAGATATGGAAGATAAAAAAACTATTTCTTTTGAAGGACTCGATGTTCCCATACCTCTAGGATATGATAGAATTTTAAAAGATGAATACGGCGATTATATGACGCTTCCGCCAGAAGATAAAAGACAGCAATTATATACAAATGTGGAAATTTATGGCTAGCAGTTTTGAACCCCTCGTAAGTGTTTGCGTTATTTCATATAACCAAGAAAACTTTATAAAAACCTGCCTTGATGGTATACTATCCCAGAAAACAAACTTTTCTTTTGAACTACTTATAAGTGATGATGCAAGCACAGACAAAACACAGACTCTAGTTAAAGAATACGAGGAAGCATTTCCTACAATTATTCGCAACATAAGCAAGGAAAAAAATGTTGGCTCTGTAGAAAATTTTTATACAACGATGAATGACGCTAAGGGAAGGTATATAGCCCTTTGTGAAGGTGATGATTTCTGGATAGATACTAATAAACTACAAAATCAAATTGATTTTTTGGAAAACAATCCTGAGATTGGTATGTGCTATGCTCGGGCAAAACTTTTCCACAATAAAAAACAGCGGTATTATTCTAAACCGACCGGTAGTCTTGTTTCTTCCTTTGACGACTTATTTATAAATGGTAGCAGAATACCAACGCTCACTTCTTGTTTTAGAAAAAACTTGTATGAGCAATACATAAAAGAAATAAATCCAATTGAAAAGGGCTGGCTTTTGGGGGACCTTCCCATGTGGCTTTGGTTTTATTATAATTCAAAGGTCTATTTTTCAAGTGATATTGTAGCAGTGTATCGAAAACTCGAAGACTCTGTAAGTCATTCTAAGGATTTTGAAAAACAAAAAAGATTTGACAGATCTTGTTTTGCAGTTAGATCTTTTTACAAGGCACACTATAATTTGCATTTACCCCTGGAATGGAATGAAGATTCTGTAAACATACAAATAGCCTTCCACCAATTCAATAGAGAAAAAATTTTAAACAGTTCGTTTAAAAACTTAGAAACTAAAGAAAAACTAGTATGGGTCCTCGCCCATTCAAAAATTTTATTTTTCTTAACAAAAAAACTATATATAATTATAAAAGGTGGGTTTTAAGGGTATGATTTTTTACATTAGCCAATTTATTCTTGTTTCATTTTTTGCCTATATACATAGCTATCATAAAAATGAAAGATTTTCGGTTACAGCAAAATGGATTTGTTTATTATTACTTTTTATTCCGTCAGCCCTGCGCTATAACATAGGAACTGATTATGCAAATTATGAATCTATTTTTAATGTAATACAAAAAACTGGACAAAACAGAACTGAAATTGCTTGGGTATACCTCAACAAACTGATAATAGCACTAAAACTTCCATTTCAGTATGTAATTGCAATAGCAAGTGCCTTAACAATTTTCCCGTTTATAAAAACAAAAAAGAAAGATTTTTTTATCATAATTATTTTATTCTCATGTCTCTATTACTTAAATTCTTTTAATATAACCCGACAAGTGATTGCGATGGCTTTTATTTGGGCTGCATATTTATTTATACTAGAGAGAAAATTCATAATCTCTTTTTTATGGATACTTTGTGCAGGCTTATTTCATAGTTATGCATTTTTATTTTTGCCTGTTTTTATTATTGCAGAATTTCTGCCTCTTACAAAAAAAAGAGTACTTATCGGTTTTATTTCTTTTGTTATTCTATCATTTATAATTAACACATATCTTGTACCAATTATCATGGGCTTAAAATACAAAGGTGAAAATTATATTTTTTATACCGAAAACCGTATGTCTTTTATTTCTATTCTAAAAGCTCTGCCACGTTTTTCTGTTCTCTTTTTTATGATCTACTTTCTAGATGAAAAGAAAATAGAAGCAAAAGAAAAAAATTATGTATACTGGCTTACCCTCTTTTTAAGTATAAGTGATTTTTATGGAATTTCTTTTTTAATTATACAAAGAATTCGCATTTATTTTTTCATAGCCTATTTAGCAGTTTTTAAAAACTTAGTACTCAACACAGAAAAAAAAGAGAAAATAGCAAATTTAATTTTCCTCGCTTTTATAATTGCAAATTTTTTATTGCGCTATCTTTGGGTGGGCTCAGGAGAAGTCATACCGTATACAACTTTTTTTGGTAAATAAGAATGATAAAACTAAGCCTAGAAGAATCAAAAAAAATACAAGTTGAAATACTCTCCTACATTGACAAAATATGCAAAGAACATAATATACACTATTCGCTTGCATACGGCACTCTTCTTGGAGCGGTACGACATAAGGGTTTTATACCATGGGATGACGATATTGATATTATGCTTTTGAGAAAAGATTATGATACACTTCTGAGTCTTCTGTCATCCGATGCGGACTACAATCTTATATATGAAAAAACCAACAATAACTGGTACACCTATGCAAAACTATGCGACAAAAGAACCTACTTGCGTGAAGATGGTTATCCCGAAATTGAAACACTTGGCGTATTTATAGATATTTTCCCTATGGATTTTATCCCAGACAATAAACTTGAACGATTTTTTTATGCAAAAGCTTTATACTTATTTGACCGACTTATTTATACATCGGTTTCAAAAAACTTTTTCCGAAGTACAAGCTTCATAAAAACAATAATTAAAACTATTTTATTTACTCCATTG
>Ga0255347_1008593_pt1 | contig 10219 bp, 9 predicted proteins | sample wastewater_treat_2_FD_192479 | JGI IMG/M metagenome (GOLD analysis project Ga0255347, IMG submission 192479) | Wastewater microbial communities from Lulu Island WWTP, Vancouver, Canada - plant24 | ecosystem: Engineered > WWTP > Wastewater > Unclassified | place: Canada: Vancouver, British...
TTCTCGTTGCCTGTAACCATTCCAAAATTGAATCCTATTGCGTAATCTGGGATTATTTAAAGGCTGGTACTCACCGGATTTTTGCCGTAATCATTCATTATCAACCTTGAGTCTCCGTGAAATGGAAAAATTGGAAAGAGTGATTTCATCGTACGAATCGATTTACGGCAAATCGGGTCCTGTTCACTATGAAAGCTTCCTCGGCCAAGTACGCGAATTGATCGAAACAAGACGTAGTGGACAACGAGCCCAGCTCGTCAATCTTGGCGGCACAGGGGAAGCACGTCGCAAGCACAACCTTCTGTGGTTGTTTCTGCACAGAAGCCCCCTTCTGGCTATGCACGAAGCAAGCAAAATTAGACAGCGGATATTTTCTCTGGTTCGAGTAAAGCTCGAAAGGATGTTCATAAGAAAGAGGTTTTAATATTTTGGACACGCTAAAAGTTGCTGTTTTAAGTAAGAGCAATGCTGACGGCGGTGGTGCAAGCCGCGTTGCGGAAGACCTTGTCAGCATGTTAAACAAAACAGATGATGTGCAGGCTCACCATTGGATGGGATATCCAGGCCGCGACGGGCAAATTTCCTGGCGTCTGAGGGGCGGCAAGATTCTGTCTAAAGTATGTCTTGGCGCTACTCTGGCTTCTCGTATTGTCGGCCTGCCAGATTTTCTAACGCCCGAAATGTTCATTTTCTGGAATAGAAAACCGGTCGATTATGATATTTATCATTTTCATGACATTTCAAGTGCAATATCTCCAATGGCCATGCGCTGGCTGTCAAAGCGCAGACCGGTAACATGGACTTTTCACGATTGTTCACCTTTCACAGGCGGTTGCCTCTACCCAATGGACTGTGCTGCATTCACTCATCAGTGCAATCATTGCCCCCAACTGCGCGATTGGCCGCTATGCACCACTATAGATCGAACCGGTTGGATGCAACGATACAAAAAGCAAACATTTCACACGACTTCGTTGAAACCAATCGCACCATCCAACTGGATGGCGGACATGGCAGTCAAGTCCGGTGTTGTACGAGCTCGTCCCCAACTCATTCCGTATGCCGTTGATCTCAGCATCTTTAAAATGCACGACAAGAAAATTGTACGCCAACTGTTGGGATTACCTGAAGATCGTTTTCTCGTTCTACTCAGTTCACTGAATCTTCGAGACAAACGAAAGGGAATGGTATACGCCATTGAGGCATTAAAGGCTCTCGGCATCGATTACGATGTTATAGCGGTAGGCCAGTCAGGAGATTTTCTTTCACATGCTCTCCCTGGAATAAATATCCACGCCCCCGGCTATATCAGCGACAAGAGAATGCTTTCCATGTATTACGCTGCTGCGAATGTTTATCTCTTTCCATCAATTGCTGACAACCTTCCCAATAGCATTTTGGAATGTCTGGCCTGTGGAACACCGACTATTGCTTTCAATCTTGGCGGCATCCCAGACATGGTTGAGCATAACGTAACAGGATGGCTAGCTGAACCGAAATCTGTGGCAGGTCTGGTTGAAGGACTTCACATAAGTTACAATCGCCCGGAACTTCTACAGGTGTGGTCTGAGGCGGGTAGACGCAAGGCTGTAAATACCTTCAGCCCTGAACAATTCGTCCAAAAGCATTTAAATCTCTACCACCAAATCTTGGAACAGGATAAAACCCATAAAATTATCTAATAAATTTCTATTCACTCGTTTATGGATATTGAATCGATAAGAAGAGCATCAAAAGCCAGTAAACTCAAGCACCTTGGTGAAATACATACATCATGGTATGGCTTGAAATACGTAAGTTCGTGCCGTCCTCCAGATGAAGGTCGCGTTCGCGACCTCCCCTATATGATCGGGTTCTCCATATTGGGACCACTACTGACGGCATTCCTGCAAATGGTTTTAGAAAAAGTCAGGGAACATGAAATTCAGATGATCATGTTTCCTGCGAGAGAAGGCTTTATATTGCACAGCCTATTCGATCGACTCCGACCTGTTATACTGCCCAATACTACGGTTCGCGGCGAATATGTTTTTCTCACCCGCAAGTCCACATATCTTGCTTCTATTCACCAAATTGGATCTCGCGAGTTGGCTATGGGATTATGGACACAGGTGCCAACACTGCAAACGATGCTTACGCGATTTAGTCTTGAACCCACGGATTTTGCAGACATTGCCGCAGCATGCAGTCTTCCTCTGGATGAAAGACTGAAAGGCGAGGATGAACCGCGTCTTCTGAATTTTGTCCTACATCCTGAAACAGTCAAACGTCTTCGACAAAAGCAAATCATCAAACGTGAATTACTTAAACGCTATCTGGGTCAAATTGGTTTCTGGGACTTTGAACGGGTGGCATTTGTGGACATAGGATGGAACGGAACCACCCAGGATGCCCTGACAAATGCATTCATGGATGAACCACAATGGCCGAAGTTTTTCGGATGGTACATGGGTTACAACCCCATGAATGCGAACATCTCAACACCGAAATCAACATATGAAGGTTTAGTCTTTGAAAAAGGTCGTCATGGTCAACACAGATCTGGAATGTGCAGATTTCCAGAATTGTTCGAAATGGCTACACGGGCAGCTCACGCCACTACCGTGGACTTACAGGAGGATTGTAATACTGGAGAAATATATCCAGTTTTCAGCCCTGAATCATCGGCGTCGCGTCAGGCTGAATTGAGTGATCGAAAGCTTATTACCTCTATTCAAACTGGGATCTTTGATTTTTCAGATGCTTTTGTCAAGGACGCCGCCGTCAACGATCATAATTTGAAAGCGCTCTGTGATTATGCATGTGAGGCTACCGATCAATTCCTTCGCTATCCTCCGGCCATCGTCAGTCATGCTCTGACCAATTTTTCCCACAGCGAAGATTTCGGCACGGACATAGTAATACGACATCAAAAAAAGGCTTTACGCATCTGGAACCCCATAAACTGGTTTCAGGGCAGGCGAAATCAACCCCGATTACTCTGGGTGGAATGTGCGCTTGCCCAACATGGTGTTCCCGCACTTGTTGGACTTTACAATCTTTATCGGGCCTTAAGATGGAGAAGTTACTAATGAGTCTTCATTCTATTTTTTTGTCTCGGTTAAAAACAGTCATGGATAAGACCAAAAGTATTGAGCATATTCCCCAACAGGCTAAAATGGAAATCGAACATCGCCTGAAGCTGATTGAGTCTCTTCTTGCCACGTATCTCCCAAGTTTATCATCACATCCCCTTGGTGATGCTCCCTTCTTATCTGCTCGAATCATGTTTGAACTCGATCGTTGTGAGTGTCTTCTGGAGTATAATGAACCGCTGAAAGTTGAAGAACCTCTCTTGCCTTTCCGTTTCTGGGTTACGGTACTGAGAAGAACAATCACTTTTCTTCTATATGCAAGAGGCCGATTACTTGGCTATTATGCATTTTATGATACGCCAATGCTGATCGAAATCCTGTACCTCAAAAGTCCGGCCTGGCTTTTGCCTATTATCTATCGTCTGCTTCCCGAAAAACGCCGCAAATGGCAAGCAAATGGCGTCAAATGAAAAACAGTTTCATCATAAAACCAGTGGAATAGTTGCAGCCAAAAACAAATCTTTTAATGTTCGTCCACAAATGTCGATACCATCCTATAACTTATCTTCAGAAATATCCCCTATAAAAGAGGCGATTCTCAAAGATGAAATAAAAGTAGTCTCATTTGACATCTTTGATACAGTCCTTACACGAACCGTTGCCCAACCTCGGGGGATCTTCGATTTATGTGCACGCCGCATCAATGAATGCGATTCAGTTCTTCCTGAAAGGCTCCGGAATGACTTTAGCGCACAGCGAATTCGGGCGGAAAAAAAAGCGAGGTCTAATAGCGTCAGAGAAGATATAAAGTTGGATGAGATTTACGAAATGCTAAGTTATGAATTTGAACTGACCTCTATAACCGCCGAAAAGCTTGCGGCCCTGGAAATCAGTATCGAGCTTGAATGCTCCATAGGTGTGCCTGGCTCGGTTGGACTTGTTCGTTTTGCCAGAGCCTTAGGCAAACGCATCATATACATTTCAGACATGTATCTACCAAAAACCACGATCATCGAATTGCTTAAAAAAGCTGGCGCGCACGAGCGCAACGATAACATTTATATCTCCGGTGAATGCGGTCTGGCCAAAACCAGTGGTAAATTGTTTGATTATGTCTTGAATGTGGAAAAATGCTTACCCTCGGAAATAGTCCATATAGGCGACCATTATCTAAGCGACTTCAAAATTCCAAAGCGATTTGGCATAAAATCCTTTTGCTTCAACGAGGCACATCTCAATCGCTATGAAAAAGCAATACTTTCGGATCAGCATCAAATTCATCCGGCTCATCAAAGGCAAATTGTTGCTGGCTTATCAAGAAAGGTCAGGCTGGCTGAAGAAAACGATTTTGATAAGGTTCAGAGAACCATATACCAGTTCGGAACAAATGTCGCCGGACCGATTCTCTTTTTTTTTACTCTCTGGGCGCTTCAAGAAACCGTCGCGAAAAATATTAAGCGTCTTTTTGTTATAGATGAGAATGATATCTTTACCTATGGCGTGGTAAAGCAAATCCTCTGCAAAACAGGATACAACCTTGAACTTCGTTATCTTCATGGATCCGGACAAGATTGGAGCTTGGCATCCATTACCCGAATTGGCACTGAAGAAGTAACCCGGATTACCCGTACCTCCCCCCTGCTCACAATCAGGATGGTCAGTACGCGGTTGGGCTTACAACCCGAACTTTTGATCTCGAATCTTTCCCGCGTGCACTTCAATATTTCCGATTTGGACACCTGTCTTTCATCACAGGATATTTTAAAACTCTCTCTCTTTCTTCTTAACGATCAGACTATCCAGCGTATAATTCTGGAAAAAGCTGCTTCTGCAAGAAATGCTCTGCTTGCCTACATGGACCAGGAAAAGCTTTCAGACGGTCTCTCTTTTGCACTTTTAGATACAGGAGCGTCCGCCGACACGCAGATATTTTTGAAAAAGATTTCAGATACAACGGCGTGTAAATTAAATATGGCCGGCTTTTATTTCGGGATAAACTTTAGGTATGATGAAATTATAAAGGAATCATACCTTTTTGATACATCATCTCCATCTGTTTATCAGGCGTGGGGCAACACATTTATCAGTCTTTTTAAAGCATTCCGTCAAATCGCAGCCGACAAACTTTACGATGAATGCTCACCTGCCAAACTTCTGCATAAGGAAAAAGACCTGACATTTGCTACAAAATACGTGTCTAATATTATGAAAAAGGGGATCTCAAGTTTCATCGATGAAGTTCCAACTTCTATTTACAAAATGAATCCTCTTGAATACAGGGAAAATCTGTTCGAAATTATTAAACTGTTTATTTCAACCCCAGACGTGGAAGAGGTTGATGCTCTAGGTAGATTTTATTTCGCAGGTGATCAGCCTTTGCAAGAAATGACTTTTCTGGCACCGCCTTTATCCATTAAAACAATTTTGGCTAGCCTTTTCGAAAAAACCGATGCTAAACGCCGAATGTTAACTTTTTGGCCTGAGGCAAGCCTTCTTCGATCTGGTCGTCTCATTCGTGCAATCATTCCACTTAAAGCCGTACGCCCTTTCATGAAGCTTATCGGCAGTATACCTTCAATGTTTTTTTAGAAAATATGAACGTTACCTGAAATGCCTTTTTAAAATTAAACGTCCAACCATTTTTAACAACGAAGATGCCCAGCCTAACCTCAATCCCGCAAGTATCCCAGGATACCAGCTCACCCCTTCTTTAATCCCCTTCCATCCTAAAGAACCGCTTTTTCCCCCTGCAGTACCTTCATCAAATCCCAGATGAATGATTGCCGAAGCTGTCTTATGGTCAGGACAGGTTGTAATGCTATGGGCAAAGGCTGTCGCAGCCATCTCGAAATCGGTATCGGTAAAACATTCGTTCAGGCGCGCAATCAAAGCAACCCCCTTTAAACGATCCGCTGTGCCTCTCCGCACACCTTCGAGGATAGACCCAGACGCAAGGCGCTCCCACTCTCCGATCGTTGCCGTATCAAGGAAAACTGGAATCACTTTGCCATCCGGTAGACGCTCAATGGCGGCAACAGTCGCTTTCGGTTCTCTCAGCAATGTATCCCATACACGGATAACACCCGCCGAGCTTTCCATCGGGTTATGATGCGGCAGTCTTCGAAAATCATCCCTCAATAGTCCATACTTATGATTATTTGATGACGGCTTGTCTCCCTGATAGCTGACACCCAGATACATACCGCTCCAAAAAAATGAATCGCCGAATGACGTTCTGATAGAATCCTGAATTGTACACGCCCAACCGGAATCCACAATGCCTATTTTCTGAATTCCGGCCTTCCCACTGTGCTGTATTAAGTAATCACGAATTTCTGCTCGCAGCGATTCCTGTAACTTTTCAATTTCCTTGAGATGCGACAAGCAGGCGTTCCTGATAGCACTCTTTGACGCATCATTAAAATCAGAGTCTTCATTCAATTTAGCTTCTTTAAGAATCAAATAATGCAGATCATCCTTTATTGTAAAATTACCCAGCCAATCCCCGACGGTCTTTCGCCCAACTTTTCCGGACAAAGGAATCGCGTTTTGCAATAAATTATCAGGATGAGCTAAGGCTACTGACCGTCTTGATAAATGGACATAGCACCGTGGACAGCTTCCTGGAAGCAAGTCATTGATCATATCATACACATATTTCATCATGTAGGAATCTCTGGCCAGGTAATATGCGATTTCAATCCCCTCTCTACTGAATATCCGCCATTGCATCATAGAAAAAATAATCAACACAGGAGCCAGGTAGTCATACGCAAGTCTGTAATACGGATCTTTCTCTCCCTGAACTGGCGGCACCTCCAGCATCTGTATAATGTTCTCGAAGGACCGAGGACGCAATGAGCCGATACGGAATTTTAACGGCAGGTTCATTCGCACAAGGAAATGCTTTATGGGAAACCAGAGAGATTTCCATCCGCATGATCGAGGGCGCAGGTAGTCCGCAATGAATTTATTGCCTACATGCAGAATATTATCCCCCGACAGCCGCAACCTTCCTTCAATATCTCTAAATATTTTACCGTTTTTCTTGGAACCACCCATTGTCCCAGAGGTAAAGATATGATCAAGCGAAAAGCCGAAACGTTCCAGCAGGTTTTGTAACCATTCCTGATCAAGCCACATATCGCTAACCGCAATAGCCATAAGCCCTCGAGATTTAACCTCTTCTATAGCTAAATGCGCATTATCTGCAATCCGCAGAGATGCCTCCTCAGCTTCCAGTTCGGCCTGGCGACCAAGCCTGATCAGTAGATCATTTTCTAAATCTTTTTCCTGAGCCAGCGAATGCAGCCATTGAGAAATTGTCCATTCGGAATTCCGAAGACCATGTTTTTTCTTAATGTCAGCTACATAATTAGAACGGCTTTTGAGAATATCTTTTTCAGACAACACAGAAATTCCGTTTTGACGGAGCAGATTATAAAGATTGTATGCAGAGAGCTGTGAAACACGTTCAGTAGGAATAAGCCGTATGAGCAGGGTATCAAAGACGTCAAATGAAACTGTTTTGATTATTTTGCCGTGAATATCCAGATATCTTTTTAATTTATCAATTGCAATCAAACTAATTCATCTCCGGCGGTTATCGTTTTCCCAGAACATAAAACAAATGACTGAGCGGGAGCTTAAATACGCCCTTCCGAAACGTCATATCCCACTTCCCCAGCGCTCGCATCCAGAGGGGAAACTGGCCTGTTTTGACATACCCGACTATGGGAACTTCCCAGTCGGGTTTCTTTTTTGGTACTTCAACGGTCCCCCGCCCGTATTTTTTGTGAAGACGGATGTCTCTGGGGCCGCTGGGATCGGGCCATCCCGGCGTATCAATGGCGCCGTACTCCGTCACCTTCAGACCGGCTTCGGGAAAAAGTCTTCTGACTCTAGTGATGTGATTGTATTCCACCTGGCCGTGTGTCCAGGGAAAGCCGAATACTTTGTGGATTAAACGATGCCAGGGGTAGCCGGGCTGAAAATTATTGCACGTCACCAGCAGTACATATTTTTTTGAAATCCTTGTCATTTCTTTTAAATACTTCAGTGGATCAGCCAGCTCCGTCCATGTCACAAAATTCCATGCCATGTCGAACTGCCCATCCTGAAAAGAAGTGCGATAAGGATCAATGCCTTCCATAATATCCAATCTTTGGCGAATGCCCAGTTCATCCCATCCTTTAAGCATATCCATCTCAGGGTTCACAAGTGTCACTTGACATCCAGCCAGACCGAAACCTATGGAATAAAGAGAACCGGCCGCTTTCGCCCCGTGGCTGGGCATTTCGACTATTGTTTTCAGTTGCAAACTCCGGGCGAATATCCCGTGTAATTGCAGCAGGACGTAACGATCGTAGGTGACACCGAATACTTCAATTTCCTTTTTCACTGACTTCCTTTCAGATCCATCCATTTTCCATATACCAGCGTATCGTTTCCGTTAATCCATTTACAGGATCAACTTGTGGTTCAAATCCAAGCTCTCGCCTTGCCTTTTCAATGGAAAATACCCTGTCGGCCAGTGTGGACTCGATGTTTTTTCTCGTGACCGGAGGAACCTTCCCCAATAACCGCCAGACAAACTCCATAGCACCGGCAGCAGCCAATGCCGGCCCGGCAGGTAGTGGAATGGCAATGCCTCCAGCACCAAGCGTTTCACGGATGATTCTGATTAAATCATCAAAAGGTTCCGACTGTGCGTTGGTAATCAGATAGGTCTCACCCATCCGCCCTTTCTCCATCGCCAGTAAAAGCCCCTGGACTGCGTCGTCAACATGAACAAGTGGGGTCAATTTGGGTGCATTCCCGATTTTAGGAAGCATCCTTTTTTTTGCCAGACGGGCCAGTCTTAAAATATCTCTGGGATCACCCGGCCCATAGACCATGGAAAATCGAACAATCACGGCAGGCAGGTTGTTTTCAGTCATAAGCTTTCGGACCTCTTTTTCGGCCTGCAATTTACTTTTGCCGTAAGGATGATGAGGCAGGCATTCACTTTCTTCGTTTGCAGGAATTTCTCTGCAAATTCCCATAGCGGCCACGCTGCTGCAATGGACGACTTTTTTTACACCGGACGATAACGCCTCATTCATCATGTTGATCGTCCCGCGGATATTGACTTTTTCAAACATGCTCGGCGGCGCCTCGAAATTGTGCATGTGCCCGAGCGTCGCCAGATGAAATATGCCGTCCATGCCGGATGCAATGCCTTTCAATGAATCCCTTTCGGCGACATCTCCTTCAACCAGGTCAACACCGGGTTGTAATATGGTTTTTGCCTTCACAGCCGAACGGACAAGACATCTGCACTCATGTTTCAGGGAAACTAATTTACGAACCAGATATGGCCCCACAAATCCTGTCGCGCCCGTGATTAAGTATCGCACCCTTTTTTTCCCCTAAAACGCCGCTGCTTTTTTCCAGTAATAATATATCCACGCCCCGTATTCCGCCATCAGCCAGCGGATCTGACGCCCGTCTTTCCACCAGCGTGATGAATCGAAAGGATCGGTCCTTGCGCCGACGGAACATACGCTTAACTTCCCTGCGTACATTTCCGACCAGATATGACCTGCCCGTTTTGTGTGGTATTTGCTGGTAACCAGAATCATGCTTTTATATCCTTTTTGAATCACCTGAGCACCTACCACCTCCGCCTCGCCGACCGTCTCATACACATCCTCCGCGCTGACGGAAATAACCTTATTTCGTGGAACACCCAGCAGAGATAGAATGCTGATGAAGTCTTCATCCCATGAACAGCAGGGTTCAAATCCCTTTCTTTCAAGTTCTCTCAACACGTCCGTCTTTCGGTTGCCATTAATGATAATCGTGTCTGCCAAGCCCCTGCTAAAAAGATCAGCCGCCTCAATTAAGCGGGGATAGTACTCGACGCCTGTGTGGAGAACGACAATGACATCGGATCGCTCGGGCTTATTTTCCGCAATGACAAATGAGCCAAGACAATTAAACAGCTTTCCCGTCAAGATGCCGAACAAGATAAGGCAGGCAAGAGCTAATACAATGATCAATAATGTTCTTTTCCAAATTTTGATGGTGCATACCTCCTTGCATCATTGCTCAAAAAGCAGATATTTCGTGGCCTTCATTAAAGACGGTGGATGCATCAAAAT
>Ga0255347_1008594_pt1 | contig 10218 bp, 10 predicted proteins | sample wastewater_treat_2_FD_192479 | JGI IMG/M metagenome (GOLD analysis project Ga0255347, IMG submission 192479) | Wastewater microbial communities from Lulu Island WWTP, Vancouver, Canada - plant24 | ecosystem: Engineered > WWTP > Wastewater > Unclassified | place: Canada: Vancouver, British...
TGTGCTTTTTCTTGAGTTTATAGGGATGCCGGATCAGCCCGATGATGAGCAGGTGTTTTACAAGCCATAAAATGATGCCCAGGCCCAGGAAAACGGTTGCCACAACGGGTTTGGTGTAGAGGGTGTCTTTCCACAGGAAAAAAACAGGAAAGATGTACATAAAAAGGAAGGGCAGTCCAAATAATAATACGAGTTGCATTTTTTACCTCTTTTTCTCAATTTAATTTCCGTCAGAGTCGAATATCAGGGTAATAAGATCCCTTTCGCCTTTGACAATGCTTTTAATGCCTAAACTATGGTTGTCAGCTTTCCAGTTAAGGAAAATGGCGATGGATTGAACGCCCTTAAAAGTGCTGGCATTTTCATAGGGGAAGGCTTCGTTGTATTCGCCGATTTCTTTGAGTGCGTTCAGGGAAGCTTCCGTAACCTTGTGGAGCGCTTGCAGGGGAATATCGGTGATAAGCACGGACTTTGCCAAAGGGCTTTGCGAATTAAGGTTTTGCAGGGGAAAAACGCTCCATTCATCTTTATCAATGTCGTAGGTGTAGGAGTCAATGTGATTGTAGTTTTCGGGCGTGTGCAGTACAAGGTCGATGTGGTCTTTGTAGATGTTTACACTTCCCAGGTAAACATATACCTTATCCCAGCCCAAGTCCTTGCTCAGGTCTTCCAGCACTTGAATGGCTCTTTCGGGGTTTAGGATTAAGTTTTGGCTGTGGAACAGGTCTAACAGGTCTTGCGCTTCTTCAAGGCTTAGGTAATCTTCAATCTCGTTCTTCCCTATGTAATCCCTGACAAAAAGTTTGAAGTCCAGCAGTGGATCTTCGAGTTCCAGCTTCGCGAAGATATTTTCTTCAATGTCGGATATGGGGAGTTTCGTGCCTGTTTCAACAGACGCACCATCCATAAATAAATCGTCGGTCAACAGATTTCCATCAGAGTCAAATTTTAGGCTAATGTAGTCTCTTTCGCCTCTCACCGTACTTTCAATTCCGACGATATAATCGCCATCCTTCCAGCTAAGGGATAGGGTGATGGATTGAATGCCTTTAAAAGTGCTGGCGTTTTCATAGGGGAAATCTTTGTTGAATTCGCCGATTTCTTTGAGTGCGTCCAGGGAAGCTTCCGTAACCTTGTAGAGAGCTTGCAGGGGAAGATCGGTGATAAGCACGGACTTTGCCAAAGGGTTTTCCGAATTGAGGTTTCGCATGGCTTGGCTGCGCCATTCATCCGCATCAACATCGTAGGTATAGGAATCGACATGGTTGGCGTTTTCGGGCTGGTGGAGTTGCAGGTTTATCGTATCGTTGTTAATCGTTATTCTTCCGTTGTAAACGTAGATCTTATCCGAGCCCAGATCCTTGGGCAGGTCTTGCAACACCTGAATGGTTCTTTCGGGGTTTAGGATTAAGTTTTGACTGTGGAACAGGTCTAAGAGATCTTGGGCTTCTTCAAGGGTCAGGTACTTGTCAATCTCGTTTTTATTGATATAGTCAATGACAAAAAAATCGAAGTCCGAAAGCGGATCTGCGAGTTCCAGTTTTACAAAGATATCATCTCGGATATCAAATAAGTTCGGGTCGATGCCCGTTTCAAAAAAACCGTCTTCCATAAAGAAATCTTCTACCCTTTCGAGAAAACTCTGGTCGGATTTATCAACAGTTGCTTGCTTTTGGGGCAGGGGCCTGAAGGTGTCCTCAATGGCTTGATCGATATGTTGGCAGGATGTCATCAGCAGCAAGGCGAGTGTGGCTAAAATGATGCCTGTTATCTTTTTTCTCATAAATTCTCCTTTTCTTTTTTAATCCGGAAACTGACCTTGCAGGATTTTCTTTCGAGTTCTTTTTTGAGAATGAAAACGCCTAAAAACAAAAGTGCCAGGGAGATTAGCTTGTAGGGCAGCCCGGCAAAGGGCAAGGCGATGACCGAGAAACTGATGCCGAAGACGGCGAGAAAGGAAATGACGCATGGGGTGCAGCCATAGGTGAAGATGCCAAAAATGACCGACAGGATGCCCATGTTGTCGCCTTTGGTCTTGATGTTTTTCTCTTTTAGGACATGATCGCTTAGAACCAGCATAAAGGCTGAAATGGCCGCCATGACGAGATTAAGCAAAATGTTTAGCACTACCAGCCAGATGCCGAATTGACTGGCCATTTCTGAGTAGGACAGGTTGAAACTGTCCAGGACAAAATAGAGAATGCTAAAGACTGCAAATCCGATAAGCAGGTATTTTTTGTTTAAGTCCGCGATTTTAATCATTCGTTTTCCTTTTAAGGTCAGTTTGTTTTTGCAACAGCTGGGTAAAAGGATTCTGCCTGCTGTTGCCGTGTGAGCTTGTTTTATCATTTTAGTTTGCTCGTTCTCAAAGTTTTGTATAATTTTTGTACAGGTATTAATACAGGTTTAATAGAGTGAGTGGGAATGGTTGTTTTTCGACTTGCTGGATTATGTTTGAGCCGGTTTTCCGCTTTTGGGCTATTGAGAACAGGGTTTTCACCTGTGATAGAATGAGAAAAAGAACTTGATAAAATTTTAGTTTGCACAGATTTTTAGCGGAGAACGGACAATGGAAAAGGGTTTTATTCAGCTTTACACAGGAAATGGAAAAGGAAAGACCAGCGCGGCATTTGGCATGGCACTGCGCGCGGCAATGGCGGGAAAAAAGGTCTATATCGCACAGTTCGTTAAGAGTATGAAATATTCTGAAACAAGAATTGAAACCCTGCTGGAGAACATCACCATTGAGCAGTTTGGACGAGGCTGTTATTTGAATAGGGATGTGGATGACGCGGACAGGCAGGCAGCCCGCGATGGGCTTCGGCAATGCCAGCAGGCGTTGCGTTCTGGCGACTGGGATTTGGTCATTCTCGATGAAGTGACGATTGCCTTGCATTTTGAATTGTTTTCAACGGTTGAGCTTTTGCGCGTCCTGGATGAAAAGGCAACACACACCGAAGTTATTTTGACTGGGCGATACGCACCGCAGGAACTCATCGACCGCGCCGACCTGGTGACGGAAATGGTGGAGAATAAACATTACTATAGTCAGGGGGTGCTCTCCCGTCCTGGTTTTGATTGTTAGTTTTTAATGGCTTGTGAATGGGGTCAAGGGGGCTATATTCGGATGAGTTTTTAATTACCAAATACGAAAGCCTGACGCGGTTTTATAAAAGTAATTTTACAAAACAGCCCGAAAGAACATAGTAGAATCATCTTGTCTAAAGGTTTTTCGATAAACAATGGTATCTGTCCTTTGCAGGATATGGAGAAAGTTATGAAGAAAGAAAAACGAATTTTGCCAAGAGTTCTATTAATCATTTTGATTGTTCTTTTCCTGGGATTTGTTGTCATTACCGGACTGATGCATTACACGGTCACTACTTCATTCACGCGGGGTGATTATCCCGACTATCCGGTGGTGAAATACAGATATGACCATTACCAAAGTCACTATCCGCGGGAAGAAGTCTCATTTTTGTCCGGCAAAAATCACTTGCGGGGCTTTCTTTATGGCGACAAGGACGCAGACCGGCTGCTTGTTTTCAGCCATGGTCTGGGCAGTGGTCACGAAGACTATATCAACGAAATTATCTACATGGTTGATGCCGGCTATCTCGTTTTTGCCTATGATGGTACCGGCTCTGGTATGAGTGAGGGCAAAAGCACGGTTGGATTGTTGCAATCCGCGCTGGACCTTGATGCCGCGTTTGACTACATCCATTCTTCCGACGCGCTGAAGGATCTGCCAGTTTATCTCATGGGGCACAGCTGGGGTGGCTTCGCTGCTACTGAAGCTTTGGGACGCCATGAAAATATTGTCGCCGCGGTTGATTTGGCGGGCTATGCCTATCCTGCAGACCTGCTCATTGACCAGGGCTCGCAGATGATGGGGCAGGATTTGAGTGCTATGAAGTTTCTCTTTAATATCAGTCAGCTGCTTACATACGGACCAAAAAACTTTTTACGCAACGCTGTGGACAGTATCAATTCGACAGATACGCCCATCCTTTTGGTGCATGGCAATCAGGATGAGATGATTTCGCTCGACAAGATTTCAGTTATCGCTTATCAGGATAAACTGACTAATCCTAATGTGCAAACGCTGATTATCACCGCGGAAGGACAGAATGACCACAATGGCATACTGCATTCTGCCGAAGCGGTGCCACATATCGCGAAATTAAATGAAGACTTTGCGGCAAAGATGAATACCGTCCAAGGTCTTCCCGAAGAAGAACTGGAAGCCCGTGCCATTGAATTTCGCAGGGAGATGGTTGAAGCGGCTGACCTGCCATTGATAAATCGGGTGAATGCGGAACTTTTTAGCCAGATTCTTGCGTTTTTCGATGAGGCTTCCCGCTAGATTGTTGCCGATTTTTTAGTACATATAATCTGGCTAGGCCAGGTTGAATACAAATAGTTTTATATTGCAGTGAAAGGAAAAATCATGAATAAAGCAATAAAAGTTTTGTACTATATCAGTTTGTCTGTCAGCATGTTGGTGGGTCTTTGGCACTTTTTTGTGCCACGTCTTTTTCAATGGTACGATTATCTTCCCATGCAATATGAGAATCTCATCGTGGGGATTGATTACACAAACTATTGTTTTTCCGCCTTGCTGTTTGGAATTAGCCTTGTTTTGATTATATTAGGCAAAAGCGCATTTTCATTAAATCGTGAAACGATCATTTTCTATACCTTTTTAACAGTAGTGTGGGTGTTTAGGGCTTGTCTGGCTGTTTTTATCGAACCATGGCCCCTGGAACCCGTTCCTGCGGCAGCTATTAGTCAGCTGGTTGCTTCGGTGGTTCTGGCTATTATGATGGTGGTTGTTTCGGTTAGTCTTTGGTGGGCGCGCCGCTAGAATGCGTTAGCGCTCAACAAATAAATACTAAAATCTGATATTCCTGAAAGGTTTTTATGCCTTTCTATTGACGTTATTATTTTAATGTATAATGGGTTCAAACATACACATAAACAGAGTAGATATGTTGCGTTAAGTGCTTGCGGATGGGACGTCGCCGCAAGACGAAATGATTAATCATGCGGTAACATATCGCTTCCGCTGTACTCTTTTACTATGCTGGAAGCAGGACTACTTTTTGTAAGTCCTTCTTTTTATGTAACGGAGGTGTAAATGTATAAAACAAAATTTTTAATCCTGGTAACTGTTGTTTTCTTAGTAATAGTATTAAAATTTAAGTCTCGTCTTAGCAAGGCCTGGCTGTCCGCTGCAATTATTGCTGTTATTTTAGATTTTCCTTTTAATCACGCAACGATGCTGAGCAGTTCAGGCGGGAGTATTATCCCGATAGCTATATAACAAGACTGGAATTTATAATCCCTGCTGAAAAGTATAAGGATTACTTTAAAGGAGAAAGAATGAAAGATCTACAGTTTAAATTTGGCAAGTACACAATCCATAACAATGAAAGACCCTTGTTATGCGGAATCCTCAATGTAACACCTGATTCATTTTCGGATGGTGGCAGGTTTTTCCAGAAAGACACCGCGATTAAAAGAGCTTTGGAATTAATTGATCAAGGGGCTGAAATGTTGGATATCGGCGGGGAATCAACCAGGCCCGGCTCTTCTTATGTTGAAGTGGACGCTGAAATAGAAAGGGTCGTACCGGTTATTGAGGCAATCAAAGCAAGCGTTGATATCCCCATTTCTGTAGATACCTGGAAGTCTGATGTCGCCAGGGAAACTATTAAGGCGGGCGCTGATATCATCAACGATATTACTGGTTTTTTGGGTGATCCGCATATGGCGCATGTGGTCGGGAAAACTGACGCGGGCGCTGTTTTAATGTTTAATCCTGTTATTGCCAGGCCTGAACATGAAAGTGCCCGTGTTTTTCCAAAGTTTGGTGCTGAAGGCGTTTATAGCCCCGAAGAAGAAAAAGAAAACTTAAATATACCCATCTTAGATTTGATGTTTGATTATTTTGACAGGGCATTAGTCAAAGCCAGGGAAGCTGGTATTGAAAATAACAGGATTATGCTTGACCCTGGCATCGGTTTTGGCCTGACGCAAGTTGAAAATCTGACATTAATTAATGAAATCGAATGTATTAAAGACTATGGCTATTTGGCATATCTGGGTGTTTCCAGAAAGCGATTTTTGCAAAGCATCTTAGCTGAAAATGGCTTTGCGTCTGACGCGAAAAGTGAGGAAGGTTTCATCAACAGAGATTTGGCGTCATCATATATCTCGGCGATTGCTTCGACTAAAGGTGTATCTGTATTAAGAGTTCACGAAATATTGCCTCATAAAATGGCTGTCGCAGTGGGAACAAGTCTGTTTAATGCCAAACTCTCCCTATAAAAGAAACAGCAGCAAATCTGTGCTTTGAAAAGCGTGGATTTGCTTACACTTAATCCGCGAAATTTTTTACAAATAGTTTACAAATCGTTGACATATTCCTGATTCATTATTATACTTGAGTATAACTATTAACGCGCGTTAATAGGCTGTGTAAAAGTTATTTTGTTCCTTAATTCAGATAGGAGTCCGTATGAAAAAGAAAGTTACAAGTCAGGACGTTGCCGACATGGCAGGCGTATCGAGAACGACAGTCTCTTTCGTTTTGAATAACGTCAAACGTTACGCAATCCATCCCGAAACTGCCGCGCGGGTTCGCAAAGCAGCCCGGGAATTAAACTACGTGCCCAATGCCTCAGCCCGCGCTTTGGCATCACAACAGGCAACAGCGATTGGCCTTATGATGACCCGCAGCCCTGAATACATCGCGACTGACCCTTTTCTGCCCCAAATTTTGGGCGGATTGATGGACGTCGCGAAACAAAACAAACTGGGATTGCTCGTTGAGTGGGTTGAACCTGGACAGGAACTAAACACCTATCTTAAACTTGCCCGCGCGCGCCAGATTGATGGTTTTATTATTATGACCCCGCGCGAAGATGACACCGGTCTGAAAGCGCTCGTGGAAGCGGAAGTCCCGGCTGTTGTGATGGGCTATGTTCCAGGCCTGGACATGCATTCGGTTGATGTTGACAATGTGCAAGCGGCCAAGACCGCGGTTGAACATCTCATTGAACTGGGGCACGAGCGCATTGCTTGTATCAGCAACGCTGCCAAGCCTTATACCTCAGCAAATCAACGCTACGAAGGTTACAAAGCCGCGCTGACGGATGCCGGTATCGCTTTTGATGAAAGGCTGGTGCGTTTCGCGGATTTTAGCAGCCAGTCTGGTTATGACTGCATGAAGGCCCTTTTGGAAGAAAACGCTGACTTCACTGGCGTTTTCGTAGCCAGCGACAGTGTCGCCTTTGGCGCGATGGCCGCTATTCGCGATGCCGGACTGAGAATCCCGGAAGATATTTCCATTGTTGGTTTTGATGATATTCCCATGGCGTCATATGTTACGCCTGGTTTAACTACGATTCAATTGCCCGCGAAAGAGATTGCAGAACAATCCTGCCATCTGCTGATGCAATTGATGCAAGGTGATTTTTGTCAGGAACGAATTGTCACCTTGCCGACCCAACTTATTGTCCGTCAATCGACGGCTCGTCCCGAAAGGAGGCCATAAGAAGAGTTGAAACACGCCACATCAAACTTAACTAAAAAACAAATAATATATAAAGGAGTAGTAATGAAACATTTCCGTAAACTTTTCTCAATTACAGCAATTTTGCTGGTATTCGCCCTTTTGCTTGGCGCATGTACAAAACCTGCACCAGTGGAAACTCCAGTGGATGCACCGGTTGAAGAACCTGTGGAAGCCATTGTTGATGGCATCGATTGCACCGGTGTAAAGGAAGGCGATGTTGTTTCGATGCTTTACCAGTGGTCTGGTGAAGAAGAAGCCAAACTCACCGAAATTCTGGCACCTTGGATGGAAGCTTGTAAGGCTTCCGTAAGCCCCGAAAGCTCACGCGACCAGGCCCTGCTCGACACCCGCGTGCAAGCTGGCACACCGCCAGATGTCGCTTTTTGGCAGGTTCCCCAACTGACTCAATACAAAGACAAACTCGTCCCCATGGACACCCTTGGCGCTGACAAAAGCAATTATGCCGGCTACTGGGGCGACATCGGTACCATCGAAGGCAAATGGCTCGGTCTGCCCGTCAAAGCTGACCCCAAAACCTTGATTTGGTACAGCCCCGCCGCATTTGAAGCTGCTGGCTATACTGTTCCCGCGACCTGGGACGAACTCGTTGCACTGGTTGACCAAATGGCCGCTGATGGCAACGTAGCCTGGTCAATGGGCATGGAATCTGGCGACGCAACCGGCTGGACTGGTACGGACTTTATCCAGGACATCCTGCTGGTTACCCAGGGCCCCGACTTTGTCAACAAAATTATCTCTGGCGAAATCGCCTATAACGACCCCGCTGTGAAAGAAGCCTACGAAATCTATGGCAAGTGGGCTATGGATCCCGCCTACACCGTTGCTGGTGCTGAAGGTACCCTTTCAACTGGCTTTAACGATGCGATTTTGAAAGTCTTCTCGGATACCCCCGAAGCCTTCATGGTTAAGCAATCGGGCTTTGCCAGTGGCACCTTGCTTGGAACCTATCCTGACAAGGTCTACGGCGTCGATTACGCATTCTTTGGCGTGCCTGGCGCGCAAGGTCTGCAGGGTGGTTCTGACTGGCTGATGGTCTTCAACGATACCCCCGCCGTTCGCTCCCTGGTGAAGTATCTGTCTTCAAACAAGGGTGGCGAAACCTGGGCAACCATCGGTTTTGACCTTACCCCCAACGCGGCTGGAAACGCATTCTACGCAACAGAAGAAATGATTCACAAGGCTGAGTTGCTTTCTTCAGCAACCGGCTTCACGCCCGATATCGGCGACTCAATCCCCGGTGGCTTCGGCAGTGCTGAGTTCAAGGGCATTACCGATTTCGTCAACGGTGGCGATTTAGATGAAATCCTGGATAGTATCGCTGCTGCACAAGCAGACGCAATGACTCAATAGAGTTAATATTCATAGGAGGCGCTTTCGTAGCGCCTCCTTTTTTACAATTTTTGCAATTACCGGGAGGCAAGATGGCAAAACCAACTGTGGCACCTGTAATGCGGCAGAAACCACTGGTACCCTGGCTGTATTTACTGCCCGCAATAATCATCATGACCGTCTTTATTCTCTACCCAATGATTAACACCGTTGGTTTGAGTTTTAAAAACGCGGATGGTAGCGCGTCTGCTGAACTTACTTGTAGAGAAGGTCAACCCTGTTGGGGCGCGTTTGAAAATTACCGCTACGCGCTGACCAACGAACTGAACACAAGTTCTCCCAAAGCCTTTTGGGAAAGCTTTTGGATTTCATCCTATGGCAATATGATTAAATGGTTGCTGGGGATGGTCTCGGGGACCGTTATCATCGGTCTTGTTTTTGCGGTTTGGGTAGATGGCATCAAGAGTGAAGCCCTGGCCAAATCGATTATTTTTATGCCTATGGCAATTTCTTTTGTAGGTGCGGGCGTTATTTGGAAGTTCGTTTATAACTACGGCACCTCGCAAGTGCAAACCGGTATTCTAAACGCGATTATCAGCGCTTTTGGCGGTGAACCGGTTGCATTTTTGTCTAAAGTACCGCTAAACACGTTTATGCTCATTATCGTGGGTATTTGGATGTGGACCGGCTTTTGTATGACCTTGCTTTCGGCGGCGATCAAATCCATTCCCGAAGAAGTCATCGAAGCCTCACGCATTGATGGCGCGACCGATTTTCAAGTCTTTGCCAAGATCCAGGTGCCCATCATCATGCCGACGATTGTCGTTGTGATTACCACGATGGTTATCAATGTGCTCAAGCTCTTTGATATCGTTTATGTGATGACCGGCGGCAATTTTGGCACAAACGTTTTGGCAACTCGTATGTATACTGAGATGTACACCAACTCGCAATACGGACGCGGTACGGCTATCGCCGTAATTCTGATCCTGTTCATCGTGCCGTTTATTGTTATGAACATCAGACGCTTTATGAAAGAGGAGGCAATGCGATGATTTCTCTGACCCGTACCAAATCTAACGGAAAATTTGATCTCACCAGGCTTCTTACTGGTATCGGCATTGTGCTCATCTTGCTTGTATGGCTCATTCCAACGGTCGGTCTTTTGGTGACGTCGTTTAGACCCGTCGCGCTGATTAACACGACCGGTTGGTGGACTGCACTGGACGTGAACAACGGACCTGAGTCAGCCCAACATCCTGACCCCAACACCAGCTATGTTGAAA
>Ga0255347_1008595_pt1 | contig 10216 bp, 5 predicted proteins | sample wastewater_treat_2_FD_192479 | JGI IMG/M metagenome (GOLD analysis project Ga0255347, IMG submission 192479) | Wastewater microbial communities from Lulu Island WWTP, Vancouver, Canada - plant24 | ecosystem: Engineered > WWTP > Wastewater > Unclassified | place: Canada: Vancouver, British...
CTATGTCAACGTATTATCTTAAAATTGCTCCATTTCTTCATGAACCGTCCCGACACCACGTGATCGGGATGGTGTGAGAGGCTCTCCCCATCAGTCTTTACTGGTGGGGCAGTCTACTCGATTACCAGCCGTTTTTTTGCTATCTGTCACAAGTTGATTTCTTGCAAGTTTTGTAGTCCCATTTTCAAGTATTTCGTATGAGCACTTGTTGTTTTTGCGTTATAAACTCTTGCAATAATGTAATTGTCTTTACATCTCTGCATAAAAGCCCATTCGCTTGGTCTTATGTAAATTGGAACAGTATCGCCTGTAACTTCGCCTGTTGTGGTTGCCTTAGCATCAATGAAATATAAAATCTCGTTGTTTCTGCTAAGTATCTCAAAATCATATTCTTTGTATGTTTCACCTCCTTTGTTAAGCCAATTCACCCTACTTTCTCCAAACTTTGCAATAAGTTCTTTGTATACAAGTTCTTCACCAAAACGTCCTGTACTCCCGTCAGGTAGTAGGCTTTCAGGTGGTGCTGATGGCATTTCGTATTTTGCAGGAATATTACGAAGCAAAATACTAACAAACTCATCTTTGCTTATTTGGCTCTCTGAAATATCAAAAGCCTTAAACAAATATTCAATGAGTTTTGCATTAGAAATACTGTTCCAATTTCCGCTATAATAAATCGTACTTTGTGAAGTATCATAGTAATTGGGAACTATCGGACTGTAATTCAGTTTGCTACAACTCATTTTCAAATTTGGACTGTAATAGATTTTCAAATTTGAAAACTTGCTTTTAAGTTGGTTTTCAACACTTTGAAAATTTATTGTATCAATTTTTTTCGCAAATTCGGCAATGCTGTTGTTTAGTGTTTTGCTTAGTTCAACCGCATCATATTTTGATGATTGGGCATCTAAACTAAAATCAGAAACAGTAATTATTTGTATGCCAAGTTGCTTTAAAACGACTTCAAATTTTTTCCAATAATCTTTATCGCCAAACCTTTTTACAACCTTATCACTTTCATCTAAGGGCAAATAATTTGCCGATACGTCTTGGTAAAACAAACTTGTTACACTTTGGAAGGTATCTTTGTTACTAAGTAACTTACCATTTTGTTTAAAATTGGCAATGTCTGTACTGAATGAACTTAGGCTTTCATTTGAAAAACGATAAAGTAAATCATCATAGATTAGCCTAATTTTTTTGTCATCAGTACCGTTTGAAACTGCTATACTGTTTAGAATTTGAAAACACTTAGAAACAGTAAGACGTTGCTGTAAACCTAAAAATGTTTCTAATTCTGGACTAAACTCAATACCACAAGTTACAGAACTGTCATTTACCAAATCCTTTAATCTATATGAATGCACTATATTTGGTGTTCTTACTGCATTATCCAAGCAAGGAATTGAAGGATTTGACTGAATGTAAGTTTTAAAAGTGCTACTTGTATTGATTGTAAAAAGGCTTTGATTTTTCTGAAAATAAGTCCAAAACTTTTTAGCAAAATCAAACTTGCTCAAATGTTCTTTGTGCGAAACATCAAAATAAGAATTTCCTACGTTGCTTCTCCTTATCTCTTCATCAACACCTATTTGTTTAAAAAATGTTTTTAGGTCTGAATAAGATAAACCCGAAATAGAGTTAAAAATCGGGCTTATGAAGTAGTCATAATAACCCGTTAATAAGTCTTCTATTTCTGTATTTGGGCTGTATTCTTTTGGAAAGTAGCAAACAGTAGGCACTGTCAAAGAATTGTTTTTTAACAACAAAGGAATTTTCTTTAATTCTTCTTTGTGTGTTTTTAATAAATCTTCTTTGAATGAAAGCACCGTTTTCCAAACTTGTTGCACGTTTTGATGTGTTATCAAACTTGGATTTGAGGCTAAAATGTTTATTTTTCTTTTGACTATATCCGTAGAAGTGAGTTCTACATTTGAATTTAAACGTAGAAAAAACTCTTTCCAATTTTGGCGGTTATTGCTAATCTGTTGTAAATAGACACTGTGGATTTGATTAGGCAAAACTTGTTCAGGCAAAACACTTGCTAAACGTAAATCTTGTGTGTAATCATCACTCAAAATGCAAGATAAAATAGGTTGTAAATGTCCACTTGTAGTAAGCACTTGGAAATTACTCAAATTCACATCAAAACTTGAACGGTTTTGAGTATCGTTAAAAACTTCAAAAACAAACTTAGTTATTTTCAAATAATTATTTGCGTCCATTTTTCCGTTTTGGATAAAAGGAACTATTTTATCTTTAAAAATCCGAACATTTTGAGAGTGTTTTAGCCCTGCACCATAGAACAATTTACGCCACTTTGATTTATCACTTGCATTTTGGCAATAATCCGAACTAATGAAATTAAAATCGGTTAGCCCTAAATCTGCTGCAATTTGCTGAACAGAGGGCTCTCCACTATCTTTGTAAAAATCAGATAAGTAGCAAGTATCCAAATTGGAAACTAATACATTACTTGTGTTGAAAACATAGTAAGGTGCAAGTTTTTGAACTTCGCTGTCTAATAACTCGTACTTGAAAACAAAACGCCAAAAACTCAAATTATTGGTTTTGTCTGTAATTTTTGAATTGATGTCGTTAGAAAAATTGAGTATGTTTTGGCTAATAAAACTTCTACCTTCAAATGCCTTAACGCCTAAACTTGTAAGCCAATTTTTGAACTTAGTATCACTGTCTGCAAAGTCGTTAATGGTTGGGTGTAAAAAATAAACTGCCTTAAAGGTAAGCAAAGATTTATCTGCGTGGTTTGTTTGAAAATACATAGATGAAGGCGTAAACAAACCTTGACTACTGTTCTCACTATACAATAAACCTATATCAGAAAAATTATATTCTTTTTCCTGTAAAAACTTTAAAACTTCTAAAAGTAATTGCGGGGTTAAGGCTTGTTGAAAACTCGCATTTGCAAAAATTTTTTTTAGTTCATCTTTTCCAAAAATGCTAATTCCTTGCAAGCCTATAAGTTTTGACTTGAATTCTAATCTGTTGTCAATGAGTGTTTTACTCGGATTTACAACTCTTACAAACAACTCTTTACCAATGATTTCAGAAAGTCCTGTCAAATCTACCAAAGCATCAGAAACTTTACATAAAGCACCGTTTGCAGTAGGTAAAAACGCAATTTCCTTTATGGCTTTGTCAAAACCATTATTGAAATATTGATGTATGGGTTCTGCACTATTTTGAAAACGTGAAGGAACAAGATTAGTTATTGTAAATCTCAAATCTTCATTTTGTGCTATTTCACTAATCCATTTGAAACTTAAAAAACCAATTTGCTCAAAAAGGTATAAATTCCAAATATTTTTTACGTGAATTGATTGGCGGTTTGCGGTTGTCAAAAAATCGGCATTTACCAAAAACGGAAATTTATAATCATTCACGTTGGTTGGTAAATACGTAAATAAGAAAGACTTATCAGGGCTGATACTTTCTATTTTGCTGTCTTTGATTTGACAAGCAAAACTTAGTTTAGACTTCTGTATTTCTTTGAGTTTTTCGGGTACAATTTTGTCATTTGCCATTCCTTCTCGGATTTCTGGCGTTACTCCAAACTCAAAATCATTGATAATCCACTCGTTATCATTTAAGACAAAATAGTTTTCTCCTTTACTACTTTTTTGTTTTTCAATAAGAATAGGACTTTCTAATCCTAAAACTTCTATTGTTTTGATTTTTCTCAAAAAAAGTGAAAATCTTGGTTCATTAAATAAGGCTTTGATTTGACTTTTATAGAGTTTGATTTTTTGAAAATCGGTTTCTATGGCAATAGCCACAGGGCTATTTTTCATAAAATCTTCACACTCTTTTATTTCTCTTGAATAACGGTAGTTTTCAGCCCAGATTGGCTTTAATTGCCAAGGTATTTCATCAATATTTAGCCCTTCATAAAGGCTACTTTGTAACTGATTATAAAAAGGGTGTTCCTTATCAAATGAAAAGGAATACCCACCTGATTTAATAAGCACATTATCACTTTCACGAAAAACAACTTTAAAACCAATACCTTTGTATCCTGTCTGTTCAGGGTCTTTCTTTTTGGTACTGTATCCAATATCTGTGATTGCCCTTATGTCTGCTTGGTCAAATGGTTTTCCATTATGAACGAAAAGTAAATTTTCTTGTAGAAGAATGAACTTAACATTAACTTCATTCTTTTCATTTGGCATATCATCAGCATTTTGTAAAAGTTCAAATACAAATCTTTCGGTTAAGTCTGTATATAAATCTCCTGCTAATTTACTCAAAGCATTGGCAATGGTTCTTGCATCATCAGGTGTTGCACCACGTTTTGAAAACAAATCTTTGATAAACTTTTCTTTTTCAAGCCTATCAAAAAAGGTGCTTTTAGGTTCTCCTAAATGCTTTACAAGGTTAAGCATAAAAGGATTATCCTTGTCTTTTCTAAACTTTACATTAGAAAGTGATACTTCTAATTGATGGAAACCACTTTTATTATTTTGATAATGTTCTTTATGCGGACTATAAATACGTACCTGCCCAAGTCGGAAAGGATAATATAAAATATCTCCTTTGGGACTTCTCACATTTACGAAAAATCCGTATTCATTTCCGTTTTTATCAGGTTTTTCAGTCTTTTCATAAGTGCCGATTAAACGGATAGTTCCGTTTTCGGAAACACTACCCATTTCCCACCATTGCAAAAGGTAGTCTAAAATTTCTTTGTCTGTCTTTGCAAAGAATTGTTTTATCTGTTCCTGAAAGTTCTTCATTGTTGTTGTGTTGTTTCTTAAAATGGCAGGTAACATCTTAGTGTTTTATTTGTCGTTTTCGCATAACAAAGTTAATTAAAAGCATTACATTTTCAAATAAAAACAAAATTTATTTAATGCATTGACGAAAATGGCAAATAAAACAACGTTGAACAGTCCGATTGCTATGGGAGAAGTATTAATGGTATGTCTGCTATGCTGCCATTTGCATACGGTCGCTACACTATCAGTTATTTAGATTAGTAGATTTATTGCAATACATCTTTATTCCATTTGCGGGGTTATTTGTTATGTAATTTGATATATGTATATACGATTGTTTATTGCCAATGATGTGTTCGTGGTAATTTCGTTGCCAAATTGTATCGTTGTAACCCATCAAATTTAATTGTTTTGTTACCGATGATTTATATCCACGAATAATTGCACCAATGGTTTGCGAGGGCGACCGTAGGGGCGTATCGCATACGCCATGTAACGATGACGAATGATAATCGTTTGTCGGTATATTATCGGTTAAACCCATTTCGTTGTATACATGGGGCGTATGCGATACGCCGTGTAACGATGATGAATGATAATCGTTTGTCGGTATATTATCGGTTAAACCCATTTCGTTGCATGTATGGGGCGTATGCGATACGCCATGTAACGATGACGAATGATAATCGTTTGTCGGCATATTATCGGTTAACCCCATTTCATTGTATACATGGGGCGTATGCGATACGCCCCTACGAGATATTTGGATGATACCGTGAATATGATTTGGCATTACAACAAATTCGTGCAATTCAATATTATTTCTTATTTCTATTGTCTTTTTCCAATGGTTGTGTGCAATTTTCCCATATTGATTCATTATCATTATCCCATTTTCAATATGCCCAAATACGCATGCTCTGTTATGGCAACAAATGGTTATGAAATACAATCCTGATTGTGCATAATCGTATCCTTTCAAACGTATACTTTGGCGGTTATGTTTGGCAGGGTTATAGGTCATGTTTTGGTTTTTTAATTCGCAAACCGTAACGGTCTTTTTTTCCTTTGCCTTGCGTAATTTCCTTTTCAATGGGGAGGCTATGCCTACCTCACAGGCTTCAATTTAGCAGCTAATGGGTGTCGGTGGTGTTCTACGTTTACCAAGTCCATTTTTACGTAGCCGATTTTTAGTTTGGCTTCTACGTAGGCGATGAGTCTGTTTTTGTCGTTGGTAATCCAGATAAATACGCGTTCGTTGTTTTTGAAGAGGGTGCCTTCGGCTACTTCTAGTTCAAATTTTAGGCAGTCGTATCTATCACCATTTTTTAGGGTAACTATTTCTTTTTTCTCAAAACGCATTTGCAAGGGCGAAGATTTGCCATCGCTAAAATAGTCGATACGAAATGTTTGGTTTGGTTTGAGCGTTTCTGCATTGAAATCATAATTGCGTAAGCGATAAATAATGCTTACTGCATCATATGCACAATTTGTTAGCGTTGTGTTTCCTGCTTTTTCCTTGTTTTTATTGTCAGTAAATTGCCAGCTTACCCGCGTTGAGTCGGTGTAATCATACTTAAATTCTCGTGTGGCTTTAAATTTTTCTTCGTTTGCAATTTCTTTAAAGTAAAGCGGTTGTAGGTCGTTTACTTTCAATTTGGCATGTAAGGTATCGCGTATAGTAAAAAATTTATCCATATTGCCCGCTGTTACGCCCGTTGTGGTAATGGCAAATACCGATTCTCCTTTATATCGTTCTCTTTTTACTTCGCTTTGGATGCTAAAACTGCTCAATTGTAGTATGCCCCAACGAAAATAGGCACTATACCTTAGCTTTTCGCCTGCTTTAAAACTTGTATTAGTTATCCCACACGAGTTTGTTTCTTGGGAGTGTATATTCCCAATAGGCAAAACGAATAGCAGTATATATACGAATAGTTTCTTCATAGCTTATTTTTTGCTTTTTGGTAATTCAGTAGCTCGTTGTTGCAACAAGGGTATGGCGGTATAATCCCATTCTTCTATACTGTCCCAGTTAGCTCGCAATACCAAACGCTTAGGGTAGTAATACACTTCTTCGGGTTCTTGCTTGGGCAATACACTTCCCGTATCCCATTTTCCGTTTTGATTAGCATCGAGTACCAAACGCAAAAAATAGTTACCTGGACTAAGAAGGCGAAGTACGGTTGTTGGTTCGCTTACGTGTACTGCACGTACAACTGTTTCTTTGGCATCTAGCAACTCCACTATGCCATGAGGTGGTATGTTTTTCCACTCAATCATTAACGAAGCGTAATCATCGGGCGATTTCGTTGTAAATGTTTGTACAAACGAGGCGTTTTGTTTGCCATAATCACTTACGATAGCTGCCGAGTCTATTACCAAGCGATAGTTCGCTCTTTCCTTTCGGTCGAACAATACACTGATTTTTTTCTTGCAGTTATCGTCGTCATATTGCAATAAAAAAGGAACACTGTGCCACGTAGTATCTATACGCATGGTGAGATGCATTTTTTCAATATCAATCGATTTCATCGGTTCTTTTACCTGCAAACGGAGAGTGTCTGCAATATCGACTGGCGATTTTGTTAGCGACACAATTTCAAGCTGTTGTAGGGTTTTCTCGTTAGCAGTTCTTGCTCGTGGCTGTTTGTATGTTAATGCTATTGTGTCCGTTTTTAGGCTATCTGCACTGGCATACGATACTGTAAATTGGATAGTATCCAGCGCTAAGGCGTTGGAGTCAGTAATCCAATACACCAGAGAGTCCATGCGGTTTGTTTGTTCGCGTTTCAACCAATTGCTGGTTTCTACGTTGATAGGGGTAATCAGGGGTTCTTTGTCGAGAGGTGCGGACATAAGTAGAGTAAACGACTCTTTGCTGGGGCGGAGAGCTCTTCGTAAAGTAGGAATCATTGCTCGCTCCTCGTGAAAGAGTTTGATAAGCATATCATTGGGTGCATACGAAATAGAGTAAGACGTGTCGATTCGCAAGATAGAAACACTATCGTTGTCGTTCCAAATCGTATCTGTTTGCAGGTGTTTTACCACTTCTGGGGTAACTTTTTGGCTGAAAAAACCTATTTCTTTTCCTTTTTGGTCGTAATAAAATGCTTGTGGTATATCTTTTAGGGCATATACTTGATAAGGTACTTGGGGAATGTTTCGGATTGTAAAAAAACCTTGGCTATTGGTGCGAGCCATATAATCAAACGGAGTAGAAACAAACGCACTATCCTTATTGCTTTTATATACCCCTACAATGATGCCTTCGTATGGAGTAAGCGTGCGTGCATCTATTACATAACCAGCGAGTTGCATGGTATCAATAGTTGCTCCTGTAGCAAAACTCCACGAGAAGTTGGCAAGTGGATTTTTTTCGTTCAAATCGACCACAGCATTCCCAAAATCAATGGTATAGGTAGTGTTTGAAGCAAGACTGTCAGCGAAAGCAACGCTCAGTTTTTTACCCATTGCTCGTATCGTTGGGGCTTGTTTTTGTGGAGGTGAAACAAGGATATTTTCTTGTTGTTTTTCAAGCTGAATATTTTCGTCAAAAATCCATTCTAATCGTTGGTTTGTTGCTGAAGTAGCTTTGTTTGACTGGCTACTTTTTAGCACTTGTGGGGGTGTTGTGTCGCGTATGCCACCTTGTGGTCCAGCACCTCTATTGGCACACGAATGCAATAGCAAGGTTACACTTACTGTGATGGCTGAAATGAGTAAAATGCGTTTAATCAGGGTTGATATCATGGTTGTAAACTTAATTGTAATAATTTATGTCCAAATCGACAATACAAACATTTTTTTGTCTGACAATACTGTTTTTGTAGCTGTATAAGGGCTTGTGTTTGATAGGCTGAAGTGGCTGTAAAACCCATTTCTTGCCAATTTCGCACAATACTATTGTCTTCTGCTGCACAACTTTCGAGCAAATGTACGGATTTTTCTTGTAATTCATCATTATTTTTCCTTTTTGCATACGCAAATAATATGGGGACAATGGTGTTGATGATGATGCTGTTGATGGCTTTTTCTCCTAGCTTTTTTGTTTTTCGTGGCGAAACTTCGCCAAAGGTATAATGTGTTTCCCAATACGGTGATGTGCTTACCGCAAACATCTTTTTTAGGCTGCTATAAGTAGGGTTTTCTACTATGTGCGAAAAAAGTTTTGATGATGTGTGTATCAATTGTGCAAGTTGAGCCAACCGAATGTGCGGAAAATTAGCTGGTCGCAATCGCATCATCTTAAATAAACTGCCATCGATAGGTGTAAGCGAAAATTTTTGTTGCAAAAAGGCATATTCATTCTTCAATTGCACAGTATAATCATCTGTGGCTTGGCTTAACTGTAATAAACCCGATTGTCCAAAAAGCAAGGCTTCTATTTGTAAAAGTTGGTTTTTGTGTTTTGCTATGTAGTTTATTGGTAACGATTTAGCTAACCATTCAAATGGGTCGCTGTTTAATCCAAATCCAAAATTGCGTGCAAGTGTTTGATAAAAAGTCTCTTCCCAATTGTTTTTGTTTTGTTCTAGTAAGGTGTCAATGCGTGATGCTTTGGTTTCCAAACGCTCTATAACGAGAGCCTCTAACCAACTAGTTTTTATCATATCACTGATGCGATGTAGGTGCAAATGACAAGCTATTTTGTGCGGACTGTGTTCCAGCTGTTGCCATTGCTCCAACAGAGCAGGGGTAAGCGGCAGTTTTAGTTGGGGTATTTTTCTACCTTCTTGTGTAAAAATATCTGTATTACATTCTGCAACTACATGCAGTATAACAGAATTATATGCGGGATTAGTTGGGTGTTTGTGTGTATTCCAATCGGACGCTTTTTTATGAATTTCTACATTGCCAGCCCAAAGGGTGTCGCCAATCTTTATTTTTGCGTTGATAAAATCCGGACCAGCATCCAAGTTGTGATGCCCTACATCAATTATATCTATCGTTGACCCTTCTGTGTCGGTAAGTTGATGGCTAGCAAATAACCGATATTTCCAGATATGATGCAAAAGTTCTTCCTTCATGTGCTTGCTTCTTTATCGTTGTTTGCTCACATTCACGACCAGATTAATTGGTAATCGGATGGGGTATAAAAAACCTCCTTTATGTGTTAGACAAAAAGGAGGTAGTAAAGGTTTAATCTTGAACGATTGATTGTAGCATTTTTTTCATGCTTACAGCTTTGCCAACAATAGTTTCTAGGCTATCAATGGCAACACGTTCTTGTTGCATGCTATCGCGATGACGTATGGTTACACAGTTGTCTTCCAAAGTTTGGTGGTCGATGGTAATGCAGAAAGGTGTACCAATGGCATCTTGACGACGATAACGTTTACCAATAGAATCTTTCTCGTCATACGAACATTTGAATTCAAATTTCAAATTGTCCATAATTTCACGTGCTTTTTCAGGCAGACCATCTTTTTTTACCAAAGGCATAATACAAACCTTGATAGGAGCTAAGGCTGGTGGTA
>Ga0255347_1008603_pt1 | contig 10209 bp, 6 predicted proteins | sample wastewater_treat_2_FD_192479 | JGI IMG/M metagenome (GOLD analysis project Ga0255347, IMG submission 192479) | Wastewater microbial communities from Lulu Island WWTP, Vancouver, Canada - plant24 | ecosystem: Engineered > WWTP > Wastewater > Unclassified | place: Canada: Vancouver, British...
ACTGATAACTGGGGCTAAGTCGTAACAAGGTAGCCGTACCGGAAGGTGTGGCTGGAACACCTCCTTTTTGGAGTTTGACTTGATACAACAAGGCGTTTCGCTTTTTGTCTTCCTTTTATTATATAGTCTCTTAGCTCAGTTGGTTAGAGCGCTACACTGATAATGTAGAGGTCACTGGTTCAACTCCAGTAGAGACTACATTCGGGGGTATAGCTCAGTTGGCTAGAGCGCCTGCTTTGCAAGCAGGAAGTCGTCGGTTCGACTCCGACTATCTCCACAAGAAAAGCGACCTTTGGGTCGCTTTTTTTTTGTGGAGACTTCAATCAGCCTTCACTACACACTACACACTACATACTCAGAACTAAACTTTGTTTCCCTTGGGGAACCAAAACAGCGCAGAAGCGCTGCGGTGCACCTCATAAATTGACTCTGATGCCGAGCTTTGCTGATATCTCAAAAGGATTTTCACTGCGATATGAAGACAGTCGTGTATCCGAAAACAAATAACTACAATATGGTTCGCAATATATCGAGAAGTTGCGTGTAATATTGTATTGAATTCCTGTAGTCAGTAATCCGGATAATAAGAAGTTAGACTCCTTTAGGACTGTAGTTCCTGATTTGGCATATATGCATTTTTCTACTTTTACACCTCCACCGGCATACCATTCAAATGAATTCTTTGAATAAATTGTGTAGTTTAATCTCAAGGGTAATCCCAAATAATGGAGTTGTTGTATTTCACTACTGATTTTGTCGGAATAACTAATTACTTTTTCTGAAAGATATAATGAGTAATCCAATCCGGTAATAAGTGCAAGTCTTTGAGTAAAATTGATTCCCAACGAAATGCCAAATGTAATTGGAGGTTTATGCTTATAACTTACCTCTTCTATCTTGCCGGCCACAATATTATCCACAGGTTTTTCCATTAGGATACTATCTCTTGTATTTCCGAGATCACTATCTTCTCTCGGCCTTTCAGTTGGAGGGGCTGTTCTAAGATGATAAATCCCTATGGGTTCATTAATCAGGCCGAGACTTGACAAGCCCGGGCCTCCTGACACACCTATTGATAATTTAGGAGAACTTTTTGGGGGAATATATGCTGTAGCGTTGTTGGTTTCAAAATAGTCGTAGGAAGGAATTGATTGATATGTGGTATCCCTTTTTGTCGGAGGTTCAAACTTTTCAGACTCACTCTTCTCCCGGATTAAAGTGTCCGTATCAATCTGCTGTTGAGAATCTGTGATATGCAAGTTGTCGGATATTGTAGGTTCATGATGTTCACGCTTAAGTGAAGGCATAAATATTTTTCTAAAAGCAGGGATCTCGGTACTAATAGTTGGAGTATTTTCGGCAATCAAGAGATAATTGTTGCGTATCTGTAGAGGTCTGTTGTCTATGTTATCGGTAATGGACAATAACAATATTATTATAGCAGCTGCTGCGGCAACTACAGGTATTATGAAACGTACTGTCTTAACGCGCCTATGTCTGGCATAGTCCGTTTGGAATTTCTCCCAGTTACCAACTTGAAGATTTTCTTCAATGTTTTGTACCTGATCGGAGATGTATTTGTCAAAGTCGGTTTTCATAAGCCTTTCTCCTTAATATATGCATTTACCTTGGCCGCCAATATAACTCTCGCTTTATAGAGGATTGATGATGATGTTTTCTCCTTTATTCCCAATAGCTCTGCTATCTCTTTGTGGGTGTAGTTTTCCAGACAAAATAGATTAAATACAGTCCTTTTAGTATCAGGTAAATCTGCAATCATTTTCAATATGACATCTTGAGGAACATGAATCAGACTATCATACTCCGGTTCCACAACATCTAATCTCTGTTCATCTATTGATACGAAAGTAAATTTCTTATTCCGCCTTAAATGATCAATCAAGAGATTAACCGTAATACGCGATATCCAAGTTTTAAGCGATGCCTTGTTGGAATCATACTTTCGAATGTTATCAAAGATCCTAATAAAGCAGTCCTGCATTAGATCCTCTGCTAAAGTAAAATCTCCGGTATATCTCATACAGAGCATATACACCCTTGCCGCATAATCCTTATACAGCTGCTCCCTTGCCCTATTGTCACCTTTAGTACATTTGGCTGCAAGTAGGGCATCACGGTTAGCGAGATTCTTATCTTTCACTCTATGCCTTTCTATACATATATACGAAGATAACTAGAAATACTTCCAAAACAATCAAAAAATTAATTTAGTACTTAAAGGAAGTATTTAATGATTGGCTGCGTATATATAGTAAACGACAAGAGTTTTTATTTAATAACTATTGAGAATATTGAAAATAATAGAATAACAATTATGAACAAGATCAAAATCACATTATTTATTTTTATTGTTGCTCTTGGTTTCTCAGCATGTGAAAAGAGCGATGTTCCACGGGTGAAAAATCCCATAGAAATTGTTTCTCCCACTCCGGATGCTCCCATAACAAAAGTGACATTGAGTGAGGAGCAAAAGGGATATGCCAACTCAGGAAATGCTTTTGCTATAAAGAGTTTGAAGTCTCTATACGAAAAAGAAAAAAAGGGTATTATTTATTCTCCACTAAGTTTGCAATATGCCCTAGCCATTACTGCGAACGGTGCCAGCGGCGAAACGGCTTCGGAGATTATCGGAACCCTGGGATATGGTGAAGACCAGCAGGCTCTAAACAAGTATTGTAACCTTTTGCTCAATCAATTGCCTGCACTTGACAAAGATGTCGAATTGAAGTTGACTGACGCAGTTATTGTAAATGAAGAATTCAGTGTTCAGGATGCTTTCCGCAACACGGCTGAAAAGATGTACTATGCACCCGTGGAGTATGTGAATGCTTCAAATCCGAAATTGGTGGTTGACAGGATCAATGAATGGGCATATCGCAGTACCAATGGTTTTATTTTTCCATTCCTCCAGGAATCGGATATTAAACGAGATTTTGTCGCCGCAATCCTCAACGCACTTTATTTCAAGGCAAAATGGAGTGGGAATAGGGATACACCCATGTTCAACAGTGAATTAACAGAGAAATCGCAGCCATTCTACCTGGATGGTGGAGGAGAAAGCAAGGTCGATTATATGGTCGCTTCAAGGCGTTTCCGTTACGGAAAAGTGGGAAACAATGGAATTGTAGAGCTTCCGTATGCTGACGGTAAGTTTGCTATGTATATCATTCTGCCTGATATAAAAGGTGGCAATGGTTTGAGTCAACTGCTCTCATCTCTTACTTCTGAAAAATTTTCTGAGGCCATGTCGTCAATGTCTGAAGATGCCATTGTAAACCTCCATCTTCCCAAGTTTGAGTTAGAGAATAAATACGAGCTTACGGATATGTTAAAGGCCTTAGGTATTAGTCGGGCTTTTGACAATAATGCCCAATTCGATAAAATGCTTTACCATTCCGACATCCATGGTTTTAAAATCGGCTCGGTTATTCAAAAGGCACGTATATCTGTAGCCGAATGGGGTACGGAGGCGGGAGCCGCCACTGCGGTAATGATTGAACGGACTGCTGCCCCCGGTCAACCCAAAATGGTTAAATTCTTTGCAGACCATCCATTTGTTTACACCATAGTGGAAAAATCTTCCGGCGTAATGCTTTTCGCGGGAGTCTATGATGGAAAGTAAAATAGTTGATACCCCTAAATTATTGAGACCGGCTAAAAGTTTAGTCGGTCTCTTTGTTTTACTCCTGAATTATCTTCCAACGTAAACGCCAACGACCATCATCATAATCGGCCGAAATAATTTTGAATGTACCGATTTCTCGTGTATTGCGCACGTGTGCGCCGATGCAGGCGCAGGCATCATAATCACCTACCCGTACAATGCGGAGCATTTCGGAGGCATCGTCTGGGAGTTTGCTCAGGTCCACGATGGATGCTGCCTCTTCCTGCGTAAGAAAGCTTTCAGTCACATCCAGATTGGACGCTATCACCTCGTTTACTCTCTTTTCGATAAGGGCAATTTCTTCAGCAGTGGGTTCTTTTTCCAACCTGTAGTCGCATTTGCTCTTCTTGCGTTCAATATGGGCATTGTATGAGCGGGCACAACCGAACATTTTTACCATAGTGCCATTGAGTATATGCTCGGCGGTATGCGCAGGCGGGTGATCTTCCTTGTTATGTGTATTGAGAATAGGTTTTTCCATGCCATTACTCCGCTGCGTAAAGCGATATCAGATTGAGTATCACCTGCACTGCTTTTTCCATACTCTCTACCGGCACAAATTCGAGTTTGCCGTGGAAGTTGTGGCCACCGGCAAAGAGATTGGGGCAGGGGAGTCCCATAAATGAGAGTCTTGCGCCGTCAGTTCCTCCGCGGATAGGCTTGATGTTGGGTTTGATCCCTGCAAGTTCCATAGCCTTGACCGCTTTGTCGATTATGTGGTAGTGCGGTTCGACCTCTTCACGCATATTATAGTACTGGTCTTTCAATTCCAGAGTGATGATGTCTCCGTACTTGGTGTTAAGGAAATCAACGCAGGAGGTCATAAGGGCCTTTTTCTGATTAAAGAGCTCCATGTTGTGGTCGCGGATAATATACTGCATGGTGGCAGTTTCCACTGTCCCATTGAATCCGGTAATATGGAAGAACCCTTCGTAATGTTCAGTGAACTCCGGTCTCTGCTGTACCGGCAGCATGGCGTTAAGCTCCATGCCGACCAGCATAGCATTCACCATCTTATTTTTGGCATAACCCGGGTGGATATTGCATCCTTGGATAAATATTTTTGCGCTGGCAGCGTTGAAGTTCTCGTACTCGAGTTCTCCGATCTGGCCTCCGTCCAACGTATATGCATATTTAGCACCGAATTTCTTTACATCAAAGTGGTCTACGCCGCGCCCGATCTCCTCGTCTGGAGTAAAGCCGATCTTGATGGGTCCGTGAGGTATCTCAGGGAGCGACATTATATATTCTGCGGCGCACATTATTTCAGCAACGCCGGCTTTATCATCGGCTCCGAGCAGTGTTGTCCCGTCTGTGGTTATAAGTGTCTGCCCTTTGTATTGCAGCATTTCGGGGAAATCCTTTACTCGGAGATAGAGATCAATCTCTTTGTTGAGCAGAATATCCCCTCCGTCATATTTTTCCACAATTTGTGGTTTAATATCATTTCCGGGTGCATCCGGTGCAGTATCCACATGCGCGATAAAGCCGATCGCCGGAACCTCTCTCTCAATATTGGAGGGGATGGAGGCCATCACATAGCCATCTTTGTCGAGGGATGCATCGGTTATCCCCATATCGCGGAGTTCCTGTACCAATTGCATTGAGAGCGCAAGCTGTTTTGCAGTTGACGGCTGACTCTCCGATTCAGGGTCAGACTGGGTGTCGAATGAGATATATCTTAGAAATTTTTCTTTTACACTTTCCATATTATTTCTGTTTTTCAACTTTCATAGATGCCATTATCATATATATAACAAGCGCTATAAGCGGTATGATTGCGATGGCTTCGCCGTAGGTTGCATTCCACTCGGTGAGGAACCAGTCTACCTTCGCAAACTTGAGTATTGCACTCACAACTCCCATAAGTGCGCCACCGGCGATAAATCCGGAAGCGATAAGGGTACCTCTTTCCTTACGTGCAGCGTTAACTTCTTTATCCTTACTGCGTGTGCTTACGAACCAGGCAATGGCTCCGCCGAGGAGTAGCGGGAGGTTGAGATCTATGGGGATGAACATACCCAGACAGAATGCAAGCGCCGGCACTTTCAAGAAGGTAAGTATAATAGCTATGACCGCTCCAATTCCATAGAGGAACCAGGGAGCGCTGCCTCCCTCCATCATCGGCTTGATTACGGCTGCCATGGCATTAGCCTGAGGAGCCACAAGTGCACCTTCACCCACAAATCCGTAGGTTTTGTTGAGAACCATCACCACTCCGGCTACAGTTACGGCTGCAACCAGCACACCGAGGAACTTCCATTTCTCCTGCTTTGCAGGGGTGGTACCTATCCAGTATCCAATCTTGAGGTCGGTGATAAAACCACCTGCGGTGGAAAGCGCCGTGCAGACCACCCCTCCGATCAGCAGCGAGGCTACCATGCCGGCATTGCCCTTGAGTCCTGTAGCTACAAGTACCAGCGCTGTGATAATCAGCGTCATGATGGTCATACCACTGACGGGGTTTGTGCCTACAATAGCTATAGCATTGGCAGCTACAGTAGTGAAGAGGAAGGCTATGACCGCTACTACCAGCATTCCTACAAGTGCCTGCCAGATAGTGTTAACCACTCCACCGAAGGCAAAGAATGCAAAGACTCCGAGCAGTGCTACAGCTATACCCAGAACTATACTCCTCATGGAGATATCCTGATCGGTGCGTTTCACTTCTACTTTCTCTCCGTCCCCCTTCCTGCTAAACTCGCCTATAGCGAGCTTTACAGCAGAACCGATAACCTTTGAAGATTTTATGATACCTATGATACCGGCAGTGGCGATACCTCCGATACCAATCAGACGGGAGTAGGTCCTGAATATCTCATCAGCAGACATCTGTCCAAGGGCTGCAGAGAAAGTCATGCCGAAAATATCGACTCCGGAGAAACCGGCAGCCAGGATAGGGTTGATGATCAGCCATACGAGCAGAGAACCGCAGCAGATGATAAAAGCATATTTGAGTCCTACGATATAACCCAGACCGAGTACCGCTGCGCCGGTGTTGAGTTTGAGTACTATTTTGGTCTTGTCCGCGATGGCCGCACCCCAGCGGGTAACGGTTGTTGTGATGGTTTCTGCCCAGGCTCCGAAGGTGGCCACTATGAAGTCGTAAAGTCCACCGATCAGGCCCGCGATGAGCAAAACCTTGAGACTCTTACCTCCACTCTCGCCGCTAACCAATACCTGAGTAGTGGCTGTAGCTTCAGGGAAGGGATAGACCCCATGCTGTTCTTTTACGAAGTATTTCCTGAAAGGAATAAGGAAAAGAATACCAAGCACACCTCCAAGGAGGGAACTGAGGAACATCTGGGTGAAATTGACATCTAGACCGAGTATATAGATAGCGGGCAGGGTGAATATGGATCCGGCTACAATTACTCCTGAACAGGATCCGATAGATTGGATTATCACATTCTGGCCAAGGGCCTGGTTTTTCTTAAGTATGCTTGAAAGACCGACAGCCAGAATGGCAATCGGGATGGCAGCCTCGAAGACCTGACCTACCTTGAGACCAAGATATGCGGCTGCGGCTGAAAAGATTATGGTCATCACCACTCCCATGCTCACGGACCATACTGTAATCTCGGGATAATTCTTGTCTGGAGACAACAATGGCTTGTATTCTTCCCCCTTTTTAAGTTTCCGATAGGCGTTTTCGGGCAGCCCTTGGGGCTTGTTTTCCTTGTTTTCCATAAGTAGTATAGAGTTTTTTTAGTTATTCTCACAAAAACTCAACAAAACTACGAAATAATTTGGAGATTGAAAAAAAGTGTTTACCTTTGCTGCCCGTTTCGGCGAGAAACGCACGTTCATTGAAATTTTGAGATAGATAACGAGGTAAAAAAACTGTAAAAAGATTAGATAGTCTGTAAATTAAGTAAGGAGTTTTTTCTTCCGATATTAATTACGGGACTACAATTTCAAAACGGCGGTGCACGGCACCGCAAGTGATAGACTAAGAGAATATTTCTCTCTGTTCTATTGCGATGATTCAAGACGAAGAAATAAAGGGCGAACGGCGGATGCCTTGGCTTCTATAGGCGATGAAAGACGCGGTAAGCTGCGAAAATGGCCGGGGATCGGCAAACACGAGATGATCCGGCCGTTTCTGAATGGGGCAACCCGGCAGGTTGAAGACCTGTCACGTATATTATACGGGCAAACTCAGGGAACTGAAACATCTTAGTACCTGAAGGAAAAGAAAGAAACATCGATTTCCCTAGTAGTGGCGAGCGAACAGGAAACAGCCCAAACCGTCATCTGTTACGGCAATGACGGGGTCATAGGACCTCACGACTCGTTTGTCAAACGAACCGGAAGTATCTGGAAAGTTACATCGCAGAGGGTGATAATCCCGTACGGGCAAGTTTGACAAACGACAGAGTACTCCTGAGTAGGGCGGGACACGAAGAATCCTGTCTGAATTCGCGGGGCCCATCCCGCAAGGCTAAATACTCATAGAAGACCGATAGAGAACCAGTACTGTGAAGGAAAGGTGAAAAGAACCCCTGACAGGGGAGTGCAACAGACCCTGAAACCGTTCGTCTACAAGCTGTCGGAGCCCCTTTATTGGGGTGACGGCGTGCCTTTTGGATAATGAGCCTACGAGTTGTATCACATTAGCGAGGTTAAGTGCTTCAGGCACGTAAGCCGGAGCGAGAGCGAGTCTTAATAGGGCGCATAGTTGGTGTGAACAGACGCGAAACCTAGTGATCTACCCTTGGCCAGGTTGAAGTTACCGTAACAGGTGATGGAGGACCGAACCGGTAAAAGTTGAAAATTTTTCGGATGAGCTGAGGGTAGGGGTGAAAGGCTAATCAAACTGGGAGATAGCTCGTACTCCCCGAAATGTCTTTAGGGACAGCCTCATGATAGTTTACCGGAGGTAGAGCTACTGATAGGATGCGAGGGTTTCACCGCCTATCAATTCCTGACAAACTCCGAATGCCGGTAAATGTTTCATGGGAGTGAGTCGCCGGGTGCTAATGTCCGGTGGCAAAAGGGAAACAGCCCAGACCAACAGTTAAGGCCCCCAATAGTGGTTTAAGTTGATCAAACGCGGTGACATTGCAGAGACAGCTAGGATGTTAGCTTGGAAGCAGCTATTCATTTAAAGAGTGCGTAACAGCTCACTAGTCGAGCGATGTTGCATGGATAATAATCGGGCATCAAGACCACAGCCGAAACTATGGACTCCGAAAGGAGTGGTAGGGGAGCATTCCAATCGGCGCAGAAGGCATACCGTGAGGTATTCTGGAGCGATTGGAAGAGAAGATGTAGGCATAAGTAACGATAATGCGGGTGAGAACCCCGCACACCGAAAACCCAAGGTTTCCTGGACAACGCTAATCGGTCCAGGGTTAGTCGGGCCCTAAGTCGTAACCGAAGGGTGAAGACGATGGCCAAATGTTTAATATTCCATTACCTGTTATATGAGAGAAGGAGTGACGGAGCAGTGACACGCGCGCCAACTGACGGAATAGTTGGTTGAAGGACGTAGATATACTTTCCTGTTAATAGCTGGTGAGTGTTGAAATCCGACAGTACGCCGAGTCTTCGGACGAGGTGATAGTCGCGGTAATCAGACTTCCAAGAAAACCTCCGTATCGTTAATCATATGACAGCCCGTACCGTAAACCGACACAGGTGGGTGAGGAGAGAATCCTCAGGTGCTCGAGTGAATCATGGCTAAGGAACTAGGCAACTTGACCCCGTAACTTCGGGATAAGGGGCCCCTCTTTAAAGGAGGGCGCAGAGAAATGGCTCAGGCGACTGTTTAGCAAAAACACATGGCTTTGCAAATTCGCAAGAATAGGTATAAGGCCTGACACCTGCCCGGTGCTGGAAGGTTAAGAGGGGGTGTTAGCTGACGTAAGGAAGCGAAGCACTGAATCGAAGCCCCAGTAAACGGCGGCCGTAACTATAACGGTCCTAAGGTAGCGAAATTCCTTGTCGGGTAAGTTCCGACCTGCACGAATGGTGTAACGATCTGAGCGCTGTCTCGGCCATGAGCTCGGTGAAATTGTAGTAACGGTGAAGATGCCGTTTACCCGCAACGGGACGGAAAGACCCCGTGAACCTTTACTGCAGCTTAGCGTTGGTTCTGGATAATTGATGTGTAGGATAGGTGGGAGGCGATGAAGCATGTACGCCAGTATGTGTGGAGCCATTGTTGAAATACCACCCTTTGGTTATTTGGGATCTAACTTGTTGAAAGGACACCGCTTGGTGGGTAGTTTGACTGGGGTGGTCGCCTCCAAAAGCGTAACGGAGGCTTCCCAAGGTACACTCCGCACGAATGGCAACCGTGCACAGAGTATATTGGTATAAGTGTGCTTGACTGTGAGACCGACAAGTCGACCAGGTAGGAAACTAGGGCAAAGTGATCCGGTGGTTCTGAATGGATGGGCCATCGCTCAAAGGATAAAAGGTACTCCGGGGATAACAGGCTGATCGCTCCCAAGAGCTCAAATCGACGGAGCGGTTTGGCACCTCGATGTCGGCTCGTCACATCCTGGGGCTGGAGT
>Ga0255347_1008622_pt1 | contig 10195 bp, 8 predicted proteins | sample wastewater_treat_2_FD_192479 | JGI IMG/M metagenome (GOLD analysis project Ga0255347, IMG submission 192479) | Wastewater microbial communities from Lulu Island WWTP, Vancouver, Canada - plant24 | ecosystem: Engineered > WWTP > Wastewater > Unclassified | place: Canada: Vancouver, British...
CGGAGGATTCAGCTTGTTCGGCGGAGGAAACCGGAATGATTGCAACGATAACAATGAGGGCTGGGGCGGTTGGTTACTTATCCTGCTGGTTGTATTCCTGCTTTTCAATCAGGGAGACGGGAAAAAAGGAGGTTTCCTAGGCGGACTGTTTTGATCGATAGCATTAATTGATGCTATAACAGGAATCCTATTTACTTTAACAAAAAAATACCATACAATATCTTTGCAATAAAATCAATCTTTGCGGAATAAAGGTGCCAAAACAGGTGTAGTAATTGATGCAGCTTATAAAGGACAAAAGGCAGAAAGAGCTGGGGATGGCCTGTGCCATCCTCTGCTCCTTGATATGGGGGATACTTCCGGTTTACTGGAAATCTCTTCATCCCATAGATCCATTGCTGATAATGTTCTACCGCCTTGTACTGGCTTGTATCATAGTGTTTGCAGCGGGCATTCTTATATATAAGCGCGAAGGGATAGTAAGACCCTTGATGAAAAAAGGAGCACTGCTGACCTTTATTGCCGCAGGAGCTGTGATTTCCGTAAACTGGAGTCTGTACATATGGATGGTCAACGCCGGGTATATCATCCAGACCAGCATCGGTTACTATATCGAGCCTCTTATGATCTGCGTTTACGGGATATTGTTTTTTAAAGAGAAACCAGAAAAGTATAAGACAGCAGCGATATTTCTGGCATTTTTAGGCGTTTGCGTCATGCTGCTTTCTTATGGTCAGATACCGATACTGGCTCTGGCATTGGCGGTAAGCTTTGCAACCTATGCGGCTATCAAGAAAAAGCTTCAGGCGCCTGCTTTGCTTTCGCTTTTCTACGAGACTGTATTTATCACTCCGATTGCCATCAGCGTTATCTTATATATGGAGCTTAACGGAAAAGGTGCTTTTACTGTCGCAGATAACGGTCAAATAGCATTGCTGTTTTTATCCGGGCTATTTACAGCCATACCCCTGTCCCTTTTTGCTATGGCGGCAAACCGGATAAGCCTTGTGGCGCTGGGGATCACTGAGTATATTTCTCCTTCAATGGGATTGGTTTTAGGCATTTTCATTTATAGCGAGCCTTTTGATATATATCAATTTACCGGTTTTATAATAATATGGGTCGGATTAGTGGTTTTTACCATAGGGGGGATACGCGAAGGCCGAAGAGCAGAAGGACAGGCAGAGCAAGAAGAGTCCGCTGAAGCTGGGATTGAAAACAATAAAAATGGCCGAGAGGCTTGACGCCGACGGCCATTTACGCTTTATTTCCAGCAAATCAGCATTTTCCGTCCTGTCTTGGCTGCGAGCCGGATCGATTTCTGGGAGAGCAAGGCGGACGGCGGTCTTCATCTCTTTTGCATTTGTCTCTGCCACATTCGTCTTCCTCTTCTTCCTCTTCCTCGTCATCGTCATCATCGATCTGTTCGGGAAAGAGCTGCGGAAAGCTGCTGCAGATAGCCGAAACCTGAGGTGAAATCTGGACGAAGCCTGTTGACAGTACGCATAACTGGACGGGAACGATAATCTTTTTTTCACAGGTGATGCAAAGAGCAATGATGAGGTTAGCTTTTATCGTGCCATCTGGACAAACGATAAGATCTCTTCCCATATTGTTTGTAGCCAGCCTCGTTTCGCAGGCAGGGTTGCAGAACTCTGCGAATCTGGGAAGAAAGGCGGCATTTTGTGTAGAAGGGATGCAAAGCTCAAAGAAATTGGTCAGGTTGAGCGGTGCGCAATCCTGCGCAATATTCACATTGGCACATACGGTGAATATAACCTCATGATCATATCTGTCACTGAGCAGCAGATCAAGACATACCTGAACGTCTCCGGTCACTGCGATATTCTGAGTCCCGAATATCGGGGTGCCTTTTCCCTGATCGTCGCATTCCCGCGTATCAGCATAAACGATTCTTTCCGAGTAGGTACCGTCAGGTCCCACCACGGTCAACTCTTCTCCCTGGCAATTCTGAATAAACGTTGCGCCGGATATCGTTGTGTCTATGTTTAGCCGTAAGTTTGATGGGTCATTTACATTTTCCGGATTGAAAAAGCGTTTACACCTGATATCGACCACTCTTTTCAGCCTGTGCCCTCTTGGGATCGCAGGGCTGAAGCTTTGATTGGTCACGGTTTTCAATCCTTGTAGATTGAATAGAACAGCGTCGTAAACCTTCTGCACAAAAATCGGTTCTGTGACTAAATTGTCCAGTCTACCGTCAAATTCACAGAGTGTATTTGCATTGCAGCAGTTTTGAAAGAGGTCCGGCGATGTTCTGCCACCGAAACAACTCATATAGTTACCTCCTTTACCGGTCAAATTAATAATTGTTTTCTGGTGACAGTATATTCTGCGGCTAATGGTTATGTTACAATGCAAAGGGCGTAAAGTGCGGATGGCCCCGAAAGGGGCCATCCGTCGATCGGGTTATTCATAATAGCTGAGATGCTTGCCCTGTTTGAGCATACCGTTAAATACAGGCCATATTTCAGGCATGGACCAGCGATATTCCCAGCAGGCGGATCCGGCCAGATCATAGTCATGAACCAACGACAGCCGGTTTGCAACGGATCTTGTATCCTCGATCCAGATCCTGTCAGCATATTCGCCGTTAGGGTAAGAAATGTAATACTGCTTTTCTTTTTCCAACCAAAGCGGAGCTAAGTTTTTTTCAATAATCAAGTTTTGAATATAGGGCATAGATGCAGAAGGATTCCTGATTACCTTTCCGCTGCTGTCCACTACCCAAACCCTGGTGTAAAGAGGTATTCCCAGGAGCACTTTCCCGGAAGGGACTTCCTTCAAAGTCTTTTCTACTGCATCAACTACCCAGGGCATGGAAGCAACGGAGCCTGCTGTGGGACTGCCACCGTAGTGCTCGTCATAAGTCATGACAGCGATATAATCGACTGACCCGGAAAGAGCCTTCCTATCGTACTCAATGGTCCAGGGTTTAGGCACTAAAGTATCGATTGACAGATTTAAACCCTGTCTTTCAGTATATTGCCGCAGGAGAGAGGTAAAAGCCGTAAGACCTGCAGCATCGCTATCGGCAACCTGCTCGTAGTCGATATTTATTCCGTCAGCCTCATAAAGGCAGGAATAAAACAGATACTGGGCTACGGATCGGTTAAGCAAAGCGCTGTTGTTGAAAACGGTCGTTGTGTAGGCGGTAGAACCCTTGGTGCTCATGCTGTTGGTAATGGTCGCCCATACTAGGTAGCCTTCTTCGTGAGCAGCCCTTGTGTAGCTCAAATCACCGTTGTTTTGAACTGAGCCGTTCCCTTCGACTATCTGATGGAACCAAGTCGGAGCTAAAATGTCTATGCCATCGATCCTCTCCGGAGGGGGCGGCGTCGCAGAAGAGGCATATTGCCAAACTAGGTTGATTTTCTCGCTGCCCTGAATGAATTTGTCCTTCTTCGGAGCGTAAAAATCAACAACCGAGAGATCCACGTCGGAGATTTTCACAGAGGATTTCAAAACATAACCCGACAGGTTATCCATCAACTCTATTTTATAATAATTATCCGTTTCTCCGACTATCGATACAATTTCGCCCTTATTAAGGGAGATGAAGCCGCCTTTTTCCGTCGAATCCAGGCCGGCAGCAAGCTCAACATCGTTTTCGATTATACGCGCTATCCTGTCAGTGCCGGAATAACGGCGCATTTGTATCGTATCACCGGTAACAACGGTGCTGAGTTTCAGGAACTGTTCGGTTACATCCATGGGGATGCAAAGTTTGCCGTCGAGTTCTTTCAAAGGTATATATACAATCCCGCCGTATCGCTTGATGAAATCGGTGGTTTGATCATCTGCCATCATCAGATTTTGTTTTGACAAATCGATGAGCAGCTTTTTACCGGTCTCGTCAAAATCAAGCTTACTAATGTCCCCGTATCTTTTTACAACGGATACCGGCACATAGGGAGTCAGGTTTACCATATATCCGCCTTCGGAAAGCCTTTTTCCGTTATAATAAAGCGGGATTGTGGCATCATCTGCCCCGAAGCTTGAGATGGCGGCGGAAATGGCTGCCGAGCCTAAGGCCAGTATTATCATTAAGGTCGCTGCAATTATGTAAAGCTTGTTCTTTGAGTTTTTCATCAGAGGCTTCCTTTTTAAAATCATTTGTTTCCGGGCGGTATACTATATCAGCTATTTTATTATGAACAGCATGAAGGTTCAAGCAAAAACCCAAAAGCGTAATAATCTTGAAACAACTGCACCGATACCGAAAGAAAGAAGGAAGCTTCCTCCCCAGGTCGCTAAAGCCACTGCGAGACCTCTGTCCTTTATCAGTACCATAAGTGATGCGAAGCAGGGGACGAAAAGAGTCATTACAACTAAGATCACAGTGATTTGTATATCGGAAAAAGCATTTTGGCTCACGGCGGCATACATTTCCGCAGCACCTAAATCTTTTTTGATAATTGCCAGTAAAAAAAGATCCGTAGCCCGGTCCGGGAGATCCAGAATACCGGAGGTTATTGGCGAACACCATTGATGTATCATCACAAAGCTTCCGGTGTAGTTTAATATTGCCATCAGAAGGCCTCCGAGGGCAAAGGTCGGCGCTGCATCAATAAGAAAGTCCCGTGAAGCTCTGACAGTATTGATTGTGACAGCAGAAAGTGCCGGAAGGGCCAGGGGGGTAATCAACGGTCTTCTGCTTTCGGTCCTGCCCGGGATTAAATAGTTAAGCATCAAGCCCGTGCTTATAAATATGAATAATATCACTCCAACGTATAAAAGCAGATATTTAATGGGAAGAAATGAAGAAACGGCAAGTATTAAAGAAAATTGAGCGGAACATGGTACCGCAAGGCAAAGGAGGACGCTTGCGATCAGCTGTTCTCTTTTAGATGCAAGGGAGTTTACAGATATGAGGGCCGCTGTAACACAGCCGAAACCGAGCAGAAGCGGAATGATACCTTCACCGGACAGACCCAGATGTCGGAAAGTGTTATAGGCTGAGCGGGAGATCCGATGAAGAAGGCCTGAATCCTTAAGGAGGTATAATACAAAATAGAACGAAAAAACCAGGGGCAGAAGAAGCCCCAACAGATATACCGGCACCATCGTCAAGAGGCCGTACTCACCTATCAACAGAGAGGGAACGAAGCTGTCCCTGTCCATGAATGCTGAAAAATAACACATAATAAGATTGTAGTACCAAGTCCCCATGAGTATGTTTTGTGTAAAATCAACTACGATACCTGCGACAAATCTGCCTATGAATATGTAGACACCGAAAATGAGGGCAAGGACCGGAAGACAGCCGGAAAGGAAAACAGACATTCTAGAACCGGACTCCTCTTTCATTGATCGACCGCCTTACTTTTTACTTTCGAAACACAAATGTAAATGATATAATACAATAGTATGGTTTAATAGGATTTTAATGTACTGTAAATAAAAATACTGTATCCGGACGGAGAGGTGCACTTTGGAAACGATTGCAGCAATAATTATCGGGGTCATCGCTATAGTAATGCTTGGGATCCTGCTTCGGAATATCTTTTTTTTAGAGAAGAGGATAACGGAGCAGGATATCAGGGAGGAATTGCGCTTACAAGCGGACAAGCTTCAAAGGTCAATTGAAAGCGAGATCAAGGAGTCAAGACAGGAGACCCATAAATACATAACAGACAGTTTCAGAAGCCTTGCTGATATTTTAGCGGGATCACAAAAGCAGATAGCCGAGATCCAGGATAAACGCCTTTCAGATCTGAATCAGCAGTTGAATCAGAAAAATGATACCCTGCAAAAGACTGTCAGCGATATGCTGAAGCACATCAATGACATCATGGAAAGCCGCTTGATCGCCATCCAAAGGGACAATGAAAAGAAACTTGAACAAATGAGGGAAACCGTCGACGAAAAGCTTCAGAAGACACTTGAAGACAGGATAGGTCAGTCCTTTAAAATGGTCAGCGAACGGCTGGAGCAGGTTTATAAGGGCTTAGGAGAAATGCAAACACTTGCGTCAGGAGTCGGGGATCTGAAAAAAGTGCTTTCAAATGTGAAGACGAGAGGGATATTGGGAGAGATCCAGTTGGGAGCAATACTGGAGCAGATCCTGGCGCCGGATCAATATGAAGAGAACATCCAGGTTAAGAAGGGAAGTCCCGAGCGTGTGGAATATGCGGTCAAACTCCCGGGCGATGATGAAAGTGTTGTATATCTGCCCATCGACGCGAAGTTCCCGGCAGATACATACAGCAAGCTCCTGGACGCTTACGAAACCGGGAACATGGCGGAAATCGAAACTGCCGCCGCCGGACTGGAACGTACAATCAAAAGCTTTGCGAAAGATATAAAAGAAAAATATATATCTCCGCCTTCAACAACAGATTTCGGCATCATGTTTCTCCCATTTGAGGGCCTCTATGCGGAGGTGGTAAGGCGCGGAATGGTAGAAACCTTGCAGAGAGAATACAAGATAAACATAGCAGGGCCAAGCACCATGGCAGCCATGCTCAACAGTCTGCAAATGGGTTTTCGCACACTGGCTATTCAGAAGCATTCCGGTCAGGTATGGGATATATTGGGGGCCGTAAAGACAGAATTCGATAAATTCGGAGCAGTGCTTGACGCGACTCAGAGGAGGATAAATCAGGCAAACGAAGAACTTGATAAGCTGGTAGGGGCAAGAACAAGAAGGATACAGAGCAAGCTGCGGGCAGTGACAGCCCTTCCGGAAGAGAGCAGCCGGGCGTTCTTAGGACATGGAGACGAGACAGAAGAATATGCTAATGAAGAAAACGAGGAATAATAATGAAAATCTTCGCAATCGGTGATTTGCATTTGTCGTCCGATGGCACAAAGCCAATGGATATTTACGGCGTTCAGTGGGTAAATCATCCGGAGAGATTGAAACAGAAGTGGAGATCTGTAGTAAGTGAGGAGGATGTGGTCATTATTGCCGGCGATATATCCTGGGCAATGAAGAGGCAGGCCGCAGAGGACGATTTGTCATTCATTGCGGAGCTCCCCGGGAAAAAGGTCATCATAAAGGGCAACCATGACCTCTGGTGGACCTCTGTGTCGAAGCTGAACCTATTTCATGAAAGCATGTTTTTTTTGCAGAACACTTGTTACATGGCCGGGGAAACGGCTATTTGCGGCAGCCGGGGCTGGCTGTGTCCCGGTGATACCGATTTTGCGCAACAGGACGAAAAGGTTTACAAAAGAGAGCTGGGAAGATTGCGCCTTTCCCTTGAGTCGGCGAGGAGCATGGGGATCACCCAAATAATAGGAGTCATGCATTTCCCTCCGGCAAATGATAATAATGAAGAGTCGGGCTTTATGGCTTTGTTCGAGGAGTATGGCGTAAAACAGGTGGTTTACGGGCATCTGCATGGGACTGCAGCCCACAATCGCAGCATAAAGGGACAGCATAACGGAGTTTTATACCGGTTGGTTTCCTGTGATTATCTTGACTGCTGCCCGTTGCTTTTAAGCAGAGATAAAAAGGGAGGAAACTATGAAGAGAGTAATTATTATCGTGCTTGACAGCTTAGGAATAGGCGCTCTTCCCGATGCAGAAAACTACGGAGACAGCGGAGCCGATACGCTGGCGGGCATAAAGATGGCAAAACCGGATCTCTATATACCAAATCTGATCAAAATGGGCTTAAGTCTCATTGACGGGGTAAATCTGCCGGAAAAAACCAACGTACCCCTTGCTTCTTACGCTCGGTTGGCGGAAATGTCAAAAGGAAAGGATACCATAACAGGGCATTGGGAGATTGCAGGGATATATACACCGCTGCCCTTTAAAACCTTTGAACGCTTCCCGGATGTTTTTATAAAAGCCTATGAAGAGGCCATCGGGATTGGGATATTGGGGAATTATGCCGCTTCCGGTACGGAGATCATCAAAGAATTGGGGCCCGAGCATAAATCTACGGGGAAACCTATCATCTATACCTCGGCGGACAGTGTTTTCCAGATCGCAGCCAATACGGATGTGGTGCCTCTTTCAAAACTCTATCGATATTGCGAGATGGCAAGGAAAATGCTGGTGGGAGATCTTAATGTGGGCAGGGTCATCGCAAGGCCCTTCATAGAATCAGGTAATAAATATATCAGGACTTCCGACAGGAAAGATTATGCCGTATCGCCTACGGACAGGACAATGCTTGACATAGTGAAAGATGCGGGAATGGTAGTCTATGCCGTGGGTAAGATCAGCGATATTTTCAACGGAAAAGGCATCAGCATATCGATGCATACGGACAGCAATAAGGATGGCATGGAAAAGACGATCCGGGCGCTTCATGCAGATTTTGAAGGCTTGCTCTTTACAAACCTTGTGGAATTTGATTCTTTATACGGACACAGGCGAGACGGTATCGGTTACGGCATGGCTTTGGAGGAATTTGATGCCGGGCTTCCCGAGATCATTAAGGCAATGAAGGACGAAGATGTGCTGATACTATGCGCAGATCACGGAAACGACCCGTCTCACAAGGGATGGGATCATACAAGAGAATATGTTCCGGCATTGATCTACGGGAAAAACATCCGGGCAGGCGTAAATCTCGGTACAAGAAGCAGCTTCGCAGACCTTTCGGCAACTGCGGCGGAGTATCTCGGAGTTGATGCACCTGCTATCGGAGAAAGCTTTCTAAAAGATGTTTCACTTTGAGCCAAGGCCGCTGTTCTGAGCAGGATAAGGATTCAGGCTCTTTCGGTCATCGTTGCCATCGGAGGTAAATATATGAATATGTACGACATCATCTATAAAAAAAGACAGGGCATGGCTTTGAACGCTGATGAAATCCGTTTTTTTATAAAAGGCTATACTTATGGCAGCATACCGGATTATCAAGCAGCGGCTCTCCTTATGGCTATATACTTTCAGAAACTGAATGACGAAGAGACCTATTTGTTGACCGATGCGATGCGGCGTTCCGGTGACTTGATTGATCTTTCCGCAATACAAGGCATCAAAGTCGATAAGCACAGTACCGGCGGAGTTGGAGACAAAACCACACTGATAGTCGGTCCGCTTGCGGCGGCATGCGGCGTACCCATTGCTAAAATGTCAGGAAGAGGATTGGGTTTTACCGGCGGTACCGTGGATAAAATGGAGTCGATCCCCGGGTTTCGGACTTCTCTTTCGGAAAAAGAATTCATTGATCTGGTGAATCGTATCGGAATCTCCGTCATAGGTCAGACAGGCCAAATCGCTCCGGCAGATAAAAAAATCTATGCCCTGCGGGACGTGACTGCCACTGTGGACAACACCGGTCTCATCACCGCAAGCATAATGAGCAAAAAACTGGCATCCGGCAGCGATGCCATAGTGTTGGACGTCAAATGCGGTAAAGGCGCTTTTGTGGAGACAATGCCCGAAGCCGAAGCCCTCGCAAGGAACATGGTAAACATTGGAAACGCAGACGGCAAGAAGACCATTGCTCTGATCACCGATATGGACCAGCCTTTGGGAAAGGCCGTAGGCAACAGCCTGGAAGTTATCGAAGCTATCGAAACACTCCGGGGGTGCGGACCTGATGACATCACGGAGCTTTCGCTGACATTGGCCGGCTATATGGTTTATTGCGGGAGGAAAGCAGATACGCCGGAAGACGGGAGGGCCATGGCGAAAAAAGCAATGACGGAAGGCACAGGCCTTAAAAAGATGCGTGAATTCATTCAGGGGCAGGGGGGAGACCCGAAGGTGACAGATGATTATAGACTGTTTCCGCAGCCATCCTTCAGCCAGAGCATATATGCAAAAGAAAGCGGATTTGTAGCCGCTATAGATGCCAGAAGCATAGGGATGGCCTCACAGCATGCGGGGGCTGGCCGAGAGAAAAAAGAGGACGACATAGATCTTTCAGCCGGATTGTTCCTTTCAAAAAAGATCGGAGATGAAGCTGCTGTCGGGACTGTGCTTGCCACTGTGTACGGAAATGACTCCGAGCGAGTGGCAAGGGCGGCCGAGGAAGCGTCTAAAGCCTTCGTCCTTTGCGCAGATAAACCGCAAAAGAGCCCTTTAATCAAAAAGATCATTGTATAAGGGAACGCATGCTCAGCCGTTAATTAAGTTTTAAAGAGAATAAACCCCCTTTAACGGAAATATCTTTAGTAAAAGAGTGTATGGGAGGGGGTTTTTTTATTGTTTTCATATAAACTTACCGCATTGGTTTTGGCATTGCTGCTCGGGCTGCCTGCA
>Ga0255347_1008626_pt1 | contig 10191 bp, 10 predicted proteins | sample wastewater_treat_2_FD_192479 | JGI IMG/M metagenome (GOLD analysis project Ga0255347, IMG submission 192479) | Wastewater microbial communities from Lulu Island WWTP, Vancouver, Canada - plant24 | ecosystem: Engineered > WWTP > Wastewater > Unclassified | place: Canada: Vancouver, British...
GAGGGCATTCCCGCCGCCGGCGAAACGCTGGTATGGCTCGGCGCCACGGCGCGCTATGCCGTGCCCGAAACCGTCGAAGCACTGTTCGCGATCCTGAAGAAAGCCGGCGTCGCTTTTGCGGCGCTGCCGGACGAACCCGCCTCCGGCGCGGCCCTGGGCGATCTGCTGGGCTTCGTGGAGGATGTACGCCAGCAGGCCAAACAGGCCGCGGAAGCCATCGCCCGGAGCGGTGCAAAGCGCGTGATCGTACTCGACAGCTACGACGCCGCCCTGATGCGGCATGAGTATCCCGAATGGGGCATCGAACTGCCGGAGGTCGTCACCGCCACCGCTTTCGCAGACTGCCTGATCAGGGACGGCAGACTGACGCCCAAACAGACGGAAGGTGTCGTCACTTACCATGACGGCAGCCGCCTGGCCCGTGACCTGGACGAGCATGAGCCCGCCCGGAACATTCTGAAGGCCATGGGATACGATCTCCACGAGATGTGGCAGAACCGCCGGCTGGCAAAGTGCTGCGGCACTGCCGTGGCCGGGCAGTACATGCCTGAAATCGCACGCAAAGTAGCCGAGAACCGCTGGAACGATGTACGCCGTACCGATGCGAAGCTCCTGGTGGCAGCCTGCCCCCAGAGCACGGAAGCCCTGGCTGCTGCGGTACCGGAGGGCTATGCCTACTCGGACCTGTTCGTATTGCTGAACGAGCACCTGTAATATCATTGACAAAACTGGCGCGGGGAATTTCTCCGCGCCGTTTCCAGAGGTGAGGAACATGAAATACCTGGTGGGGGTAGATTTCGGAGGCACTTCCTCCAAGGCGACGCTGCTGGGCGAAGACGGGCGCGTGTACGCAACAGCCAGCCGGGAATACCCGACCTATTACCCGCAGAACGGCTGGGCGGAACAGGATATCGACGACAGCTACGACGCGATGGCCGCGAACATTCGTGAGCTGCTGTCCGTTTCCGGCGTGAAGCCAGGGGATATCGCGGCCCTGGCGCTGGATGCAGCCACCCATACAGCCGTGCTGGTAGGTGAGGACGGGCGTCCCGTCCGCCGGGCCATCTACTGGACGGACAGCCGGGCCACGGACCAGGCGGCATGGCTCAAGAAGGAACTGGGCGCCAGCCTGGCGGAAGAATGCTATAATGGCGTATCCAGCCTGTGGACCCTGCCGCAGCTCATGTGGCTCAGGGAACACGAACCGGAAATTCTGACAAAGACCAGGCGCGTGATGGCCGTGAAGGATTATGTGCGCTGGCGGCTGACGGGCGATTATGTCACCGACAGCATCGAGGCCATGGGCTTCATGCTGCTGGACGCGCGCAGCAGCACCTGGTCGGAGCGCCTGTGTGCCCTGGCGGGCATCGATCCCGGGATTATGCCGCCCATCGTGGATCCGATGGCCGTCCTGTCCCCCCTCACGCCCCAGGCCCTCGCGGATACCGGCCTTGACCCGCACACCGCGGTCATCGCCGGGGCTACCGACACGGTGATGGAGGTCTATGCCTCCGGCGCTGTCTCAGTGGGCCAGGCCACGGTCAAGCTTGCCACGGCGGGCCGTATCTGTCCTATCACGGATCATGCCGTGGTCGATCCGCGGCTGGTCACCTACCGGCATGTGGTACAGGGACTGTGGTATCCCGGCACAGCCACCAAGGCCTGCGCTTCCAGCAACCGCTGGTACCGGGACACTTTCGGCGGGAATTATGAGGAGATGAGCGCCGCGGCTGCTGCGGTGGCCCGCGGATGCGAGGGACTGTTCTTCCATCCTTACCTGCAGGGCGAGATCACTCCGTATCTGGACGATAAGCTGCGCGCCAGCTTTACCGGTGCGGCAGGATTCCATACGAAGGCGCATTTCAACCGCGCGGTGCTCGAAGGCGTGGCCTATTCCATAAAGGACTGCTTCGAAGTGCTGAAAGAACTGGGCATCGCACCCTCCGAGGCTGCGGCCATCGGCGGCGGCGCGAAATCCCCGCTGTGGCGGCAGATCCTGGCAGATATGCTCAATATTCCGCTGAGCACCGTAGAGAACGTGGACAGCTCCCTGGGCAGTGCCATGCTGGCCGGCGTGGCGGTCGGCGCGTTTGCGGATCACCGGGATGCGGTGCGCAAGTGCGTGCGCGTGACCGGCGTCACAGAGCCCGATCCGGAGGGCGCGGAATTCTACGGAACACGCTTTCCGCTGTATAAGCAGATCCAGGCAGCCCTCGCGCCGATCTATCACCGGCTGTAGAGGTGCGGCATGAGGATCATCGTATGCGTCAAACAGGTGCCGGACAGCCTGGAAGTGCGGCTCAGGGACGATTATACCCTGGAGCGGGATTTTGTGGCTCAGGTCATGAACCCAGCGGATGAATCCGCGCTGGAATGGGCGCTGCGCGTCCGTGATTCAAAGGGCGGCATCGTCACGGCCGTCAGCATGGGCCCGGCCCGGGCGGAGAGCACCCTTCGAGAAGCCCTTGCCCGGGGCGCGGATAAAGCTGCGCTGCTGACTGACCCGCGCTTCGCTGGGGCGGATACCCTGATCACTTCCCGATGCCTGGCCGCTGCGGTGATGACGCTGGGCGGCGCGGACCTGATCGTCTGCGGACGCCGCGCTGCCGACGGCGAGACCGGCCAGGTGGGGCCAATGCTCGCCTCCATGCTCAATATTCCCTGCGTTGTGAACGCGATACGCGCAGATGCCGGGGAAACGCTGACAGTCGAACAGCTGAACGAAGACGGCATCAAGACCTGGTCATGCAGCTATCCCGCTCTCGTGACATTCTGCGAGTGGAGTTATCCCTTACGCCTTCCCACCCTCATTGGGCTGCGCCGGGCGCAGAAAGCGGATGTACGGAAACTCGCTCCTGAAGCACTTGGACTTTCCCCGGAAGCCTGCGGCATCAAGGCTTCCCCGACCCGCGTCATTCGTGTGGAAGCCCGCATGCAGGGCGTCCGGCCCTGCCGGTATCTGGAAGCCGCTCAGTGCCTGGAACAGCTTTCCGGAGAGTATCCGGAGGCCTTCACATGAAGATCGCGGTATATTGCGAAGCGGGCCGTGATACAGGGCTGGCTCTCATCGCACAGGCGCGGCGCATGGCCCCGGAGGCCCGGGTAATCGCCGTGTCGGAGGACACGGACGCCGAAAAGGCCCTCCGCTGCGGCGCAGATGAAGCGCTGACCTTGTTTCCGGCTGAAGATGACTGCGGGCAGGGCAGCCGGATCGCCGTCCTCCTCGAAGCAATCAGGCCGGATATCGCCCTTTTTCCGGCGACCGTGCGGGGACGTTTCCTCTCCGCCTGGACGGCGGCCAAACTGGGCACAGGCCTGACGGCAGACTGCACCGGGCTCACGCTGACGCAGGACGGCCTGCTGAAGCAGACGCGTCCGGCCTACGGCAGCAACCTGATAGCGGATATTCTGTGTCCCGGGAAACGGCCCCAGATGGCCAGTGTCCGGCCTGGTGTGTACCCGGTACCGGAACCGGGCGAGTTCCCTAGAGGCGCGGCTGTGCAGTCGGCAGATATCCCTGCCCCTGCGCCGCTGCTGAACCTGCTTGAGTGTATGAGCTCCGGGGACGGTATATCCCTGCAGAGTGCGGAAGTCATCGTGGCCGGCGGCAAGGGCATCGGCGGCCCCGAAGGCTTCCGGATCCTGTCCCGCCTTGCTTCGCTGCTGGGCGGCGCTGTCGGTGCAACGCGCAGCGCTGTGGACGCAGGCTGGATCCCTTACGCGCACCAGATCGGCCAGACCGGCGTCACGGTGCGCCCTCGCCTGTACCTCGCTTTCGGCGTCAGCGGCGCTGTACAGCACATCGCCGGCATGAACGCCGCAAATATGGTCGTCGCCGTCAACACCGACCGGCACGCACCGATCTTCCGTGCGGCGGACTACGGCATCATCGCTGATTGGCGGGAAACCGCTGAATATTTCATCAAAACCATTTCGGAAAGGAAGGCTGTCATATGAATTACAAAAAGACCTATACCCCAAAGGAAGGATTTACGCCGCTGTGTGAGATCGGCAAATGCAGTCTGAAGAACCTGGAATTCGGCATTATCGAACTGGGTTACAATGGCCGGCAGGTCTATGAGACGGGTGAGCGTGAGGTCGCTTTCGTCATCCTGGGCGGCACGGCCTGCTTTACCGCCAACGGCAAGGATTACGGCAAGCTGGGTGTGCGCACCAACGTGTTTGCCAATCCCAAAGCCGAGTGCTTTTATGCCGGACGCCGTACGAAGGTCGAGATCCGCAGCGAGTTCAAGGTCAAAATTGCCGTATGCGGCACGCCCATCGATGTGGATACCGAGCCCCAGGCCATCCGCCAGGCGGACGTACGCATCAGCCGCCTGGGCGTCAAGCCCTGGGAGCGGGACACCTCCTTCATCGTGGACGGCACCACCAACGCGAAAAAGCTGACCATTGGCGAAGCCTATGTGACGCCGGGTAACTGGGCCGGCTTCCCCCCTCACAAGCACGACATCGACAATATGCCCGCCGAGTGCGTGGCGGAGGAGATCTACTATTTCCTGTTCGATCCCCAGCAGGGCTTCGGCGTACAGTGCCTGTACACCGCGGACGGCTCCGTGGACGAGGCTTACCGTGTGAAGAACGACGAGCTGGTGGAATTCCCCTTCGGCTATCACACTACGGTGTCCGCCCCGGGCTACAACACTTATTTCCTGTGGCTGATGGCTGGCGATCACCAGGGCTTCTGCCGCACCAACGATCCCGCCCACGCCTGGGTATCCGCTGTAGAGAACATGGTCAAGAAGATGTGATCTCATGACCGGCACATACCTTGAGCCTGCCCGGGAACTCCCGGTCCACGGGCGCTCGGACGTGATCGTGGCAGGCGGCGGCATCGCTGGCATCGCGGCAGCGCTGTCCGCTCGCCGTGCCGGTGCGGAGCGCGTACTGCTCATCGAACGGGAGTTCACCCTGGGCGGGCTGGCAACCCTGGGCCTGATCACTATCTACCTGCCGCTGTGTGACGGCCGGGGGCATCAGGTGTCTTTCGGCATCTCGGAGGAGCTGCTCAGACTGTCCGTCTCACATGGCGCGGAGGTTCCCATCCCTGATGCCTGGCAGCCTGGCGGTGATGCGGAACAGCGCAGAAAATCACGCTTCCGCTGCCAGTTCAACGCCGGACTGTTTGCTGCGTCAGCCGAGCAACTGCTCCAGTCGGAAGGGATAGGGATCCTGTTTGGCAGCCTCATCTGCGGGGCTGTAAAACAGGATGGACGGCTGGAAGCGGTGATCGTAGAAAACGTGGACGGCCGGAGCGTATATCCTGCCGACGGATTCGTGGACGCAACCGGGGATGCGACCCTCTGCCGGTATGCAGGCGAGCCGACGGCGGATTATTCGAAGGGCAGCAGCCTGGCTGCCTGGTATTACTCGACCGAGGAAAACCATATGCAGCTGCATATGCTCGGTTTCATCGATCTCCCCGGCACTGAACGATCGACAGAAAAGCGCTCCAACGAACACCAGGGCAGCTATATCGCCACTGATGCCCGGGATCTGTCCCGCATGATGATCAATTCCCGAAAATGGTCGAGCGAGGATTTCCTGCGCTCGGGTCTTCTATCGCCGTCCCATGGCCTGACGACCCTGCCGACGATCCCACAGGTGCGGATGTCGCGCCGGCTGGTGACCGGTCACGCCATGGCCCTGGACGCCGACGGCATCTATGCCGCGGACAGTGTCGGACTGATCAGCAACTGGAAGAAAGCCGGCCCCGTGTATGAAGTGCCTTTCGGTGCGATCTGCGCAGAAACCATAAATCTGTATACCGCAGGACGCTGCATTGCGGCTGAGGAGGACATGTGGGACGTGACTCGGGTGATCCCCTGCTGTGCTGTGACTGGTGAAGCGGCGGGAATAGCAGCATCGAATCGGAGAAACTGTGCGGCAGTCCAGCAGGTGCTGCGGAACCGGAACATACCTCTGCATATTGGTGAGCTCTGATCATATTTCATGCATACGGTAATACGAATGAACATTCTGGTATACATCTGGCGGGTCTTCGGTCTTAACAGTATTCTGAACCCCGGTCAGGTTGTGGAATGACTATGATCGATCGAATCGAGATTCCGTACGGAAGAACAAAACAGATTCTGCATATCGATCACGAAAAGGTCGCGGCTGTGCTCGGGCAGGCGGAGCGGGAAAACGCCGGTCCGAACGAAGCGGCAATCGTTCGTGCGGCTTTGCTGCACCCGATTGCGTCACCGCGGCTGTCTGATCTTGCGCGCGGGAAACGAAGAATCCTTCTCATTACGAGCGACCATACGCGGCCTGTGCCGAGTCGGATCACGATGCCGCTTCTGCTGGACGAAATCCGCACCGGGCAGCCCGATGCTGATATCACGATCCTGATCGCCACCGGCATGCACCGGCCGACCACCGGCGAAGAACTGATCGCCAAACTGGGGCCCGAAATCACAGATCATGAAAAGATCGTGGTCCATAATGCGTATGATGAGAGTAGCATGGCCTTCTTTGGCACACTGCCCTCCGGCGGGAAACTATGGCTTAACAGCCTCCTGCGAGAGGCAGATCTGGTTCTGAGCGAAGGCTTCATTGAGCCGCATTTCTTTGCCGGTTTCTCAGGCGGACGAAAGAGCATCCTGCCCGGGATAGCGTCGGAGCGGACAGTCCGGTATAACCACAATGCCGGATTCATTGCCAGCCCGCTGGCCCGTGCCGGGAGCCTGGAAGGGAATCCGATCCATCTGGATATGGTGTATGCGTCCCGGCAGGCAGGGCTGCGGTTTATTCTGAACGTACTGATCGACAATGGAAAACACATCATCGGCGCTGTTGCGGGCAATCCCGAACAGGCGCATAAAGCCGGTTGTGAGCTGTGCGCGAGCCGTGTACAAGTTCAGCCGGTGGTTGCAGACATTGCTGTGACCTCCAATGGCGGCTATCCGCTTGATCAGAATATTTATCAGTCGGTCAAGGGCATGACGGCGGCGGAGGCCTGCGTACGGCCTGGCGGCGTGATTATCATGAATGCCGCGCTGAGCGACGGTCACGGCGGGGAAGACTTCTACCGCTGGTTTGCGGACCGTGACGGCCCGGCTGCGGTGATGCACGACATTGAAAGCATTCCGGCGGAGGCGACGCGCTTGGATCAATGGGAGGCGCAGATTCTGGCCCGTATCATGCTGAAAGCCACCTGCATTTTTGTAACAGGCCTGGTAAACCGCAGACTGATCGAAAGAATGCATATGCGCTGGGCGCCGGACGTTGATACTGCCCTGGCAGAAGCGTTTGAAATCGTTGGCCGGGAAGCGGCCGTTACTGTGATACCTGACGGCGTTGGTGTGATCCTGTAGGGAGGGTATATGAGGAAGGCGGCTGTTCTTGGAGCAGGATTCATCGCGGGTTTTCATGCTGACGGATATCTGCGACTGCCTGATGTACAACTGTGCGGAATATGTGATCAGGACGAAAACAAGGCGGCAGCAATGGCGGATAAATACCATTGCGCCGCCTATTTGGATGCGATGGATCTGCTGGAGCGGGAGAAGCCCGATCTGGTATCCGTCTGCCTGCCGACTTTTCTGCATGCGCCGTATACGGTCGCCGCACTGGAAAGCGGCGCGCATGTGCTGTGTGAGAAACCGATGGCGCTCACGATGGAACCGTTGACTTTTCGGCCCGGCAGAGTGATGGATGTACGCGCCGGGCGGGAAACCGCCCAGAAGGCACAGCCGGGCCGGGCGGGAGAAGCCGCCGCCGGGAGAAAGGAGACCCCCATGAAAACCCAGACCTTCGGCATCGAGATCGAGATGAACCACATCACCCGCCAGCGGGCCGCGCAGGTGGTCGCGGAAACCCTCGGCGAAGGAGCGACCTTCCGGCATGCGGGCGGCGCGTACGACGCTTGGGAGGTCACCGCGCCGGACGGGCGGCGGTGGAAGCTGGTCAGCGACGCGAGCATCGCCGGGCCGCGCGACCAAGGCACAGAGTTTGTGAGCCCGATTTGCCGCTGGGAAGACATCGAAACGGTGCAGGCCTGCGTCCGGGCCCTCCGGGCGGCTGGGGCACACGCCGACCCCTCCTGCGGCATCCACGTACACGTCGGCCTTGGGGAGCACACCCCCAAAACCCTGCGGAACTTGGTCAACTTGGTCAACGCCAAGGAAGACCTCCTGACCCAAGCCCTCCAAATCAGCCCGGAGCGCCGGAGCCGCTGGTGCCAGCCCGTCGACCCACACTTCCTCGCGGCCCTGAACCGCCGGAAGCCCGCGACCTCCGAGGATTTCGCCCGGATTTGGTACGACGACATGTGCTGGGAGTACCACGCACACCAGCACTACGACCCCTCCCGGTACCACCTGCTGAACCTGCACAGCGTTTTCCAGAAGGGCACCATCGAGTTCCGGGCCTTCAACAGCACACTTCACGCCGGAGAAGTCAAGGCCTACATCCAGCTTTGCCTCGCGATTTCCCACCAAGCCCTGACGGTGGCTTCCGCGAGCCCGGCCCGCCCGGTCACCGACAACCCGGCGTACACCTTCCGGTGCTGGCTCCTCCGGCTGGGCATGAACGGCGAGGAGTTCAAGACCGCCCGCACACACCTCCTGAAGCACATGCCCGGCAACGCGGCTTGGAGGAACGGTGCCGAGACCACCCGCCGGGCCTCCTGAACCCGGCGGCGCACACCCGGGAGGACACAGCTTTGAAACCGACCCGCCTGATGATGGCCCGGCGGCACCGGGCCGAAACCGGGCACAGGAATCGCCCGGTCGCGGGAAGCCGCACAGCTTCCAAATCAAGCAGGGCACACAGCCCAAGGAGGTACACCCCATGATGAACCGGAATCAGGCCATCGCCTACGGCAAGCACATCGGCGTCCGCTGGCACATCTACAACAGCAACGGCTGTCTGGTCGGCGGCACCAAGACCCTCGAGCAGGCACAGGCCATGAAGCGCCGCTTCGAAATCGAGGAGCGGAGCAACCCTTGGACACACGGCACCACCCGCTTCGAAATCCGCGAGGCCAAGTAAGCCCGCGCCAGCCACAGCTTTCAAATCGACAGGGCCGAGAGCCCGGAAAGGAACACACCATGAAAAAGCAGGACATCCGCAACGCGTACACCCAGAAGGTCACCGAGCTCCTGAATCAGGGGTACACCATTTTCCCGGACACCATGAACGGTTCGCAGGGCGAAATCGCGCACATCGACCTCACCAACGGCTCCGAAATCATCCGGGTTCTCCTTGAACGCGGGCTTTGCTGGAGCCACATCAGCGACGGCTTCCACGGCGACGTGATCACCCTGACCATCGGGCGGGCGGCGGCAGACACTTGGGTCGGCGACCGCTGGGACGGCACCATCTGGAACAGCCGACTGGAGCCCAGCTTCCAAATCAAGTGGGCCGAGGTCAACGGACGCGGCGAAGGCTGGTACCTCGGGCTCGACGAAGCCGCCAGCATCGGACACATCCGGATGAAGCGGTACCGCGCCAGCCACACAGACCGCCGGGAGACGCTGGACGGCGCTTTCAAATCGACGGCCCTGCGCTGGCTCCGGAAACAGCCGAAGATGAAAACCTGCAGGCTGGAAGACATCGAAAAGATGGAACGGGTCTGGAACGACGACGGCAAGCGCCGCTTCGAAATCACCGCGAAGGGCAAGCGGTACACCATCCGCTGACGCACACGGCAACCGCTCCGGCGGTTCCGGTTGAGGGCTCCTGAATCGGGAACCTTCACCCGGAGCCACAGGCTTCCAAATCAAGAAGGAGGTACACACCATGAAGTTCATCGACCTGAACGATGACCGCGTTTACACCCTGCAAGACCTGCACCGCGATTGGGCACAGTTCCGGGAAGAAGACCCGGAGAACCACGCGCCGGATTTCAAGACGGAGCTCTTCGAAATCCTGATGGCGACCATCAACGGAAGGAATGATCTGGAAATCCTCGGCATGACACACCGGGAAATCAGCAGCTTGACCCTTCGCCTGCGGGCACAGCTTTTGAATTAAGCTGGGCTGTAGGCACACAAACCCGTTGACTTTCCCACCGGGCAGAGTGAGTAATGGACCGCCCGGCAGGGCTTTCAAATCAAGAAGGAGGAAGAACACATGATCATCAAGAATACCCCCAAGGGCCGCAGGCTGGTTAAGCAGCTTTCTGATTACCTGCACGAGGCCACACCGTACTTCAGGGCGATGGTA
>Ga0255347_1008627_pt1 | contig 10190 bp, 7 predicted proteins | sample wastewater_treat_2_FD_192479 | JGI IMG/M metagenome (GOLD analysis project Ga0255347, IMG submission 192479) | Wastewater microbial communities from Lulu Island WWTP, Vancouver, Canada - plant24 | ecosystem: Engineered > WWTP > Wastewater > Unclassified | place: Canada: Vancouver, British...
TCTTCGCGGCACTCTGCCGCGCTCTTGCGCCCGCCTCCGGCGGGCTTCGGGTCGGGGCGCGCGCGGTTATTCTTACTAATTTCCGTCTCAAAAATTTTGCTCGTCAAAATCCCGCAACTCCGCAAGACTTTCACACAATGGGTAACATACTGGAATAGCTCACCGTCTTGCACCCCACTTAGGAGGAACCACAATGAAGGCTCAAATCCGCTCGTTTGTTCGCTTATTCACCCTTTGTTTTGTGTTTGGAACGGCGTTGGCTTTTGCCGACAGCCATTCCATCTTGTCGGCTGCGGATGAGCAGGCTTACCGGGAGGCGCACGCCTCCTGGCAATCCCTTGCAGATGCGAATGCGGCAATCGGTCTGCCGCCGATGGGCGAAGAACCCAAACGGGCGGATTTTGCAGGTGTGGCCGCCGCGCAGCGAACGGCAAAAGCAGAAGCAGGGGGACGGGCCGAAAGCGCCGAAAGGGAATGGCGGCAAAAAATCGAAAATGCCCGACCCACGTTGCGCACCCTGCGCCATCCCCAGGATAAATCCCCCAACGATTATCGCTCCATCGTCGCTCGCGAGGAAAAGGAAGGCCTTCTGCGCGTGGCGGATGAGCGCTGGACCCGGCGGGATGAGGTGGAACGCGAGTTGGATGAAATCGCCGCGCGCCTTGGCGTGAAACGCAAAAGGGAAATTGGCGAAGGCCGCTATGTTATTCTGGCAGGCGAAATAGACGGCGAGCCCATTTGGATTGGCAGCCACAACCAGATTGCCGCCGCCTCCATCAGCGCGGATGAGCTCTGGCCGTCCGGCTTGACTCCTTGGCCCTCTGCCAGCACGGGCCTCGGACTGACCGGCACGAATATCACGCTGGGCATGTGGGAGGCCGAGGGATACGTCTATGAATCGCATATTGAGTTTCAGGGTCGCGTAGTTCAAATGGATCGTGCTAGTCCATCCAACCATTTTCATGCCACCGGCGTGGCCGGCACCATGGCGGCGGCTGGGATCACCAATTTTGGAGGGGATATAGGCTATGCCATGCGCGGCGTGGCCTTCGAGGCCAATGTCGATGCATTTGATATTGATTTTTTCAACTCCGAACTATCCGATGCCGTTGCAGGCGGCACAAATGAACCCGGCCTGCGACTTTCCAATCACTCGTGGGGATTAAAAAATGCTTGGAGACAAAAAAGTTTTCCCTACTACGATGCAAATACCAATCTTGTCCTCGTAACAGACGGATGGGTGTGGGATGGTCCGCTCAGCACCAATTATTTTGAAGATCCCAAATTCGGAATGTACCTCATGGATCGGCCAGATGGGTATGGCTGTGCCCAACTGGATGGCTTTCTCGCCACAAATGCCACACAGCATCTGATGGTGTATGCCGCGGGCAATGACCGGTTTAAAGGCCCCCAAACAAATCCCGGAGTTTATTACGCATTCCCCGATGAATATACCCTGATCGTATATGATTCCCCCGGTGAGCATGAACGCGATTGGATCAGCGGAGATGATGACACCTACGGGTTTGATACCATGGCCGCGCCGGGAACCGCAAAAAACGTGCTGACGGTCGGCGCCGTCTGCGATGTTTATCATGAACTCGGTTCGCCCCTTCTTTTGGGATATACAACGAATTCTCCCGTTTGGATGCCTAATTTCAGCGCGGCAGGCCCGACCGATGATGGACGGATCAAGCCGGATGTGATGGCCGTGGGGCAATTCCACCCACAACTTCGCCCATTTGGAATTGTGACACCGACAACGAATCATAACACCGCCTATCAGCAACGAGCGGGCACCAGTTTTGCCGCACCCGGCGTAACCGCTGGTCTCGGACTGGTGCTGCAACGCCGCAGCCAGTTGTTTCCGAATATGAACAACGACAACGAGGATTACCGGGGTTCCACACTGAAGTCCCTTGCTATCCATACCGCCGATGATATAGGAAGTCCCGGCCCTGATTACAGATTGGGATGGGGACTCTTCAATGCTGTTTCAGCGGTGCGTCAGATTGAACTGGATGCCGCCGATGGCCGCGGCACCCATATCAAGGAAATCGAACTGGCAGTGGGGCAAACCAATTCATGGCTCGTCTATCTGGATGGTTCTCCTTTCAAAATTACTGCCGCATGGAGCGATCTGCCGGGCAATCCTTCAACAAATCTCGTCGTGGATAATCCCACCCCCATGCTGGTCAATAATCTGGATATCCGGGTGGAGACAGAAGACGGCACCCAGGTTTTCATGCCGTGGGTTTTGAATCCAGACTTGACCAACAAAAGCGCAGTTGCCCGATCCGCACCCGCCACCACGGGCTATGACGACCGTAACAATGTGGAACAAGTCGTCATTCCTGCGCCTACGCCGGGCCTCTACCGCATTGTGGTGATCCACTCAGGCGGACTGCCGGGCGGACCAACGCCCGCCGATCAATGGGTGTCGGTCCTGACGTCCGGGGATACACCGCTCCCGCCCAAGATGACCTGGGTTGAACATTCACCTTCCATGGAAGAATGCCTGATTCAATATGAGTGCGATCCCGGCGCATATCTGCATCTGGAAACCACGACCAATCTTCTGGACGAAAGTTCCTGGGAATTGACGGGAACGATGGTGGCCGAAGCATGGAGCAACTCCGTCCTGCCGGAATGCGATGGCCACATCCGCTTCTGGCGGTTGCGCCGGGAGACCGGAGAATAAATCATGAAAGCCTCCACTGGGTTATGGCTTGTTCTCCTGTTTCCTCTTATGGCTGCGACGCCATGCCGGGGCGCAATCGCCGTAACGTGGCTGGATGAACCCCTTGTATTGTGGACGGAGTGGACTTCGCAATATGAGCCTCTTGACCTCAACGGCGACGGGATTACCGATTATGTTTTTGCTGCGGCGATCGGATTTGTCGGAGCCCGCTCTGAAGGCAACAATCAATATCTGATTTGGCCGTCTGGCGGGCTCAATATCGGCGGTCCTATTGAGCCATTAGAGGAGGGTTTTGAAATCAATGCTGATAGCGGAGATGATTCATGGATGGAGTGGTTTGGGCGCCCAGATGATTTTGCCACTCTGATTAGATGTTTGAGCGGGTCGGGTGGTGCTAGTTGCACAGGCCGTTTTGTGGGTCAGCATGCCTATATGGGCGTTGCATTTGAAATTGATGAGAACATCCATTATGGATGGATCAATATAAGAGTTAGCGAGTTCGGTCCCTATGCGGGCATTTATGGATGGGGATACGAGACGGACCCGGGCGTTTCGATCCACGCCGGAGCCGTCGCCATCCCCGAACCCGCCACCATCGCCCTGCTGGCGGCGGGCGGCCTGCTGCTAGCCCTGCGGCGCAAACACAAGTAAAGTCATATTACTCATCCCCCGCTTGCGTTCTTGCGGTACGCCATCTCCTTTCTCTCTCTCCAGCAGCGAGTTGTAAGTAATCTGCATTTTTTTGCATTTTTTGTCGCGTTTTTTGACATCTGCTGAAAAATGAGGTATCTTATAGATGGAAGCGATAGGCGTTAAGGATAGGGTATGGCGGAATGCATGTCTTATGTGGCTTGGTTCCAAAGCTGGCAAAATCTGGAGGAGAGAAATATGAAAACTGGGTGCATGGGATGGGTTCGTTTTATTGCTATATGCTCAGGGGTTTGGGGATTCGCTTGGACTGGGCAAGCCCAGTATCAGACATATCCCCCCATGATGAACAGCGATAATATTTACTTGCAGCTTGGAGACCGGAATCCGCCTTTTCTTGTGGTGGATGGAATTCCCCGGCATTGGAATGATGCTGTTCATGACTCCAAGATTTCTGAGGTGGAAATCATGGCAGACTCGTTCACCGTGCTATCCGATTTCCAAGAGTTAATGGCCTTGTACTATTCAAATCTGGACTGGAATCTGGTTCAAAACACCAATGAATCTCCCGTCACCTTGATGGGCTTGGACTATCTATTCAACACCCCCATATATTTTGGAACCGATAACCTGGGGGCGGCTCAATCAGTCAGAACCGACGAAATTTGGCCGGATGGCAGCATTGGCATAGACATGAACGGCACGGGAACGATGATTGGCATGTGGGATAGCCCCAGCGGGGTGCGAACCAACCACCTCCAGTTTAGAGAGGCAACTAATCTTGTGGTGTCTCGGGTAAGCTGGAAGGATTCAGAGGAACCCACAGGAAACGACACTCATCCGACTGCCGTTGCAGGCACCTTAGTTGCCGCGGGCAGTATGGGCAATTCTTTTTTCGCGCGGCATGAGCTATAATGCGAATTTGTCGGCATACGATTGGGATTATGATTTGTCGGAGCTTTTACTGGAAGCCATCGAAGGCCTTCGCATTTCCAACCATTCCTATAACGAGCGGGTGGGATGGGACTATATTGAGGGCGAATGGAACTGGTTCGGGGATCCTGACATTTCCGGGACAGAGGACTTTAAATTTGGCCTCTATATGACATATGACTTTTATTTAGACGAAGCGCTTTACCATTTTCAGCCGCTTTTGTCAGTGCGTTCCGCGGGCAACAAATATGCTAATTACGGACCGGGCACTTCTGTTGATCACTGGGAATTTCATGAGGTTGAAGGTTCAAAGATAGATGTCTGGACCAATACGTATCGGCCGAACAACGGTACGAATGGCTATGACCTTTTGCCCCCGACAGCCTGCGCAAAAAACCAACTGGTTGTGGGCGCAATCTATAAAAACACAAACGGATACGTCACAACAAATGACATCATACTTGCTGATTTCAGTGCAGTAGGCCCCACGGATGACGGGCGGATTAAGCCCGATATCGTCGCTCCAGGCGTGGAGATTTCAACCACCAAAAACACTTCGTTTTCAGCCTATTCGACCAATGAGAACGGCACCAGTTTCGCCGCCCCTGCCGTTGCCGGTTCCCTGAATCTCATCAGGAAGCAACACGAGGATATATTCGGAACAAACCAGATGATTCTTTCGTCCTCGCTCCGGGCCTTAGCCATTCACACCGCAACGCCGGCAACCACAAATGGAGCCCCGGATTACAGGCACGGATGGGGTGCATTCAATGCAGAAGCCTGTGCCGAGCTGGTGAAGTACAACGAAAAGGACGTGCCAACGCCAGAAGCTTTAGGCATTCCCCCTTCGAGTATTGAGACAAATATGGAGATATATGTTATTTCCCCGATTCTCTATGCCAGCTCAAACAGTATCGAAAGTTATTATGATTCGCCTGATGGGCCAATGATCAGGTCTGTTGCGGTCAATTATAATTTGGGCACAAACGAAACGCGCGCTGGTCTCCAATATGTCAAAGACTTCCTTTTGCCTGAAGGCGAGGAAATCAACTTCCCCGTGACTCCATTGGGAGGAGAACCGCTTATGGTGACCATTGCCTGGTCCGATTATCCGGGCACCCCGCCCAGTGCCATCGTGAATCCAACAAATCTGATGCTTGTGAACGATTTGGATTTGCGTCTGATTTCCCCGTCAGGGACGACCAACTTCCCTTGGGTGCTTGATCCGGCGAATCCATCTGCACCCGCGACGAAAGGGGATAATTTCCGAGATAATGTCGAAAAAGTGCTGATAGAAAACCCTGAAGCCGGAGAGTACACAGTAATGGTAACTCATAAGGGCGAATTGGAACAGGGGCACCAATTTGTTTCAATGGTTCTTTCCGGCCACCAACCAGATGAATGGAGCGCTCCGGGACTGTACAATGTTACACCCTATCCGATTGATAATATGATGACGGTTGGCTGGAATGCAATTCCAGGATTTTCCTACTACATCATGGCCCGGACAAATATGATTTTCGGAAACTGGAATTCATTAGCTGTTGTCAATGCGTTAACGGATCAAATGGAAGTCACGATTCCCCTATATACCAATACTCTGTATTTTACACTGGGCGGCGGGCAGTCTGGGGTTTACCAGTGAAAACATCCTTGCTTGGGCTGTTGCTTACGGCAGGCGCATTGTTTGCGCCTGTCAACCTTTGGGCCTATATGGCAATGTCTTTCGGTTCGGACGAAGTTGTTTATGTAGAGGCGGAAGGATGGTATAATGATTTCAGTGATATACTCCTTCCCAAGAGCATGGATTTGGATGGCGATGGTGTTTGGGATGCCGGAGTTCAAAATTCGATGATGAGTTACGGAGCGCCGGGCGACGGATTCATGGGGGCTGCCATTGCAACGCAACCGAGTGTGTGGGTGTATGGTTTTGCCGAAACAACTGGTAGTCACGAAACCGGCGACCTGTTTACACGGGGATGTGCCTCGCCGTTTGCGGCGGGAGAAGTACTCCCCCGTGTGGAGGATGATCCGACACGCTGGTGGGGAAACAACCCTGCAACACCAGATAACAGCATTATAATTTGTGCCACGGAACAATATGGGGGCAACGTGAGTCACTATAACACGGGACTAAATGCCTCCTATTATCGCAGCCGGTATTATCTTGGTCTTGCGCTGGAGAAACCAGAGGGCTTTTATTATGCTTGGGTGGAGGTTTTCCATGGCGGGCGCGCATTAATTCAAGTCCAAAATTATGCCTATGAGACAGAGCCGAACAAGACGCTGGTTTTCGGGGCGATTCCCGAACCTTCCACCATCGCCCTGCTGGCCGCAGGCGGCCTGCTGCTGGCCCTGCGTCGCAAACACAAGTAAAGGCATATTCCCAACCTGTTTTTATATATTCAGTACCGTAAGATTTTCTTACATCTATAGTTTTCCATAGTATGGAAAACTTTTTTGCGATTTTTCCATGCCATGGAAAAAATGTTTCCACAGCATGAAAAGTTGGATTTAGAGGCTGTTTTCCGGGGGCTGTAGAGCGGAACACGCGGCGCCCCTTGTAAGCCGTAACGCGCGACCGACCGAGGGACCGGGAAAAACGGTGCCCGCTGCAAGCGGGCAGCACACTCAGGCGCACCGTGCAGCGGGTGCGCCGTAGTGGGCGACCGTTTTTCCGGTCACGAGGTCGGGGATTTCTCGCGCGTTCAGGCGAAACAGGGGCGTTGCGGGTGGAGCGAAGATTTACTCCGGGGGGATTTAATAAATGTCCGAGGATTGAGAGACCATACCTTGGAGGGCCGAAGGCCCGACCCCAGCCCCGAACGCGCTTGCGCGGTCGGGGCGGTGCCAGGCGCGGTCAGGAGTCCGCGACTGGCAGGCAGGCCGCCCAAAAAGCAAGTGGCCCCGTGATTTTTGCGCAGCAAAAAGGCTCGGGGCGAGTTGCGGGCGGCCTGGGAGCGCCTTTGGAGGCTGGTTTTGGGCCAAAAGGAAGGGAGCGTGGGCCTCCCGTAGCCCAAAGCGAACGATTTTGGGCCAAAATCGGCCTTTTAAGGCGCGTTTTAAGCGAAGGGCGCAGCCCGAAGCGCGGATCGGAGGCGGGGTTGGGCTCGCGGCAATCTGCCGCGTACCGCATTCACGCGCGCCCCGACCCGAAGCCCGCCGGAGGCGGGCGCAAGAGCGCGGCAGAGTGCCGCGAAGAACCCCGCCGACCTTTGCCGAGCGCGTCCCGGCCACGAAGTGTGCCGGGAAGCGAGTCCACCCGCAGCCCAGCCGTGGATCCCGACCACGAAGTGTGTCGGGATGACGGCGGGGCGAGGAAGGGCCAGCCCCGGCGTAGGCCGCGCCCCGACGCGCAAGCGGCGGGGCTGGGGCCGAAGCGGGGGCGGCCATCACCCGAGCTGCGCCAGCAGCGAGGGGCCAGCGTAGCGGCGCGTTTACCCGCCTGTGGAGGGTAGCGCCGCGCGGCAAGGGGGGAAGGCCGCCGCAAGGGGGGCCGCGAAGCGGCGGCGTATAGGGGGCTTGAGGATGTCGCGGCAGAGGGGGGCAAAGGTGGCCGGGCTATAGGGGGCAAGCGGCGGCATGGGGGAAGCAGGGCCGCGCAGAGGGGGGCTTGATCTAGTCGGGCGCAAAGGGGGCCTGAATCAAGCGCGGCAGAAGGGGGCAAAACTATTCAGCAACTACCAAACGCTTTCGCGCGAGCCGTAGAAGACACCGCCAATCTTTCGGTTTGGGGTTTTTCAGCACATCGGCCCACTCGGGCGGGTACTGAATGTGCAAGACGGGATCGGTTTTTGACCCAAGCGAGCGGAAGAATTTTTCGGCGGGGGCTACGGCTTTCAAATCCTGCGGCAAGATCGGGACGAACGGGGCCTTGGGATCGGCGACGAACGAAAACGATCCATTTTGCGAGGGATTTTTATGGTTTTTGCAAGCCGAGCGTGCGGCAGAGCCGCCGCGAGGCATGGGGATCGGCGGGGGCAATCCTTCCGAACCGCCTTGCGAACCGTATCCGTTGGGCGGCGGGGCCGCCTGCGCCTCTCCACGCTCAGACCCCAATGTTCGGCTTGAGAAAATCAGTTTTGAACCGACCTTTTTGTGCCAATTCCGCAATTCGTCCAAATTCTCCGTCTGTGCATCATATTTTGCTTGGCGCGATGCCGTTATGAAGTCCACCAGAGTTTTGAACCGTCCCACCCCTTTGTCCTCGAATTTGGCGATGGAATCCGCCAAGGCCGCTTTTTCAAAGGTTAGCTTCTCCTTCATCGCGGTGAAATCGCCCCGCTCAATATCGCCATCAATGAACGCTGCCAGCAGCCGGTCCAGACGGGCGGAAATCCGTGCGAGGTCCGATTTCTGACGCTCCACCCGCACCGCCTGGGCTTGCGCATCCGCCTCAACCCAGCGTTCTACCTCCGCCAACATCAAGGCTGCCGCCTCGTCAGAAATCGAGACCCGCCGGATGCTCGCCCGTAGCAACTGCGTCAAGGCTTCCTCCCGGATCGTCTTCAAACTGCACGGGCCGCGCCGCTTTCCGCAACGGTAGTACGGGTGTCCCGCCTGAATGTCGGAAGTGATCGCGCAGCCGCATTCGTGGCAGATGATCAAGCCACGGAACGGAAAGCGGCTGTGCTTCACATAGCGGCCCCGGCCCGTCCGTTTCAGAACCTTTTGGACACGCTCGAACAGTTCGCGCGGAATTAACGGCGGGTGCTTGCCCTCGTAGATTTCCCCGCTGAACCGGAAAAGGCCGATGTAAAAAGGATTCGTCAGGATGTCGCGGACCTTGCTTGCCGCCATCGGCTTGTTACGCACCCCGCGAAAACCCCAGCCCGTCACGGTCTTGGCAAGGCTCGCGTAGGTGTAGGTGCCCGTCGCGTAGGCATCGAACATCTTGCGGATGAATAGGGCCCGTTCTTCGTCAATCACGATGGCCCGCGTTTGCTTGTCGTTGCGGTATCCCGGCGGCGGCATGTTCGGATAGATGCCCTCGCGCAGTTTCTTGCGGAGTCCGCGCCGGATGTTCTCGGAAAGATTGTCCACATAGTATTTCGACTGTCCAAAGGCGATGTTCAACATGAACTTGCCCTGCGGCGTGTTCTCAAACCAGAAAGTCGGAAACTTCAAGGTAGCGACCTGTCCCGTGTCGAGGGCATAGACAACCCGCCCGCCGTCCACGCTGTTTCGGGCCAGCCGGTCAGGATGCCAGGCCAGAATCCCTTGCGCTTCGCCACGCTCCATTGCTTCCAGCATCTCGTTAAAGACAGGCCGCCCCGGCTCTTTCGCTGTCTGCGCCTCAACATATTCGCGGACGACTTGAAGCCCTTCCTTTTCCGCCAGCATACGCAGTTCATCCAACTGCGCTTGAATCGAAAGGATTTGCCGTTCTTCATCGTCCGTGCTTTTCCGCGCATAGATGAAGTATTTCATTTCTTGGCCCCCTTCTCTGATGTCTTCTTCTTTGCATTCAAAGCGGTTTTCTTGGCTGCCTTTTCCAGTCTGTGAAACCCGGAAAGATCGGGCGAGGGAATGGGGCGCAGAAGGATGTTTTCGCCATCCGTGAAAAGCGCCAATTTCGTGCCCGTGCGTAGTCCAAGCAACTTGCGCACCTTTTCAGGAATAACGAATTGCCCCTTCGATGATAGCCGCGCGATGTCGAATTGCATGAGGTCCCTCTTTCTCTAGTAAGCCTCTCTTACAGCATGGGAATAGCATACTCCAAGAAAGGGGCATGAGTCAAATATAAATGAACGATTGTTCCGCATCGCCCGCAAGCGGTGGCGTGGCGAGGTCACGAGCCGCCAGAACCGCGCAGCGGGCTTCGGGGGTCTGAGCGTGGAGAGGCGCAGGCGGCCCCGCCGCCCAACGGATACGGTTCGCAAGGCGGTTCGGAAGGATTGCCCCCGCC
>Ga0255347_1008644_pt1 | contig 10172 bp, 7 predicted proteins | sample wastewater_treat_2_FD_192479 | JGI IMG/M metagenome (GOLD analysis project Ga0255347, IMG submission 192479) | Wastewater microbial communities from Lulu Island WWTP, Vancouver, Canada - plant24 | ecosystem: Engineered > WWTP > Wastewater > Unclassified | place: Canada: Vancouver, British...
AGTTATATACATAAAGTAATCATTAAAAAACTTCTCATCAGAATTATACACATTATCATACTTAAAATAGTCTACCCACATCTCCCTTAGCCTTGTTAATTCTCTGTATTGAGGATATGTTAGTTTAGATTCTTTTGTTAAATCAAAAAGCTCTAAAGATCTCACAAATGCTTCCTCTGCATACTCTTCATTACCTCTCTGTCTCCAATTAATAGCTCTGTACACATCACTACCAATATTAGCCAACTGTTCTAAGAAGGGTTTCTTTTGCCATGTACCATCTATATCTTTATGCTGAATATTTCTCATTATTCCTTAATTTTAGAATTAACAATATCTAAAATCTTCTTCTGTATCTTTACATCATCAATACCTCTAGAGAAGTTACCTTCTATTGGTCTTAGATTTATCATCGAATCAAACTCTACTCTTTCATCTCCTTCAAGTTCAGGATGTATATTTATCCCCCAGAGATCTTTCTGTTTAGAACCTCTGTCTAACAGATACGCCTCTTGATCTGAGTGCAATCCTGCATCTACTACGAGTATTCCTTCTTCTATATCTACTACTGCCTTTGTAAGAGAACCAAACATTTTAGAAGCCATTTCTTTTAGTTCTTCTATTGTTATCTGTTCTTCTACTATTTTCATACCTTATTATATCCTATTTAGTAATTAAGGAAAAAGCATTGATTTCTCCATTACCATTTAGAGATGCTATAATAACTAGATTTCCATATACCTATGAAAGAAAAAGATACAAATATATTTAAACTACTTTACTTCATATACAAGAAGTTTTATGTAGAAACAAAATACAAATGGCAGATGTGGTCTCTGTTCATTTTAACATCTTTAAAAAACATATACCCATTGGTATACAGCTACATATTAGGACTCCTTATTGATGCCATTACTATTGGATACAACAGTGGAGCAAGTTTTGAGTCTCTACACTCAATCATCATTGTTGCAATTATATTCACCTTCTCCTGGGTAATCATCATCAATCTTTTTAAATATATGGAGACAGTAACTATCCTATGGCAGCCATACCTAGAAGATGAGGTATATCTTAAAAAATATATTAAGATAGAACCAAAGACATACGAGAATCCTGAATTTGCTAACATGAAAAGTTCTTTAGATTGGAATGCTTGGACGATTACTAACTCATTGTCCAATATAATTGAGATACTCTCTGCTATTCCTGTTCTTCTCATTTCTTTTTGGTCAATATATCGGGTAGTACCAGTTTTCCCCTTTTTAGGACTTCTTGCTGTAACTCCTACAGCATTAATTATTAAGAGGTTTGGAAAAAAGATTTGGAATATATGGTCAGATAATGGAGATGAAAAAATCAAATATTCTAGCTATAAATCTACACTCTGGGGAACAGATTTCGAAAGTCTTCAAGAAATATATATTTTTAAATACGGTAAATACCTCATAGAGAAGGCAAAGGAAATTAACAAAAAATTTACTACTAAGTTACAAAAAAACCATAAAAAGAGATATACATGGAGTCTACTCACAGATATTCTTTCTGCAGCAGTAACTATTTTTGTTTTAATATATTCCATTAAACTTGTTTTTGATGGACAGCTTACAATTGGTATGCTTACCTTTGTACTCTCTGCATACCGACAGTTTACAGGCGATATGGAACACACCCTTTACAGAATCTCCATACTGTTAGGTAACAAGAAGCTTCTCAGTACATTCCATTCTGTTCTAAATTGGGAAAACACCATAGTAAATGGAGAAACCAAACTCGAGGATACAGATAGTGGCCTTTCTATTGAGTTTAAGAATGTATGGTTTAAATATGACAGGAGTAAAGTATGGGTTCTAAAAGGTATTAGTTTTTCTGTAAACAAGGATGATGATATTGCTATTGTAGGAAAGAATGGTGCTGGTAAAACTACTTTAATTAAATTACTTTTAAGGATATATGATCCTCAGAAGGGAGAGATATTGATTAATGGTATTAATATTAAGGAGTTAGATTTGGATGATTACTACAAAATGGTAGGAATACTTTCTCAATCTTTTAACAGACTTAGTATTACCGCTTCAGATAATATATATGTTGGTGATATAAAGAATGAGAATAAAGAGGATATTGTTTCTGCTGCAAAGAAGGCTGATATACATACATATATCTCTCAGCTTCCATACAAGTATGAGACTTTCATTTCTAGAGAGATTAAGGATGGTATGCAACTTTCTGGTGGTCAGTGGCAAAAGTTGGCCATTGCAAGAGCATTCTTTAGAGATGCTAAACTATTAATCCTTGATGAGCCTACTAGTTCTGTAGACAGTATTTCAGAAGAGAAGATTTTTGAGAATTTAAGAGAGAATGCAGATTATATGACTACCTTTATTGTTTCTCATAGATTTGCTACTGTTCGTAAGGCTGCTAGGATACTTGTAGTAGATGATGGAAAGATAGTAGAAGATGGAAAGCACAAAGACCTTATGAGTAAGAATGGTTTGTATAGTCAGATGTATAACAAACAGGTAGGATAGGAGAGTTAGACTAAAAAAGGTAATGCAGGGCTCCGTCTATATTATGTTTTTCAACATTGGAGCCCTGCTTAAAAGACAAAGGATACAAGTGGACTAACGATAGTAATATTCTCTTTCTATTTCTCTTCTAACCTTTACTATCAAAATGATAGTAACAGAACAGATATAACCATTCACTGCAAAAAGAGGGATTGACCCTATCTCCTTTAGATTATAATAAACCCAACAAATCAAAAGGAGGATCGCAATGTAAGCAAAACAGAAGAGTAAAAAGCAGAAAAGAGCTTCCCATACTTCTATATTCCGCAAGCATGGTATTCTCCCTCCACTGTAATACTTTATCTCCCAGTTTAAGTCCTCAAGTTTTTCTTTTACTAGGCCTTCTTTCCCAGCAAAAAAAAGGTAAGATAGTACTACAAATGCGATTAGAAGCAAACTAACAGATATATCTCCCAAGATTCTCTCAACCCAGAGAGATTTTGTCCCCACTAAGGCCAATACCAAAAAAGGAATCATCAACAATATTATTTCCTTTCTACTTTTCTTCAAAAGATTCATTTTTTTCTCTCTTTCTCCCCAATAGGGATATATATGTTTTTTTATAGCCTACGCTACATACAATTCTTAAAACACAGAATTAAGAGCTCTATGTAGCATAGGATAAAACATAAGAATGTGGAGAAAATAACCTTTGTCTTTTTAAAGAGCAGTGATACCTATAAAGGATATCTAACACATCATACCATACTATGGGGTTGTCTCTCAACGGTTAGAAGTACTAAAACAAACTAGATTGCACAACTCCTTGTACTTGTAAACAATTTTCACTCCCACCATAATCAAACCCCTCGTACGGGAAAGAAGGTAGAGAGTAATGAGGATTTCTTCTTCTTACAATTGGAAGAAGAAGATCTTTGTTCTTACTGTAAAACTCATTAAGACCCTTAATATACTCTATCTCTGTCTCATAACCATCCTTACTTCCATACTCAATATGTATTCTTCTTAACATACTGGGACTAACATATGAAAATTTAACCAACCTATCTATCTCCTTAGCTATCACTCTCAAATCATCCTCAAGTAAAGAACTTCTGTTTAGCTTTCTAAGTTTCTTCTCTACAAGACCTGGAAGACTTACCCTATCATGTGCTACTTCCCATGCGTTTAGAGAAAATCTCATCTTCTCATCTAAATTCTTCGTAACATTATTAAGTACCGCAATTTTTGTTAAAAATATCTGTAAAAGCTTAACATTATCTGGTTTTTTAAACTCATATCCTGTTTTGTAATCTATAATTTCAATTGGACTATTAGGCCAATCATTAGGAATACGTACCTCATCAGGAATAGATATTAGTTGCATATTTCTATCACCAAAATCAATATTTGTAATCAACATCCCCTCATTCATTACCATTTTTCTTTCTGGATTAAGCTCTTTCTTTAAATCCCATCTTCCTTTAGCAAAATCTTTTAATATTTTTTCTTCTAATTCTCGACTCTCCCAAATCTGTTGAATATAGTTAGGACTTATCGTTTTGTACCCCTCCTGCTTAGGAGAAAAATCATGACCATTTAACCTCCAAGCTTTCCAAAAGTTTTCTGCTGTTACCTCTCCATACTCTTCAGAGGCTATCTCCAATATTCTAGTCAAAGCGTAGTAGTAGTTGTAGCCCTTAAAAGGAAAAGTAGCGTAGAAATCAGACAAATCGGGTATTCTACCAAGAGATGCACATCTATCAAAAAGCTGTGTGAAATACTGAAGAGAGTGTATCTGAGTACCATAGATTGAAGCTTTTACATTCTTTAACAAATGCTCATCGTTCATTTCAAGCCTTCCCCTTTCTGAACGAACAGTTTCTAGAAGTTTTGCTCCAACTAAATCTTCATTTTGAGCTTCATACAAAGGAGTTAAGGTCTCAAGGTGTGATATGGAGATTCTGCTTCCCTTCCCTCTAACCTCCTCCTCCGTAGGATCTTCCAAAGGAGGTTCTCCATCTAACCACCATATTTCTTTTTGAGTACCTTCATTCATATATATGTATATGTCGAAATTACGCCCTATTCTATTACATTAACAAAAAGATATCCACATTCCCCCTACATGCTAAGTTTGATAAAATATGAATAATGATAATTGAAATAGTAGTAAAAACAAAACAAAAAATATCTAAGGTTGAAAAAATAGATAATACCCACTACAAGGTTTTTGTAAAATCCTCCCCTATTGAAAACAAAGCAAACAGAGAAGTAATTAAACTTCTTTCTAAGTATTTTGATATACCTAAATCAAATATTACAATTAAACTAGGTAGTAAAAATTCAAAGAAGGTTGTTGAACTTGTATAATGCAGTATGCATAAAATATTTGATAATACAAAACTCCTTGTCTTAGATATAATGGGAGTCATCCTAACTAATGGAAGCCTCATTAAAAGGGGACTCTATCCAATATACAAAGAGAAATACTCCTACAGCCTTGTTAAAGGACTGTATAGTAATATTAGGCATAGTACTGAAGGTGACACTTCCCTATGGAAAGGATTAAATGAAAAAAACTATAATAATGCGAGGAGGAATTTCTTAGACAAATACAAAGTAGATTATGAGTATGAGACTTTTAAAAGAAAGATCTTAGAAAAAGATATTAAATTAGGTATTCTTTCTAATATGCCTAAAGAGTGGGCTGATTATCTTGTTAAGAGACTAGACTTAAACAAAGATTATTCATTTACAATATTTAGTGGATATGTAGGATTAAAAAAACCTGATATAGATATATATGAGTATCTCTTGAAACAATCAAACTATAGTCCCAATGAGATAGTTTTCATTGATGACAAGCTTAGAAATTTAGCTCCTGCTAGTAAGTTAGGAATTAAAACGGTACACTTTAAAAGGAAGGATGATGAGTTTGATTTTAAACCTGATTTAACTGTGGGGTCTTTTTCAGATATGTTCTAATTCTCTCCCTTCTTTACCCTTGTATCCTTCCCCTTAATCTCTTCTCTAGATTCTCTCTCAGTGATATACCTATTATCATAACAGTAGGAGATGCATACATTATTAAATACTTCTTACCATCTATTTCTACTTTCTCTTCTAAATCTTCAAAGGAAATCTTTGAGATATCAATACTCTCTACTCTTTCCACTATAGTTCTTCCTGTTTTAATTAATGCTTCATACACCTTAGAATCTTGCATATTTAAAGAATTTAATAATCTTTGATAATCAGTATTTTTCTCTCCTTCATTAGGAATTAATTGAAAGAGATGAGGAAGAGAATCCTCTTTACCTTGAAAAGCAAAAACCCTGTCTGTTGCAACTACCATATTTTCATATGAGTAAGTGTATTTAATTGAATCTACCTCGACCTCTCCAGAAGGTAGTAATTCTGTTACATCACTTATATCATCTCGACTTTCTGTATACATACCATATTGTACCATAAAGGGAGTATATTTACTCTTTTGTATTCATTGACTTAGACCTTAAGAAGTGCATATAATTATACTATATGGCTATTTCTTAATATCTTGTTTTACATATATAGCTGTTGTACTAGACCTAGAAATAAGCAATAAGGAGATTATGCTAATTAAAGGTCTGCCCATCTTTACTACATATATCTCACAATGATAATTAAATTTATATTTTTAATAATTTAATGAAAAAAGTATACAGAAGATCTCTTAAGAAGATTTTTGTTTCTCTTTTTGCTTTCTTTTATACATTCCTACCCTATGGATTTGCTATTGCAGATGTAGTTAATGAATTTCAGGGAATGAATAATACTCCGATTATTCTGAACTCCACAGAACCATACTCAATATCATCTACTAATGGTATTTGGACTAGTGCTACACCATACAATGCAGTTACAGGAATAGGGAAGAGTGAGATTAGGTGGGGAACAGGAAGTCCTAGAAGTGGATTGAAATTTACAGCTGCTGGCACTCAGAACTTTGGTCCAGGTGTGAAATTTTTGATTGGTACATTAACCCATATGAACTGGCCTGTTACTGGAACTACCGCAACTAGTGCTACTCTTGGAGTTACCTTGAATTTCTCTAATCCTACGATTACACCAACATTCTCATATAAATTTGATATCGAAGAAACTTCTAATTCTGGCAATTGTGCAGATTGGCATACTCCAGGTAATCCTCCATGTGATGATAGAATTACATTCCCAAATGCATATGGTGGTGGTGAGTTTACGATAGGAGATGTTATATATACCCTTAAAATAGATGGTTTTCAAAGTGCATATCCTGGGGGTTCTACTGTTTCTCAATTTATAACACAAGAAAGCAAAGATAACACAGCATTTTTGGTGGGTCATCTTTCATCTGTCTTAGTTGAAACACCTGAAATTAGGTTAACTAAAAAGACTAATAATCAAGATGTGGCAGCTGCTCCAGGACCAGAATTAAAAGTGGGTGATGCTGTAACTTGGGAATATATTATTCAAAACAGTGGTAATGTAGCCTTAACAAATATTAGTATAACTGACGATCCAGCAGCAGATATTGACTGTGATCCAAATACTGAGGGTTTTCAGAATAGCGGTTTATCTTTAGCATCAGGCGCATCAATGACTTGTACTGCGTCAGGGACTGTGGAAGAGGGTCAATTTACTAATACTGCAACTGTAGTAGGCACGCCTTCAACAGGCAGCAATGTTAGTGCTTATGATACTAGTTGGTATCACGGGGTACTAAAACAAGGCACCCTCATCGTTGAAAAAGTTCTTATAAACGATAATGGTGGGACTAAGAACTTTACAGACTTTTCATTCAAGGTTAACAATGGTAATGATATTTCTTTTGAAGCTGACGGTCAAAATGAAATTACTGTAGATGCTGGGACATACAATATAACTGAAAATACAGTTACTGGATATACAACTAGCTATAATAATTGTTCCAATGTTGAAGTTCCAAGTGGTGGTACAGCTACATGTACAATAACAAATGATGATATTGCTCCATCTCTTACATTAGTAAAAGAAGTAAACAATAATTATGGTGGAGATGCAAAAACTACAGATTGGACACTAACAGCAACAGGAACATTACTAGGAGCAACCAATCTTTCTGGTCAAGGAGGTGCAACTAGTGATACGAACTTCAGAGCAGATACATATACTTTAAGTGAATCAGGAGGTGTAACAGGATACAGTGCAAGTGATTGGAGTTGTGATAATGGAGTAACAGTAAATGGACAAAATCAAATTGCACTAGGCATTGGTCAATCCACAACCTGTACAATTACAAACTCTGATATTCAACCTAAGCTTACTGTTACAAAGATAGTTGTAGGTGGTGGTAAAGAGGCAAGTGAATTTAATCTCTATGTTGATACTACAAAAGTAACCAGTGGGCAACCAACAGGGTTTAATGCAGGCACATATACTGTTTCTGAAACCCCTGATCAAGATTACAACTCTGTCATAACAGGAGCTTGTGCTTCAGATGGAACTATTACTTTAGCATTAGGAGAAACTAAATCTTGCACAATCACTAATACAAAATATGGCTCAATCTCTGGTTACAAGTATAATGATGCAGATGGTTCAGATGATACAAAAAATGATAGAACAGGAGTAAAGGGTTGGACTATATTTATTGATGTGAATGGTGATGGTGAGCTAAATGCAGATGATATATCTACAACTACTCTTGATAATGGATATTATGAATTTACAGACCTTCTCCCAGGAGATTACGATATATATGAAGCAATGCAAACTGGTTGGGTTGTTTTAGTTGGTGATGGTAACCATACAGTTAACCTTACTGCTGGTGCAGATGTAACAGATGTAAACTTTGTTAATGTAAAACAAGCTTCTATAACTGTAAAGAAAAATGTAGACAGGAATGGTGATGGAAAAGTAGATATCACGGGATCCACAGATTGGACTTGGACATTAGATGATGGTACAGAAGATGTAAAAGAACAATCAACAGGAAGTAAAGTATCTTCATTAAGTCCAGGGGAATATACTATAAAAGAGGTGAATAAAGATAACTATCACTTTGTATCATTAGAATGCAAAGGGAGTGATGGTATTGCTATTAATAGTGAGACAGCAACAATTAATCTAAAATCAGGAGAAGATGTTGTATGTACATATACTAACGCAAGAAATCTAGGGACATTGATAGTTAAAAAGATTGTAGTTAATGATAATGGCGGAACACTTAAAGCTAAAGACTTCAAATTTAGAATTAATGGTGGAACTCCAATTCAATTTAACTCTAGTGGAATAAACACATTTACGAAGTATGCGGGTCAATCCTACAATATTGTAGAAGTAGAGGCGAATAAGAGAGGATATACAACGAAATATAATGATTGTACTAATGTAGTAGTAAAATATGGTGAAACTGCTACATGTACAATTATAAATAATGATAAGCCTGCTTCATTAGAATTAGTTAAGAAAGTAATAAACAATAATGGAGGAACAGCAATTCCTAGAAACTGGATTTTAAGTGCAAATGGTCCTACCTCTATCTCAGGAAGAGGAGGTGCAACGAGTGGTGCTAAATTTAAGGCAGGAACATATACATTAAGTGAAACGGGAGGAGTAAAAGGATACAGTGCAAGTGAGTGGAGATGTACTAATGGTGTAATAGTTAAACCAGGTAATAAAATAACTCTAGCTATTGGACAGAGTACTGTATGTACAATCACAAATGATGATATAGCACCAAAACTTATATTGAAAAAAATAGTTAAAAATGATTTTGGTGGTAATGCAAAAGCTACAGATTGGATACTAAGGGCAACAAGTACAATATCAAAAGCTAACAATCTTTCAGGTAAAGGAGGTGCAACAAGTGGCGCTAAATTTAAGGCAGGAACATATACACTAAGCGAAAGAGGAGAAGTAGAAGGATACAGTGCAAGTACGTGGAGTTGTACTAATGGTGTAAAAGTTAAAAAAGGGAATAAAATAACATTAGATCTGGGACAATCCACAACATGTACAATAATAAATACTGCTAAACCAGCAAAAATCATTGTATACAAGAATGTAATGTCTGGAGAAGAAAACATATACTCAGATGAGGACTTTACTGTTAACCTTTTAGGTCGAAAAGGAACCATAAGAACAGGGGTAATTAGAGATTCTGAGACAGAACCATTGAAGGCAAAATTTAAATTCCTTAATGCTGGTTATTATAGTGTCGAAGAAATCAATATTCCAGATGGATACATCTCAGAAGGCTGCTACCCTATTAATCCAGTCTATGATGTTCGTTCACTAGGAATTAAGCAGAATACTACAAAAGGTACATATGTAGCTAACGGAGAAACACTATCATTTATATGTACCAACCAAGTAATAGAACCCCTACTCGAAATAACTAAAGAGAATGATACAGGAGGAGCAGGTATGTATCCTGGAGATACAGTAACATATACACTTACAATAACAACACCAAATGATGAAAAAGAAGGAACATACATACTTAATAATATAATCGTTACTGATCTACTACCTGAAGGATTCACATATATCCCTGGAAGTTGGACAGGAACAACTACAGAACCTGTATATAATAATGGACTTGGCGAATGGCACATAGGGGATATGCTGGAAGGGGAAACTATCACATTAACA
>Ga0255347_1008648_pt1 | contig 10166 bp, 7 predicted proteins | sample wastewater_treat_2_FD_192479 | JGI IMG/M metagenome (GOLD analysis project Ga0255347, IMG submission 192479) | Wastewater microbial communities from Lulu Island WWTP, Vancouver, Canada - plant24 | ecosystem: Engineered > WWTP > Wastewater > Unclassified | place: Canada: Vancouver, British...
AACAAATGAAGGTTGAGATCATTACTGTAATCTTTCAAAATCTTAAGATTACAGATTTTAAAATCCATTAAAAAGGTGGTATCAATTTTTAACGGTAAGTGGTATCAGTTTAAACCGACGTTAAAACATTTGCTGGTTATTGATGATATAATGATGTTCGCCTTAGAGAAAAAACAGGCCGTACAACTTTTTAATTTTATTAATCATCTTCACGAAAAAGCTTCATTTATTATAACAACAAATAAAAGTCCTGAGGAATGGGTTAAAATGCTTGATGATGAAGTTATTGCAACTGCCTTGCTGGACAGGATCCTATACCGGTGTGAAGTGGTAAGGTTACAGGGTAAAAGTTACAGGTTAGAAAACCGGAAAACTATTTTTAACTAATGATTTTGTTCTTTGATTTTTTTATATGTTTAAACCGAAAAAATGGGCATTCTTAATTGCTGTTTTTGGTACATCCTTATTTGCCAATTTTAGTACATTGTCAGTTGCTGCTTACACTTATATCCCCTTCAGAGGAATATGATAAGGTATATGCCCATAAACCCTGGGTAATCAAGTGGAACGGAACAGTATACCATTTCTACAATGCTGTCGGGAATGAAGGACGCGTTATTGCACTTGCCACCTCACGGAAGCTTGATTAGTAATAATTAAAACCGAATATCTGTCCCGGATACTGGAATTGCGAAAAATCGGAACAGCTTTAATCAGATATCAATTACAATAGTATATACAAGTTCGTTCCGAGCAGGTTAATTCTGAATCCTTAAAAAATATTTTGCAATCTGTTCAACTTCGCTTTCTGTAAAAGCTGGTTCGAAATAGCTTATATAGCCGGTTAATTCCCTTAATGATTTCACCCTGACATATTTGAATTCCTCCCTGGGCTTTTCGTTTATCATTACAATAATGCTTTTAATAGGTATCTTTCTCTTTCCCCAGTGATGTTTTTTCAATTTAATATTTGCCCTGCTTAAAACTAAATATAAAGCATAGCTTGTTCTTCTGATCTGCTCTACAGGGGATCTTAAATCGGGAGATTCAATAGATTTTTTACTCCAATTTTTAGTTTCCAGGATATAAATGCCTGATTTTGCAATTAAAAGATGATCGATTTGAACTGATAGTATTTTTTCCCTGGTATCTATTTTATAGATTGGTTTTTTAAATCTCAGGTTAAAATCATTTATCAGAATAAAATCATCAGGTAGCTTTTCTATTTCTTTTACCACCAGACTCTCTCCCACTGCACCGGCTATCAACAAATTTAAATCTTCAAGAATTTCTTTAATATTTTCCAATTTTTGAATCTCCGGCTGGCTTCGTTTCCGGATAATCTGTTCACTGTTTTCATTAAGATACTCAAGCTGCTTTTCGTCTTTCCCGATTTTTTTCTTAATACTTTCGGTAGCCTTTGAGATAATCAATGTTGTATTTGAACTAAGATAATCCAGTAGCTTTTTCTGTTTTTTTAATCTGTAGTTATTGAGAATCTTATGAATGAAATTTTTATTTTCTTTTACTGACAGGTTGTCAATGTTAATTTTAGCAGTATCAATTCTGACTTCTATTTCAATCTGTGTTTTCCTTTGAGTTATTTCAATCTGTTCCAGGTTTCTTTTAATACTCTGATTTAAATCCCTGATTTCATTTTTTAAATTTTCTCTGTGATTTCTGAGGATCGTTTCATTTTGATCCCGGAAATTATTCAGGAAGTCATTTATCTCATTTATTGTATTAAATCTTTGAATACCACGAGATTTTAATTCACGCTGCAATCTTTTCCATGATTCAACCTGACCATGTATCTGAGCCATATAATAAGACCTGTTTGATTGAAGTACTGTAAATATAGATTGTTAATCTATTTATTCAAAGGCACAATGAGCTTCCAGCCTTCCGTGGTCCGTAATAAGCACTAGTTTTGCCGATATTATCTCGAGTGAATCCTGAGCTTTACATGTTCATTAATAAGTCATTCATTTTACAGGGCAGTTTTTCTCTTGTTATAATCCTTTTCCACAAGAGATCTTTTGTTTTCAGTGCCATGGGACGGAATAAATATTTTGCAATTTGCATCGAGGAGTTTCTTCCAGCTATTTATCATCTGATCCTTATCAGATGCAAAAGGCGGCAATATCGACCACAGGAATATGCCGAACATAGCATCACCAACCAGGGCTATTTCATTATCAATTATCAGGCTGAGTGATCCCATGGTATGTCCCGGAGTGTGCATTAAGTAAGCATTGAACCCCTCATTTGAAAGCTCATAATTATTATCCATTGTATAGTCCGGTTCACAGGGCTGATATCCTGCAGATGCTGAAAACAGTCCGGTAAAAGCTCTAACCATAAAGTTTATCAGCGGAGTTGTTCCTTTTGGTGGAATATTGTCACCCGCAGCCAGGTATTTTGCCTCAGACTCGTGAATAATCACTCTGACATTATATTTTTCCCTGATCTTATGCGCATTAGCTGCGTGATCATAATGTGAATGAGTAAGTATCAAAAGATCAATGTGTTCAATCCGGAGCTTTTTCAATCTTTTTTGCAGGGTTTTCCACATGAATTGAGGACCGGTATCAATCAGAATGGTAGATTTACCATTTTTAAGAAGGAAAGCATTGCTCCACCCCGAAAGAACCCTGATAATTTTATAGTTTCCGGAAGTTGTCCAGGTTTTCATTTTTGAAATTACTTACAAAGTTTGATTAGTGGACTAATATTGTCCGTAAACACTCATTCCTCCTCCAAAATATTGATGTTTTAAATGTTCATAGACTAAGTTGGTTTTTAAGTCAATTTCGTCTGTTTGATAAGTCGGGTAGGGCAAGGTTTCAAATAAGGTCTTGCTTACAGTGTTGTAGACGGCTGCTGCTGTTACTGATTTATTTGACCATTGTTCAACTTTTAATTTGTCTTTTTTCAGTTCGTCAAGTAGTTCAATGGATATTTTTTTGATTTCGTTTTTCTCTTTTTCCTCTAATTTTTTACCGTGTCTCAGAATATCGAAAATGGCCTTTTGCTCATCTGTCAGTCCTTCCCGTTTGGTTTCTGCTTCTTCTTCTGAGTAGGAATTTACGAGTTCAATCAGTTTCCTGAATGTCTCTTTGATTACGACTTCGTCTTTTCCCCTGTTGTATTCTTCAATGATTTCCTGATAGCGTTTGTAAAAGTCAACTGTCATTGGATTGCGTTCTACCATTCGCTTCAGTTGCTTTTCTACTTTGTCTTTGAGAGACTGAACTGCTGCATTCTTATTTTCGGTTTTCAGAAAATATTTTTCTAACATGTCGAAGTCTAAGCCGCTAAGATCAATGATTTTTCCTTCGTACTGGCTGTGTTCCGCAACCATATTTTCTATGGATTCGTCCACCACATCCTGAATTTTACGCATTAAGTCTGCAACATCTGCACTTTCAACATTATCTTCTATAGCAGTGTAAATTACATCAATAGCGTTCTTCCTTGGTGCATATTTAAATAGTACTTTGTCGGGCTGAAGTGCTTTATATTTCCTGAAAACTTCTCTCGCCAGAACCTGGAATTTGCGTTTTGTTTCGTCATTGGTATAAACGGCATTCACCGCTTTTTCCAGTGCGGCCAATTTGTGCAAACCGTCAGCATTGATGAGTTCCTGTAAATCAAAATTCACTTCATCTTTCAAAAATGTTTCAGTAGCTTCCAAAGCCTCCTCCAACTGCCGGATGAGTTCATCTTTTGGTCTGACAGGTGGTTCGGATTTCTCTCCGTCACCTCCACCACCTCCACCGTCTCCACCTTCGTCAGCATCTGATCCATATACAGCCAAAGCATCCAACAAGGCAGCATAAGTTTCAATATAGTCCACTATCAAACCATTGTTTTTGCCTTCATTGATACGGTTGGCTCTTGCAATAGCCTGCATCAATGTATGCGACTTCAATGGTTTGTCCAGGTACAAGGTCGAAAGGCTGGGAACATCGAATCCTGTGATCCACATCGCACAAACAATCACCAGACGGAAGGGGTCATTTTCATCTTTAAACCTTGTTTCAAGGTCCTGGGTATTCATTTTCTCCCGATGCGGCTCAATGTCCAGATCCCATTTTTGGAATTTCTGTATTTCGTTTTGCTCAGAACTTACTACCACACAAATCTCTGTCTCCTTTATCCATTGTAGTTCACGTCTCTTCTCCAATAATTCCTGGTCGCCATATTCCCCCTTGGAAACTTCTTTTTCCAATTGCTCCACATATTTTCCCCAATGCTCTGTAATCAGGTCATACATTTTTACGGCAGTGAGTTTATCCAATGCAATGAACATCCCCTTGCCTTTATAGCCTCGACTGCAGAAATGCCAGACCACATCTTTGGCAATGGCATCCAGCCTTTTTCGGGCTGTTAATATTGGATATTCTCTGGCAAAAAGTTGTTCTATTCTGCTGCGCTGGTCACTGTCCAGATCTTCCGTTTCGGTATCAATTATGGCTCTTATTTGCTCATTGATAACCGGATTTTTCAATCCTAAATATTCGCCTCTGTTCTCATAGTATAGCGGAACAGTTGCGCCATCATCCACACTGCGTTTAAAATCGTAACGGGAAACATAATCGCCAAAAATTCGTTTGGTAATCTCATCGTCTTTGAAAAGCGGCGTTCCTGTGAAACCTATAAAAGAAGCATTGGGCAATGCATAGCGGAGATTCATAGCCAGTTGCCCACCCTGGGTCCGGTGGGCCTCATCAGACATGACAATGATATTGTCCCTTTGGGTAATTTCTTCTTCGAAGTTGAATTTGTGAATGAGTGTAAATAAATAGCGATGGTCCGACCTGAGCAATTCTCTTAAATGCTTTCCGCTGTCGGCTTTTATTGAATCTTTCTCACCTGCTTTCACCTGAGGCACTGCACCCACTCCACAAAAGGTGCCATAAATTTGTGTGTCTAATTCGTTACGGTCTGTTACAATCAAAAAAGTATAACTACCCGTGAATTTGTGATGAATCTTTTGACTGAAGAAAACCATTGAGTAGGATTTTCCGCTCCCCTGCGTATGCCAGAATACACCCAATTTTTGTTTTTCTTCCAAACTTATTTTCCCCTGGTTGTAAAGTTGTTCTTTGTGCCGTATGTTTTCAATGGCTTTGTTCACGCCAATAAATTGATGATTCCGGGCAATGAGTTTGATGATTTTGCCCAATGAATTATCAAACAGAATGAAGTTTTCGAATAGATCTATAAAGCGTCTTTTCTCGCAAACACCAACAATTATTCTGTCCAGGGCAACTATGCCTTCATCTTCTTCAGTAATGCGTTTCCATTCGTGAAAATGCTGATATTCGGCTGTAATGCTGCCAATGCGGCTTTCCATACCATTACTCAGCAATACAAAAGCATTGTAATAAAAGAGTTTGGGAATTACATCCTTATAGTCTGTAAAATTATCGTTGTAGGCGTTTTCCAATTTCCGATGGGCTGCCTTCAGTTCAATAAACAGTAGCGGTATCCCATTAACAAATCCGATTATGTCAGGTCTGCGCTCCCGGTTGCTTCTACCATGAATCCATAGTTGACGAACGGCTAAAAAGTTGTTATTGTCTGCATCGTCAAAATCAAATACCTTGAGTGTTTTGTTTTTTATCTGTTCTCCTTTTTCATTGATAAAGTCAACCGGAATGCCATTGCGGAGCAATTGGTATTTTTCAAAATTGATTTCCGCTAATGACTTGGCAATACTCTCTTCGGTGAGTTTTTCATATGCTTGATTGTAGGCCTGTTCAGGCAGGTTGGGGTTGAACTGTTTCAGTTTCTCAAAGAAAATCCTCTTGAGCAGCACCTCTTTCCTGTTTAGCCTGCCTAAGGTACTTCCTTCGCCATAGCTTTCTTTGTTGAATGCCAATAGCGTATCCCAACCCAATTGATAAAAGAATAAATCAATGGCGGTTTGTTCAATCAGATTGTCTTCTGAATATTCCCAGGTCATTTATTTCGATTTAAAATGCTGATGATAAGCTGCTTCACCGTTTCCATTTCTTCCGGCTTGCTTGTAGCCACAAAAAGAGTAAGTGCAGCCAGGGCTTCATTGCTGATGATTGGCGATTGATCCTCTGCATAGAGCAAGTCGTTTTTCTCCAGAAAATGCAGGAAACAAGCCGCTGCTATTCTTTTATTTCCATCTACAAACGAATGATTTTTTACAATTAGATATAGAAGCGTTGCGGCCTTTTCTTCGATGCTTTTATACAACTCTTCATTTCCAAAACATTGAGCTATTTGCTTTACCGAACTTTCAAATGCCTTATCCTTTGGTTTGGCAAATAGATCAGAGGCAATTTCTGACTTCATTTTGGAAATTATAGCTAAATATGCTTTCACATCGGGATAAACGGTTTGCCGGATTGTTTTTCCTTTTGCATCTAATTTTTCGTGGTCATAGTCGTCCAGCAATTCAAGCCCTTTGGCAAAGATTTGCAGCATTTGGCTGTCTGCCTCGGTTGCTTGTTGGGTAATGGCACGATTCAATATACGAATGCCCGTTTTAAGGTATTCCACCTGCTGCTGTTTTTCGGCAAGGCGCTTTTCATTGATGGCATAACCCTGCACCAGATAATCTTTCAGTCGTTGAGTAGCCCATTGGCGAAATTGAGTTCCCCTGATGGAGCTAATGCGATAGCCTACAGACAATATTGCATCTAAGTTGTAAATCAGTTGCCTTCGCTTTACATTTCGTTTACCTTCCTTTTGAACTTGTAAGTATTCCTTACAAGTTGCACTTTCAGCAATTTCTCCTTCTTCATAAATCCTTTTCAGATGCAGAGTGATATTTTGAGGAGTGGTATTGAAAAGTTCAGCCATTTGTCTTTGTGTTGCCCACACTGTGTCTTCATTAAAGACTATGGCAACTTCAATTCCTTCCGGAGATTTATATATTGCAATTTGGTCTTCCATGTTATCCTGCCAATTTTTGGTTGAATAATAGAGTAATTAATCTTTCTGTTGTCCATTGGCGAAATTGAGTTCCACTTTTTGAATTAACACGATAGCCAACTGAAATAATAGCATCGGGTTTGTAGAATATTATCTTTCTTTTAACCCTCCTTTTCCCTTCGGTTTGAACTACCGGGACAAGCTCGGTAGTTGAATTTTCTTTCAGTTCCTCCTCAGCGTATATATTTTTCAGGTGTAAGCCGATGGTATCAGTGTCTTCGTCGAAAAGCTCTGCCATTTGCTTTTGTGAAAGCCAGACAGTGTCTTGCCCGAACTTAACCCGAACTTCTATTTGTCTGTCTTCGGCCTTATATATTTCTATCTCATTCATTTGCAAGTTATCTGTTTTTCTTACAAGTTCCATTTTTTCAGGTTCTTACACTTCTATTTCTCCGTTCATTAGTTTGGGTAATAAAATATCGCGGGCTTCTCTCAATTTACTGTTTTGTGTTAATAGGCTTTTCATTAATTCATAAACGGGAGTAGAAATCCTAATAAAATCATTTAATACTGTTTCTTTTGGTAATTTTATTTTGAAATGATTTATTGAACTTCCAGCGTGTTGGATTGTGGAACCTTTAGAATGGGAATAAATTACACCCTGAATCTTGGGAGATGATAGATAGCAAAAAATAAAAGCATTATTCAAAACACCATTTGAAACAGCTTTACGAATACCAGATGAGTAACAGCCATAAATACCATACTTAACAATACCAATTGTTCCATCCATTGACACTAAGACATCGTCAGGATAACAAATAATTCCTTTTGATTTTTCTTCTTCGATAAATATATCAGAATCTCGTTTGCTCAAATCACCGACTCTAATAAATGGGATAGTTCCTTCTGATTTTTCTGGTAAATAGTTGCTACTTCCAGGTTCTATCCCTTTCACAAAGGTTACAAAATCTGATAATTCAATTTCTTTTTGATTGTTAGATTCTTCTTCTAATAGGGCATACTCAAGTAATAGTTTCTCTTCCAGTAACTTTATCCTTTTCAAGTTATTCTCTATCAAATCATCATAAGCCGATAAAATAGAAGCGATACGGCGCTGGATAGGGAGTGGGGGCAATGGGATTTTAAAAGTTAAAAGTTTCTCTAAACTCAAATTATCTTGTGCAGCACCTGTTGAAATGCTTTTCATTCGAGCCTGAAAAATATCGAAAAAGTATTTTACAAAACGAACATCACTTTTATCTTCATAAGGAATAAAACCAATTATGCTGTCAGGAAAGCAAGCGTCAATTCCTAAAATTGCAGTATCCGCAATATTGGCAGCAATTGTTATACAAAGTGTTCCTGCTTTCCACAGTTTACTTTGTGCAAGCCCTACTTCATTGTATGTTTGAGAATACTCATTAATTTTAAAATTGGCAGCTTTTATATCCCCTGTTTGTATAAAAGGATATTCACCGCCATACAAATGCTCAGCATTTCTCGGTCTATGTCTTGATTTGCCTCTTCCGATAAACCCTATTTCATCGAATGATTTAAGCTCCCACTTCATAACGCCAAGTCTTTAAAATTTTCGACAATGGTTTTAGCCAAAACAATGCCTTCTTCGTTCAATGCTTCCAACTCTATATGTATTTCGTTCAAGCGTTCTTCGTAATCAATATCATCATTGGTATAGGTGTCCACACCAACATATCTGCCCGGGCTCAGGCTCCAGTCCTTTTCTTCAATTTCTTTTTGTGTTACTACTTTACAAAGCCCTTCCACATCGGTATAAACACCATCGGGGAAACGGCTGGTGAGCCAGTGGGCTTGTTTATAGAAATATTCGGTTTCGTGTAGCAGCCCGGGTTCTTCTTCTTCGGGATTGCCGCTGAGTTGCTGTTGAAGGGCTTTCAGAGATGGAACATGTTCCGTCTGTACATTGAGGGCTTTCCAATCCTTGTTCTTGCTCAGCTGGTAATCTTTAGCGGCTGTGCTTATGGCATCGAACAATTGCTTAATGAGTTTGTCTTGCGGTTTGCGGAGTGCCTTACACAAGTGAGCAATAGTTTCTAAAACTTCAATGTCTGCCTTTACCTTTTTCGCTACGGAAATCAGTTTATTTTGTTGTTCGTAAACACTTGCAGTTTCTTCAATGTACAAAGCATCAACAAAAGCCTTCGCCTCTTTATTGTCTCCGGTGTATTGGGTAGCAAAATCGGTCACAGTTGTGAAAATGTATTGCAATTGCTTTTGCAACTCAGCAGTAGTTTCGGCTGTTTCTTTAGCTAAATCAGCAGCCGTTTGCAGATAGGTTTTTACCGCGCTTTCAAATCTCTCTGTATTACCTCTATACAGGTTTACTATGCAAATAAGGTTTTTCAGTTGTTCGGGACTAAAGTCATTTACCTTGCTGGTTACTTTACGGTAAATTTTCCTTGCGTCAAGCATCAATACTTTATCTTTTTTCGCTTCGTTTTGTTCTTTTGCCCGGTCAAAAAACCAGAGGGTGCAAGGCAATGAACGGGTGTAGAAGAAGTTGTTGCCAATAGCCATCATCACATCTACCGCACCTGTTTTTACCAGTTTTTCCCGAATATCTTTTTCGCTATGCCCGGCATCGCTGGCAGATGAAGCCATTACAAAACCTGCTCTGCCCGTTGGTTTCAGGTAGTTATAGAAATACTGAATCCATAAATAGTTTGCGTTATCGTTTTTCGGCAGGTTTACTTTCCCGTCCAAAACCAGGCGTGGGTCTTTTTTAACCACATCTTTGGTTTTGTCCACCCCATCCACATTAAACGGGGGATTTGCCATTACAAAGTCAGCACCACCAACCAGGTTGTGTTTGTCTTCATAAAAAGTGTTTCCTTCCTGTATATTGCCTTCCAGTCCGTGCACGGCCATGTTCATCTTAGCCAGTCTGGTATTGAGTTCGGCTTTTTCCTGTCCGTAAAAAGTAACTTTCTCGGCAGGTTTCAGTCCTTCGCTTTCTATGAAATAACCTGTCTGCACAAACATACCCGCAGAGCCGCAGGCTGGGTCAAACACGATGCCATGGTCGGGTTCAATTACATTTACAATGGTTTGCACCAGACTCATAGGCGTAAAAAACTCTCCGCCTTCCTGAGCTCCGGTCATTGCAAATTTGTTGAGGAAGTATTCGTAAATCTTTCCAAATAAATCGCCTTCGGCTTTTTGCAGAACTTCTTTATTGAAAATGCGTAGCAGTTCGCGCAACAGGT
>Ga0255347_1008666_pt1 | contig 10155 bp, 10 predicted proteins | sample wastewater_treat_2_FD_192479 | JGI IMG/M metagenome (GOLD analysis project Ga0255347, IMG submission 192479) | Wastewater microbial communities from Lulu Island WWTP, Vancouver, Canada - plant24 | ecosystem: Engineered > WWTP > Wastewater > Unclassified | place: Canada: Vancouver, British...
CTCGTGGTCTCCTCGCTCGCCGCCCGTAGTTCGCCGCCGTTGACCGAGAGCACGCTCTGGTGCTCGGTGTGCGCAAGCCGGATCAGGTGCGCTCCGTCGTCGACGAGCAGGGTCGGCGCCCATTCCAGCGCGGCTGCCGCGTGCTCACGGTCGAGCGTTTCCGTGTCTGCCGCCGCAGTCTCTTGCTGGGGCGCAAACACCGCGCAGCCTCGGCTGGCAAGCTCCGCAGCGATACGGGGGTCGGTTTCGTTCACGGCCCCGAACACGGCGACGTCGGCTCCGGCACGCATCACCGCGAGCGCGAGCGCGGCGGTCTTCGGCTCGAGCACGAGGCTCAGCAGCACTCGCTCTCCGCGCAGCACGCCCCGCGCAGCAAGCTCGTGCGCGATCTCACCCGTGGCCCCCATGTTCAGCGCGGCCCATTCGATTCGCTCACCGGCGGCACGTTCCCGGAGCGGGCCGGCATCGACCCGATCCGAGATAACGAGCGAGCGAGCGGCCACGGTCTCGCTCTCCTCGTGCGCAGCAGCATCCCGCCAGAATCGGGCCCCCATCCGTTCGAGCACGGCAGCAACGCGTGAACGCACTGCCTGATCCTCGATCTGCAGCTCAACGACTACACCCGCAATCGCCCGGTTGCCTGAACCAGCGGCGCGGCGAATCAGGCGTTCGGCGCGCAGCGATACGGGGGTGTGCTGGTCATGGGGCTGCGCTGAGGTCGGCATGACGCCCAAGTGTAGGCCACCGCACCGACACTCTACGATTGAGCACTATGGATGCCCCCGCACACCCGTCATCGAACGCGCTCGCCGACCAGCTCGACTCGCTGCCCTATACGAGAAAGCACAATCGGGTGCTCTTCGGCTCCGGCCTCGGCTGGGCGCTCGATGCGATGGACGTGGGTCTGATCTCGTTCATCATTGCCGCGCTCGGGCAGCACTGGCAGCTCGAGAAGGGCGAGCTCGGGCTGATCACCTCGATCGGCTTTGTCGGCATGGCGATCGGCGCGACGCTCGGGGGCCTGCTCGCCGACCGTTTCGGTAGGCGTCAGGTGTTTGCGGTCACGCTGCTGATCTACGGTCTCGCGACGGGCGCGAGCGCGCTCGCAGGCGGCATCGCAATGCTGCTCGTGCTGCGCTTCTTCGTCGGCCTCGGCCTCGGCGCCGAGCTGCCGGTCGCGTCGACCTATGTGAGCGAGTTCGCGCCCGCGCGCATTCGAGGCAGGCTCATCGTGATCCTCGAGGCGTTCTGGGCGCTCGGCTGGACCGCCTCAGCGCTAATCGGCTACTTCGTGGTTCCTGCCTCAGAGCACGGCTGGCGCTGGGCGTTTGCGCTTGGCGCGGTTCCTGCGGTCTATGCGTTGATCGTGCGCTGGGGGCTTCCAGAGTCGCCGCGGTGGCTTGCCGGCCGCGGCAGGCACGACGAGGCGGCCCGAATCGTCTCCGAATTCGCGGCTTCGCCTGCATTTGGGCGACGAGGATCAGCGCCTGCCCCTGTCGTCTCGACAGCGGTGGCCGCGGCGCCCGCGCCGTCCGAGGCGCCCGCCGAAGCACCGATTGCGACGCGCGCGGTCGGGCGCCTCGCAGCGCTCTGGTCGCCCGAGTTTCGCCTGCGCACTGCCGCAATCTGGGTCGTGTGGTTCTGCGTGAACTTCGCCTACTACGGCGCGTTCATCTGGATCCCGAGCATCCTCGTCGACGCGGGCTTTCCGCTCGTGCGCTCCTTCGGGTTCACCCTAATCATCACCCTCGCGCAGCTGCCCGGGTATGCGGTGGCGGCTTGGCTGATCGAGGTATGGGGGCGCCGTCTCACGCTGTCGGTGTTTCTTGTCGGCTCGGCGGCATCCGCGGTCGCGTTCGGCACAGTGCACGCCGAGGCCGCGATTGTCGCGTCAGGCATGGCGCTCTCGTTCTTCAACCTCGGCGCGTGGGGTGCGCTCTATGCGGTGACGCCCGAGATCTACCCCACCTCGTTGCGCGCAACCGGCGCGGGATGGGCCGCGGGAATCGGCCGTATCGCGTCGATCATCGCACCGCTACTCGTGCCCGTGCTGTTGCTCGCCGGGGGCGCCGGGCTCACCTTCACCGTGTTTGCGGTGTTTTTCGTGGTTGCCGCTGCTGCCGCGTGGGGCCTCGTTGACCGCGGAGGTCTCGCGCTCGACGACCGCTAGCCAGGATGGGTACCGGCGCGCCCGGCACCCACCGCGATACCTACTAGTGCGGGTCGCCGATGCAGAACTCGTTGCCGTGCGGGTCTGCAAAGGTGTCCCAGTGAAAGCTCTCTTCGCCTCGCAGCCCAAGATGGGTTGCGCCAGCTGCCACCCAATCTGCGACCATCTCTTCGCGGTCGACATCTGGGCTCCGGTTGAGATCCAAGTGCATGCGGTTCTTGCCGGGCGTCACTTCTTCGAGTTTCTGAAACCCGAGCACCACCGAGGCCCCTGGTACCTTCACAATGCAGAACCAGCCGTCCATGTCGGCCTGGATCTCGCCTCCGAGCCGTTCGGCCCACCACGCGGCGAGCGATCTTGCATCGGTCGTATCTACCGTGATCATTCCGAGCTGAATCATCTGCGACTCCATTCTGGGCTAAGTGCCATGTATTTCACGCTACCGAGCACCGGGGTGCCCACGCAATGGATCGCCCGTTCACGCGCATGCACGCCTCGACGGATGAAGCACGAGAAAGCACACGAAATCGCCCGAATTCGTGTGCTTTCTCGTGCGTCGTGTGCTTTCTCGCACGTCGTGTGCTTTCTCGCACGTCGTGTGCTTTCTCGCACGCAGCCCGATCGGTCTTGCCGCGTCGCAGCTCCATCAGATTGGTTCAACGCGAGTCATCACACCGCACATGCTGAATAGACCAATCGGCAGATCGCTGGCAGACTTGAACGGTGACCGAGACCCACCACCGCGAGTTCAGCGAGCTACCGATTACGGTCGATCGCGAACTCGAGACGCCGCTTCCGGCGCAGATCTCTGCAGCGCTGCGCGAGGCCATCGACCAACGCGTCCTGCGACCGGGCGAAGCCGTTCCGGCGTCTCGCGAACTCGCCGGCCGAATCGGCGTCGCTCGGGGCGTCGTGGTGTCTGCATACGCGCAGCTCATCACCGAGGGCTACCTCTCGGCAAGCCACGGGCGGGGCACCCGAGTGCACCCCGAATTGCGCCGTGTGGATCACGCAGTGCCCCGGCCCGCATTGCACACGGCACCCCCCGCTGAACAGCCGGCACACGATCGCGAGATGGCGCTGCCGCTCCCCCTTGCCCCTGGCCTGCCCGACACGAGCGCTATCGAGACTCCCGCCTGGCGAGCGGCCTGGCGCAGCGCGGCCACCAAAGCGCACCTTGAGGCACCCGAGCTCGGCGACCCCCGTTTGCGCTCCGAAATCGCGGAGCATTTGCGCCGCATGCGCGGCACCACCCGGCCGCCCGAAGACATCATCGTGACCGCGGGTGCCCGTGAGGGTCTCAGTCTCCTGCTCAGCGCGCTCGGCACCACGCGAGGGCGCGCGCTCACCGTCGGCGTCGAAGATCCCGGCTACCCCTCGTTGCGACGAGTCGCCGCCCGTCACGGCGCGCAGATCGTCGCGCTCCCCGTCGACGCAGAGGGCCTCATCACCTCTCAGTTGCCGACGGGGCTGCTCGACGCGGTGCTGGTGACGCCAAGCCACCAGTATCCGCTTGGGGGGTCGCTGCCCCTGGCTCGTCGCAGAGAGCTGCTCGACTGGGCCGCCCGCACCGGCGCGGTGATCATTGAAGACGACTACGACAGCGAGCTCAGGCACAGCGGCAGCCCCCTCCCAACGCTCGCGGCACTCGACTCTCGCGATACCGGCGCGGTCGCCCTGCTCGGCACCTTCTCAAAGACTGTGTCACAGGCCCTCTCGGCAGGCTTCTTGCTCGTACCAGAGACCCTGCGGCGCGTTGTCGAACCGGCTCGCCATGACCTCGGCGGGCCGGTGTCGGCCGTCGTGCAAGCCGCGCTCGCCGAGTACCTCGCCAGCGGCGAGCTGCGCCGACACACGGCACGCATGCGCCGCCATTACGCAGTCAGGCGCGAGCTCGTCGTCGAGCGGCTCTTCGGCACCCCGGGCATTCGCGTGCTGCCAATGAGCGGCGGCTTGCACGCCGTGATCGAGTTGCTGCAGGGCACTCCCGAGAAAGAAGCTGCCGTGTTGCGGCGATGCGGGCAGCTCGGCGCGGTGCCGCTCAGCGCGTACTGGCACGGGCAAGGCGCAGAAGTCGGGCGCTACGGACTGGTCATCGGCGCGGGCGGCAGCCTCGATGAAGCACAATTCGACGCGGCGCTGCGATCGCTTCGGAAGGCGCTTTCTCGCGAGTAGCTACTCCGAAGCTAGCGCGGCAGCCCGCCGCAGCACCTCGTCCCGCAACACTATCGCATGGTTCATGTGCTCGTTTCGCGCTCCGTACAGCAGCGTCACTCTCGGCGAAGTCATTGCTAACTCGACCAGGTGATCCACCGCTTCGTTCGCCTCGCCCGAAGCCAGCTCGGCTCGGTAGTCATCGGCGAAGGCCGCGAAGTGCGCTGCCTCGTCCCCGCGTATGTCGGCGTGCCAGGCAGTGCGAAGCGCCGCGCTCGGGGCCACATTCTTTGCCCAGAGGTCGATCGCGGCGTCGGCTTTCTTCACGCCGCGGGGCCAGAGCCGATCCACCAGCACCCGCACCCCGTCATCGGGTGTTGCTGCCGCATAGATGCGTTTGATACTGACATCCATACCCTCAGCGTACGCCCACCAAACGGCCGCGCGCCGCATACCCCGAAACGATCTCGTTTTTGGGATACTTGATACCAGTGTGAGCTCACGCGAATGAAGGGGGTCGTCATGGCATTCGGCTGGTTCAAGCGCAAGCAGAAGGCTGTGTCGCGCCCGAAACGCCGACTCCCCCAGCGCCGCCTCGCGCCCGTCGAAGAGATCGTTGAACAGGGCCTCATGGTCGCCGACGTTGCCGTGCGAATGAAGGTGAAGAACGCCATCATTTTGAACGCACTGGGGTGCAAGGCCGACTACGACAAGCAACAGATCAAACGGCTCGTGCAAGACGCGGCGCTCGAACTCGCTGTTGAACGTGAGCGCGATGCGAGACACATCTCACGTATGCGCGGCGAGATTCGCAAGACCGGTTACAGCTCGTGGAGCGAAAACGACTACGGCAGCGAAGACAACGCGACGCTACGGCATCGCCAGGAGGTCTACGAGCAGGTGGCTGCGCAGTTGCGCGAACGTGCCGAAGACGAGACGTACCTTGAAGAATCCGCCGAGCGCGCGCGAAGCGCAGCCTGGCACGAGATCGGCGACTCGCTCAAAGAGAAAGCAAGCCACCCGTACTATGCCGGTGGCTCGAGCGACGAGTACAAGCGCGAACGTGAGGCACGCATTGAACTGCTGATCCAACGCGACCTTACCGAGCTGATGCAGCAGCGGCCCGACGCCGACGCCAAATCGGGCGCAAAACGTCGCATCTTCTCCAAGCGAGACGGTGCATAATCGGCGCAATCGGTAGCGCGCTGCCGGCCATGCCGCGCCGCGAGCTACGCCTGAGGCGAAACCAGGTGCGGGTTGCGCTCGAGGTATCCCTCGATGTACCAGCACGATGCATGAATCTTGCGGCCCCGCACGATCTCGTCGGTCAGTGCGCGTTCCGCCAGCAGCCCTGAGAGACCCGTACCGCGCAGGCCCGGGTCAACTACCGTGTGATCGAAGTCGATCGCATCGTCACCGATCAGGGTGTAGTGCGCCTCGCCAACGACCTTGTCGGCCGCACCTTCGGCCGCCTGCAGCAGCGCAAAGCGGTGCCGCTCGGGCTCGTGCGCAATGCTGAACCCGTCTGCCCGCGCCTGCTTCTCATCTGCATATTTCGCCATGCCGTCAGCCTACTCCGCCGCGCAGGGGCAACGATTACAGTTCGAGCGGCGTCTCGCCTGCGGCGGTTTCAGGGTCGAGGATCCGCGCAATCTCAACCGGATCGACCTCTTCGAGCGTCGCCGGGCTCCATACTGGTTTGCCGTCTTTCTCGATGACCTGCGCGCGCACCCCCTCGGCGAAGTCCGGCCGATTCGTGAGCCTCCCGAGCACTCGAAAGTCGTCCGCGAGCACCCCAGCAAGATCGAGCTGCAACGCGCGCACCCGAGCGAGCTGAGCGAGAGCGACGACAATCGCGACGGGGCTGACCCCACGAAGTTCGACGGCGAGCGCTCGGGCTTCGTCGGCCGCTGCGGTCTCGAGCTCGGCGATGAGACGCCTCGCGGCAGCCGTCGGATCCGCGAGGGTGTGCTGCGGCGCACCAAGGGCCTCGTCAGCGATCGGGTCAAACCACTCTCGAGCGGCAAGCAGCGGGGCGCCCGGGGCCGGTTCTGCGACCCGCGCCGCGGCGAGCCCCGGATCCTCGCCGCCCCGAAGAGCGTCGTAGAGTTCGCCGAGACGTGCGCTCGGCACGAAATGGTCAGCGAATCCAAGCGCGATTGCGTCGCCCGCGGTCATGCTGTCAGAGACAGCGGCGAGCAGGTCGCCCAGGCGTCCCGGCGCCTTCGATAGCAGCAGGCTGCCGCCAACGTCGGGCACAATGCCGATGCGAGTTTCGGGCATAGCGAGGCGGCTGCGTTCGGTGACGATTCGCACCGTGGCGTGACCGGCGAGGCCGATACCGCCGCCCATGGTGATGCCGTCCATGATGCCTACTACTGGCAACTGCGAACGCAGTATCGCGTAGTCGGTACGGTACTCATCGCGCAGAAAGTCTCGGGCGCCGGCGCTGCCGCCAGCGAGCATTGCCTTGATATCGCCGCCACCGCAGAACCCGCGATCCCCCGCGCCGTCGAGCAGCACCGCCGCGGTCCCGTCCTCATGTGCCGCGGCAAGAGCCGCCCCCACCTCGACCGCCATCTGCCGGGTCAAGGCGTTCAACGCCCGAGGGCGATTCAGCGTGATGCGAGTGATCGCTCCCTCGCGTCGGGCGAGCACGAACGGCTCTGTTGGCTCGGCAGTGGCGGTCTCGACCAACGTCTTCTCCTCAGTATGCGGTTCACACGGATCGCGGCGCTGCGTGAGCCGCGACCGCTACTGCGTCGGCTGCACCGCGTCGTAGCGTTGAAACCCACCGTACACGCGCCTGAGCACGAGCATGAGCGTGACGATGACGAGCCCGCCGAGCAATGCGGGCGCCCAGAGCGCGATCGCCGTAGCCATCGCCCCCGCGAGCAGGTCGCCGATGCGAGGCCCGCCTGCCACGACGACGTAGAAGAGACCCTGCATACGCCCCCGCACGTCGTCGGGTGCGGCCGCCTGCAGAATCGTGGTGCGAAACACAGCGCTGACGTTGTCTGCGGCCCCGCAGCCAGCCAGCGCGATCGCGGCAAGCACGAGTGCGGGCACAATCGGATCGCGCTCGGCCCCGTCAGGGTTGGGAACCAGCGCTATCGTGCCAAGCAGCACGACACCGAACACCGTCGTAAATACGCCGAAGCACACGATCGCCCAGGTCACCGCCTGCCCTTGCTTTCGCACCGAACCGAGCGGTCCCGAGAAAAGGCTGCTCAGCAGCGCGCCCACCGCGAAGGCCGCGGTGAGCAGCCCGACCGTCACCGCGCCTCCTCCGAGCACGAGGGCGGCCGCAGCCGGGTAGACGACGCGCGGCGTGCCGAAGATCATCGCGATCAGGTCGAACACGAAGGTTGCTCGAACGTTTGGTGCCGTGCGCAAGAAGCGCAGGCTGTCGCCCACGGAAGCGAAGCTCGCCCCGACCTCGCGAAGCAGAGATCGGCCTCGGCTGACCGGTTTGCGCGCATCGTCTACGGCGCCCGCCGCTACCTCGACTTCGCCACGATCTGGCAGCATCGGGGGCAGCCCGAGAATGCCGAGAAAGGCGCCGGTGAAGAGCACCGCGTCGACAAGGTACGTCCAGGCGAACCCCACGTTCGCCACCATTACCCCGGCAAGCGCGGGGCCAACGGTAATCGAAAGCCCCATGGTGATGCCACCGAGTGCTGCGGCCGCTGGCAATAGCTGGGTCGGCAGCAGCATCGGCTGAATTGCGCCCCTGGTCGCACCCATGATCGTCGCACTTGCAGCGTTGACCGCGGCGAGCGCGTAGTAGGGCCAAGTGTGGTTCACGCCGAGGAAGGCAATGGTGGCGAGGGTGCCGATACTGAGCCACGCCACAACAGCGGTGGCGAGCGCGACGATTCGCCTGTCGAAACGGTCAGCAAGCGCCCCACCGAGAAACCCGGCGATGATCATCGGCCCAAGCGCCCAAAGCGCCACAAGCGATACCGCCAGGGTAGACCGGGTGAGATCGTACACGTGCAAGCCGACGGCGACGATGGTCATCTGCGCGCCGATCTGCGAAACCGAGGTGCCGAGCCACAGCCTCGCAAACTCGGGGCTGTGCTTCAGCGGGGTGGTGTCCACTAGCAGCGCGCGCAACCCGCGTCGCGGTGCGCGAGTCGATGCTGCCCCGTCCCGGCTCTCGCGATCCTCGCCCGGTGCCAGCTGTTCGTCATCCACTCTCGCAACCCTATCCGCTGCGAAGTGGTGAGCGAAGTCACTCACCGTCGGTAACGTAGTACTTACTATGTTTGACGAGAGATATGACCGCGATCCACTGGCCGCGATGAAGCCGCGCCGCGGTCCGGTGCAGCGCCGCGAGGTGATCCTTGCCCGCGGTCTCGTGGTCGAGCACAGCGAGACCGAGTGGTGCGGCGCCGTTGTAGGCGCCCGAGAGGGGCTCGTGCAGCTTGAAGACGGCCGCGGCAAGCTGCGAACGTTTCCGCTGAACGACGGCTTCATGATCGATGGCAAGCCCGTCACGCTAGTGCTGCCGAAGCGTGCACCACAGCGCAAAATGACCGCTTCTGGTTCCGTAGCCGTCGAGCAGCAGCGCGCGCGCGTCGCGATGCCAAGCCGCATCTTCGTCGAGGGCAAGCACGACGCCGAGCTCGTCGAACAGGTGTGGGGCGACGATCTGCGCGTCGAGGGTGTGGTGGTCGAGCTGCTCGAGGGCGCAGACAACCTCGAGCAGGTGCTCGCCGAGTTCGGCCCGTCTGCAGAGCGGCGCGCGGGGGTGCTGCTCGATCACCTGGTTGCGGGCAGTAAAGAGTCGAGGATCGCCGAGCGCATCGCCACGCTCCCCTACGGCGCGAACGTGCTGATTGTCGGGCACCCGTTCGTAGACATCTGGGCGGCGGTGAAGCCCGAACGCGTAGGACTTCAGGCCTGGCCCGAAATTCCGCGGTCGATCGAGTGGAAGAAGGGCATCTGTCTGGCGCTCGGCTGGCCCGGAGACGAACCCGCCGACATCGCCGACGCATGGTCTCGTATTCGCGGTAGGGTGCGTTCGTATCGCGACCTCGAGCCCACACTCGTCGGCCGCGTCGAACACCTCATCGATTTCGTTACGGTGGGCGAGCAATGAGCAGCGCACCGAAGCTCTCGCCCGGCTCCTCCCCGCAGCCCGGCCGCTGGCCGCTCGCGAGGCTCGGATACCTCTATGCGACTGCGGTCGGTCTTGTGTGGGGCACGATCTGGAGCACCGGCGAAATTCGGCGCGTCGACGGCCTCTGGGTATTCACGGGAATGCCCAAGTGGACATTCGGGCGCGGTGGCAGCTGCGTCGGCGGGTGCTACCTCACCGACACCAATGTGAGCACGCCTGTGCTGCGCCACGAGCGGGTACACCGCGAGCAGTGGAAGCGCTATGGGCTCGCCCTGCCGCTCTTGTACTGGCTGAGCGGGCGCGATCCGCAACGAAACCGATTCGAGATCGAAGCCGGCCTGAATGACGGCGGTTACCTCAGATAGCAGGCCGCTACCGCAGGTAGACCGGGTCGAGGGCCAACAGTAGCGCTGCCGTCCAGTGGCAGAGAAACGCAAGCACCGTCAGCGAGTGGAAGATCTCGTGAAAGCCGAACACGCCGGGCACCGGGTTTGGCCGTTTGATCGCGTACACCACGGCCCCCACGGTGTAGAGCAGCCCGCCGACGATCACGAGCACCATCGCTGCGATGTTCGCATGCGCGATATCAATGACGTACATGACCGCGGCCCAGCCCAGCAGCAGATAGAGCAGCACGTAGAGCCAGCGGGGTGCCCCGATCCAGAACACACGAAACCCGATGCCGAGCAGCGCGCCGCTCCAC
>Ga0255347_1008683_pt1 | contig 10140 bp, 5 predicted proteins | sample wastewater_treat_2_FD_192479 | JGI IMG/M metagenome (GOLD analysis project Ga0255347, IMG submission 192479) | Wastewater microbial communities from Lulu Island WWTP, Vancouver, Canada - plant24 | ecosystem: Engineered > WWTP > Wastewater > Unclassified | place: Canada: Vancouver, British...
TTATGCGATCGGCGATGCCCTGGTGAACAGTGAAGATGCCAGAATCAATCAGGTCAAATACCTGACGCTGCAAAATGGGCTTTATGACCTGGACACTGGGGAGCTGATACCCCATTCCCGTGACATCTTCACGACCAATCTCCTGCCCTATAATTATGACCCAAACGCGACATGCCCCAGGTTCATCCAATTCCTTGAGGAAATATTCGAGAATGAACAGACGAAAATCGATTTTGTCCAGGAGGCGGTCGGATACGCTTTTCATAAATCCCTGCCCACGCCGGCGGCATTCTTTCTCATCGGCAGCGGGAGCAATGGAAAATCCGTATTCATTAACACCATCGCCAGTCTGATAGGAAAGGACAATACTTCCAATATCAGCTTTAACTCTTTATCCAACGAGTATTACGTTATGGAGCTTTTCCAGAAAATGATCAATATTTCCGCGGAAACCCCACAGGGAAAATGCATTAATACGGATGCTGTGAAAGCGGCTACTGCGGGAGACTGGATTACAGGAAGGGATTTATACAAAGCGCCCATGAAGTTCAGACCGTTTGCAAAACACTTTCTGGCCATGAATAAACCGCCGGTCATCGCGGATCAATCCCATGGAATGTGGCGAAGAATCTGGGTTCTTGAATTCAACCGGCGGTTCACTGAAGCAGATATGGACCGGCAACTGGAAGAGAAGCTGGCCGCTGAACTATCCGGCATCTTCAACTGGGCTCTGGAAGGTTACAATAAATTGAAAGAAAAGAAATTTGCCCTGAGCGAATCAGCATCCATGAAAATATCGAAGAAGGAATACCGGGATGAGCTGATCATCGACAGTGTCGGTTCTTTCGAGAAGCAGTGCCTGCAGAAGTCAAGCAATCCCAAGGATGTGATTATCTTCAGTGAAACGTATAACGGTTATGTGGCCTTCTGTAAGCGAGAGGAAAAACCAGACATACAGGCAAAAAATGATTTCAAGAAAAGGCTTAAGGACATGGGCTATGTGATAGGAAGTTCAACCAGGCATAACAATAATGTATGCATCCTCAATGTAAAGCTGAACGTAAAAGAATAAATTCTTCATGGGGGGATAAGTCTATAGCTTTTCTTTTCCCCCCTTCCAAAAAAGAAAGAGACAATTTATCTATGTTGAACCAGATCATAACCTTTGAATTAACAAAAGATTAACAAATACAAGGCCAGAAATATAAGATAATGGAAGGATTATATAGGCTTAAGGAAAAGATTAACAAGATTAACAAGAAAATTACACATTCCCAAACTATTTGATGATAATATGAATATAATATAAATTACTAAAAATACTAAAAAAAGATCGAAATATTCGTTAATCTGGTTAATCTTTCTTGAAGGGGTTTGTTTTATTCTGGAATACTTGTCGATGGATTTCAACTTGTTAATCTAAAGTTATTCTGGAAGTTATGATCAATGGTTATCTCTTAGTAAACCTTGTTCATTCTTTTTGGAAGGGGGGAAAGATAGCTTATTTATCTTTTAAAAAATCTTAATGCTGGGAAATATTAGAAGACATAAAAGATGGATTCAGCAATGATTGTTTAACTGGAATAACCGCCATTGGAACCTTCCCATGTCGTTCAGGGAGAGAGATCCACGGCAAGGAATATATAGGGGAGGATGAGGTTAGGAATGGCTCCCAGGAGGGTTTGTCAGGCAGCTTGGATCAATGAATACGGAATAAAAGGGTGTGCTTTCGCAGCGTTCATGTTTTGATGAGTGGGGTTACGTATAGCTTCCTGAAAGGGAGCATGCGGTATTTTTAATGAACATACAAGGTTTCAAGCGATACTCATTAGCTTCATAGGAATCGTTGGCGGTCACAAGACGGGACATGACCGCTTTGCCCGGAGAAAAGTAAACTAAACTTACAAAGAGGACAACTCTCATGACACCTGTCAGGTTCCTTTCTTTGCCTGTTTGTGCACATGAACGAAAACGCCGCCAAACTTTATTTCCCCTTCATAGTAGATTTTCTCTAAAAATCATGATAATACTAAACAAGTAACACATCACAACCATATTTCATAATCTTTACCCTTGTTTGAGGATGCCATGGACTAATTACGGTAACCCCGTTTATCAAGAGCACGCGGGGTTTGTTTTTATTTTGGCCAAGCATCAATAATAACCAATAACCGTAAGTGTTTAAATGGAGATATATTATGAATTTTATTCATTATAATCCATTTCGCATTTTAGGATTACCTGTAGACGCTTCTGAAAGAGAGATCACAAAAAGGATATCTGATTTAGAGCTCAACATGGAATTTGGCAAACAAGTCTCATATGAAACAGACTTTCCGTGCCTCTCCAGTTTGCAGAGATCCAAGGATTTGGTTCGTGAAGCGGCAAGCCGCATAGAAACCTCAGAAAGTCGTTTTATTTATTCACTGTTCTGGTTTTGGCAGCGCAACATGTATGACGAGCTTGCCTTGGATGTTCTTAAAAGCGGCAATGTCACAAAAGCCATAAGCTTGCTTGAAGGGCAACTTTCTGCAGGTGTTAAAGATGACAATCTTTTTTCAAGTGCAAAGAACCTTGCGGTTCTCTATATGGCCATCTCTAAACAAAATGGATCTTATAATTTTGAAAAATTTTCAAAGGGCATGACCTGGGCGGGAAGATCATTCAATGAAGATCTGCTGTCATTTTATGCGAAGCATGTTGCTGACAAGAATTTCAAGATTCAAAAACAAAAAATAATAGGCTTTTTTATTGATGAGATAGAAAAAACCATCATTCCTCTTATTGACAAGCCAAATGGAATAACTCTGTCGGCGTTTATAACACAGTTTTCATCGTTTCCGGAAGAAACGCGGCGCCAGGTCACATCGCGACTGATCGGAAAACACATCACCAATATTGAAAATTTCATAAAGACGACAGAGCAAGCAAGGAAGAAATCCCCAAAGAATGCGGATAAGGCAGGGAAGAAACTCTTCAAAGATACCAGCACCGACTTAAATAAATTGAAAGAAGCCCTATCATTAGACGACTTTCAATACCAGGCTATTGCAGACAAGCTTGCAGAAGAACTTTTCGATTGCAGTGTGAGTTATTACAATCATTATATCGATAGTGACGGTGAGGTTGATCCGGGAGATAATGCCCTGTGGTTAGCACAAAATGCCTATTCCATCGCTACAGGCATAAAATCACAAAATCGTATTAAGGAAGGAATGCTGGTCTATGAAAGATGGATTTCCGGAAAGAACGAAAGAAAGAAACAACAAAAAATTAAGGTGGATTACGATTATATTGTCAACGAATTAAACGAGGTGCAGAAATTTGATGAATTTACGGAACTTCAAATTAATACCCTACCGGAACTGGCGCAAAAATTTGTAAACAATTGTAAGACAAGATTGGACAATATCAGAAACACACTCGGTTCAAATGACAAAACATTTTTGGATATTTCAAGCGCTGTTGCCGACACTGCCATGAGCATGTGCATTTGTTTCGCTAACGAAAAGGATGAATTCACTCGCATCTTAAGGATATTCAATATTATAGTTACTCTGGCAATGAAAGGTGATGTGAAAAAACGGTTTGACGAGAATTTTCGCATCTTGAAGCAACAAGCCAGAATTAAGAAAGATGTTTCCGTCATCGTAACGGCTCTCGGCACAGTTCCCAATCTGAATAATCTTGAATCCCATGAAGTTACCAAACTACCAGAGATGGTGGAAAGTCTTATCACGCTTTGTAAACCAAGGCTTGCCGCGATTAAGGATGAAGATTATGAACTTTATAAAAATTTGAGTTCTGCCGTTGCAAACAATGCTTTGGGGATGTTTATTGAATACGCCAATCGTACTCATGACATGACGAAAGTCCACTTGATGGCTATGATTGGGGAGCTTGAGATGGAAGAATCTCTCAGGCAGCGATACCTGACAAATCAAAAAGTCATGCGCGCCAACTTGGTTACTTCTGTAAGGTTACCAACCTCTCAATCTAAATGCTACATTGCAACCATGGTCTATGGCAGCCACGATGCACCGGAAGTTCTTGTTCTGAGGTCGTATCGAGACAACGTCCTGTCCAAAAACCGTCTGGGCCGAATATTCATTAAAGCCTACTACCGTTATTCCCCGTTATTTGTGAAGAAATTCGGACAAAATATAGCCGTTTGTTCTCTCGTCAAGCGACTGCTCGATCCAATTGTAAGGAGGCTTGCATGAAAACAAATCTGATAATAGGCCTGATCATCGCACTGACGGCTGGGCTGGCAAGCGCGCAGCAGGAACAATACCAGCCTGCTGATAAAGATACTTACCCGGCTGCAATTCGGAACATCCAACGGGACCTGAAGGATCTCAAGGGCACCGACGATGGTCTAAGAAAGGCCATTTCGGACATCGACAACAAGGTGTCCAAACTGCAGAAACAGCTGGTTGAAAGCAATTCAGCCATACAGAAACGTGTTGAGCAGACAAGCCAAAAGGTGTCCGAGCTGCAAAACCAAATGAGGCTCATCCAGCAGCACATCGATGATCAGGACAGAGCGATACAAAAGCAGGTGTCAGACGTCAGCCAGAACACAGCTGAAGCACAAAGCCGCATTGCAGACCTCGTCCAGCGATTTGGCCAGCGGACAGTTCAGTTGAGCATCGGGGCCATTCTGGCCGGGATACTGGGTATAGCGGGGCTTCTGCTCGCATTGACCGTTCGCAAAAAACACGCGGAAGGGAGTGCAGCCGTGGAAAACAGGATTGCCCAGATGCGCGAGCAGCTTGATCAGGAAACCGTCAAGTTGGACGAGAAACTGGTCCCTCTGCTGCAGAATCAGATGAAAATAATGCAGACAGAAAGAGAAAGGCCCGTTACATCGCCACCACCTCAGCAGGACGGGGCGCTGCTTCCCGTTGATCATACCCTTCCCATAAAGGTCGGCGAGGAAATATTCCGAATGCGGCAGCGTCTCAACGCACTACCGGCGGAAACAAAAGGACTGAAACCGCTCCAGAAATCCCTTGAACGACTGGAGGAGGAATTCAATCAGCAGGGTTATGAGCTGGTGAATATGCTTGGCCTGAAATATAATGAAGGTATGAGAGTGAAGGCAAAGTTCATTGCATCGGACGAACTGGAGATAGGACAGGCGATCATCACCAAAGTGATCAAGCCGCAGATCAATTTCAGGGACAAGGCAATACAGGTTGCCGAAATCGAAGTGAGCACGGGAGGATAACATGGCAAGAACAAAGATTGATTATGGCATTGACCTCGGCACGACAAACTCATCCATTGCACGCAATGATGCAGGTGAAATACGGATCATTAAAAGCGACGAGGTGCAGTCGGATACAACGTCATCCTGCGTTTATTATGACAAAAAAAAGAGGATTATTGTAGGGCAGAAAGCATTATCTGCGCGGGCTAAAGAAGCCGAAGACTCTTCTGCCAGATATGAAAAGGGTGAAGAAACAATCGAAAATTCTTTCATTGAGTTCAAGCGGACCATGGGTATGGATAAGCCATATCACAGTTCAAACATGAAGCGCAGTTTTTCTTCGGAAGAGCTTTCAGCGGAAGTGCTGAAGAAACTCAAGAGCTATGTGAGGGATGATGATGAAATAAGAGCGATTATCATCACCGTGCCGGCCATGTTTCAGCAGCCACAGATTGATGCGACTCAACGTGCGGCAGATCTGGCGGGTTTTCAGTACTGCGAACTCTTGCAGGAACCGATTGCCGCTTCCATGGCCTACGGCCTTTCCGCAAAGCGGACAGACGGTTACTGGCTGGTGTTTGATTTTGGCGGTGGCACCTTTGACACCGCCCTGATGAGGGTCGTGGAGGGCATAATCAAGGTTGAGGACACTTCGGGTGACAACCATCTTGGTGGCAAGAATATTGATTACGCCATTGTGGATGAGATCCTGATCCCACACTTATCAGAGAAATTCAGCCTTGAGAATACCCTCTCCGATGACCGCGGCAGGTTTTTACTTCGGGAAGCATTAAAATCGGTAGCCGAGGAAACCAAAATTGCACTGGCTGGCAAAGACAAAGAGAGCTTTGCTGCTTACAAGGAGGATCTCGGAGAGGACGAAAGTGGTGAGGAGATCATCGTTGATTTGACCATCACACTTTCGGAATTTGAAGCAGTGGTATCACCCATCATCCAGCGGGCCATCGACATCAGCAAAAATTTGCTGGAACGCAACAACCTCAAAGGCACGGACATGGAAACAGTCATTCTTGTTGGCGGCCCCACCTTCCTTCAGACCATGCGGAGGATGCTCAAAGAGCAGATAACCCCCAACATAGATTTCAGCATTGATCCCATGACTGCCGTCGCAAAAGGGGCCGCGCTTTTTGCATCCACCAGGGATATTCCGAGTGATATTCAAATACGTGACAAGGCCAAAATCCAGTTGAAGCTCAAGTATCAGGGAACGACAGTTGAAGCAGTTGAGAAGCTCGGGATCAAGGTGGAGCGTGCCTTAACTGTTGGCGAAGTGCCTCAGAAAGTTTTCGTTGAAGTGGCCCGGAATGACAAGGCGTGGTCATCCGGCCGGATTGAGCTGGAGGATGACGCAGAGATCATCGATATACACCTCGTTCCGGGGAGGACCAATGGTTTCAGTGTTACCCTCTTCGACGAAAAGGGGGATATTTTCCCCTGTGATCCCTCATCCTTCACGATCATTCAGGGGATGAAGGTTGCCAGTGCCACTTTAACGTTACATATCTGTGTTGAGGCCATCCATACGATGATGGGCAAACAATTGATCGTTCCGATTAAAGGTTTAGAAAAAAATAAAAACTTGCCCTGCAAAGGGAAAGGCACTTTTAAGACTCAAAAAGACATCAGACCGGGTAATAAAGAGGATCAAATTCATATACCGCTATTCGACACACAAGAACCATATAGCCGTGCGTTCGCTGATGAGCGAGCGGGGACCTTCATCATTACAGGAGATCAATTACCCCAGTTCCTTCCAAAGGACAGCGATGTGGAATTGACCATCGAGGTGGACGCATCCCGGCACATCACCTGCCAGGCCTATTTCCCACAAATTGACGAAACAGTGGAGCATGTTTTTGACGGAATTACTAAAATTGAACCGAAGGCTGACGAATTGGAAAGAGACATTGACAAAGCCAAACATACCCTTTCCATGTTACTTGCGGGTGTAGAAAATATAGATGCTTCCAGAGCAGATAAACTGGAGCAGCAACTTGACGCAGTCTCCACTAGACTTCAGCATGGGCGCGCAGATTATGCCAGAAAGAGCGAAATTCTGGCCAGGCTTCGTGAGATCTGGAAGCAGATCGACAAGCTACAGGAAGACAGCGAGTGGCCCAACACGGAGCAGGAACTAAATGAATCCCTGAATCGCATATCAACGACACAGGAAAGATATGGAAATGAAGAAACGGCGAAGATGATCATCCAGTTCAGGCAGCATGCCCAGAATATCATCAAGGACCGGGATATCAAGCTTGCCAAGGAACTTATCGATCAAGTTTATGCCCTTGATTTCATGATGCTCAAAGACCAGATGGGGTTGTGGGTCTCCTGGTTGAAAGGATATGATGATAACTTTGACGTACATGAGTGGAAGAATAAAAGTGCGGCGCGCCGTTTGATCGATGAAGGAAAACAGATTCTTATAACTAACCCATCGAAAGCAAAAATTGAAAGCATTGTTCGTCAACTGTTTGGGCTCTTGCCGGAAAAAGAAAAGCCGATCATAGGTGGTGGCGACGACAGACTATTGAAAACATAAATGGCAAGAAATATTTCAAAAATACTCGACAAGGGCGACCTGATCAACAACACCTATACGGTTCAGTTTTTTATTGGACAGGGGGCCTTTGGAGAGGTTTACCGGGTATCACACAAGTACCTTGGGACACTGGTTCTCAAGGTATTCAAGCTGGAGTATGCGCGGCAAGCGGATATCGAAACGATTGTTCGCGAGGCGAAAATCCTTATGAGGCTGACCCATCCGAACATCGTCCGAGTATTTGAAACAAACACCTTCGAGAAGAGCGGCGTCAGCTATTTTTTCATGACCATGGGCTTTGTCTCGGGTGAAACCCTTGCGCAGCTTTTGATCCGAAAGATCTCTCTTCCGGTACCCATAGCCCTTTCAATCCAAAAAGACCTGCTGACCGGGCTCCAGGTAGTCCACAGTCAGACACCGCCGATCATCCACCGCGATATCAGTCCCGACAATGTCCTGTTGTCGTACGAGGGGGAAAAAACGGTGGCCATGCTGTCCGACTTCGGACTTGCACAATTTGCGGATTACGCATCCCAGCTTGCGAGGGCAGCCGGCAAGTATATCTATTTTGCACCGGAATGCTTCTGGGACACCTACTTGCCGGCGAGTGATGTTTTTTCGGCCGGTATTGTTCTTTATCGCATGATCACGGGTGTCCATCCCTGGGATTATGACTTCGATGACGGCCCCGAAAATCCCGAGGATATCGCCACTCGGATCATTTCTGCGAGAAAGCACGCACCAAAGAAGCCGTCATTTTATGCCGATGGTTGTGGTGCGCTACTGGACGATGTGATTCTGAAAGCACTGCAGCCGGATCTGGAGCATCGCTTCCACAACGCTGGAGAATTTCTGGAAGTGCTGACGGAATTGGAGAAACCAACGGCTGAAAGGGCGATAATTACCAAAATATCAGGGCATGAAGATGCGATCACGCCTTTGTCAAATGAGGGGATCCCGAGAAATTATAAAGTGCGTCAAAAAGGGAAAGGGTTTGATGACATTGCCGGGATGCATGATTTAAAGGAAACTCTTTACCATGATGTTATACTTCCCTTAACAGAAAAAGAATTGTATGAACAATACAAGGTATCTGTACCGAACGGTATGCTCCTTTACGGTCCCCCCGGATGCGGCAAGACATACATAGCCAAGAAGTTTGCCGAGGAAATCGGCTATCATTTCATTATCGTCAATCCTTCCGATATGGCAAGTACATATATCCACGGAACCCAAGAGAAGATTGGCAAGCTTTTTAAGCAGGCTAAAGACAAGGCCCCTACAATAATCCTAATTGATGAAGCGGATGCCATTTTGCCGAAAAGAGAGGGGGATCTTCAGCATGGTTACGCCTCTGAGGTCAATGAATTTCTTGCCCAGATGACGGAATGCGGCAAGAACGGCATATTCATTATTGCCGCCACGAACCGGCCAGACAAGATAGATCCCACCGTCACCAGAACGGGCCGATTGGATAAGGTTGTCTATTTGAGTCCACCGGATAGGACAGCACGAGAGGAGATGCTTCAGCTTCATCTCAAGGATCGCCCCATGGAGACGATTGATATCGGGAGGATCGCTGAACTGACAGAAAACTATGTCTCAAGCGACATTGGTTTCTTGATCAACGAGGCTGCGCGCGATGCCTTGAAAGAAAGAAGCAAAATTTCGCAGCGTCATCTTGAAAATGTTATCCAACGTCATCTTCCATCAGTATCAGTCAAACAAATCAAGCAATACGAACGATTCAAGCATATCAGGAGTTTCGACTAATGGAACAAAAAAATCTTCAAAAGTTGCTCTTGGAAACAGCCATAGCTACAATTGTCTGCGATGGTGAGATACACGAGAAAGAAATCGCCGAACTTAATAACATTATTTCCCAAGCGACCTACTTCAAGGATTTCAATGGCAGGGAATTGCTCAAAGAGATGATCGATGACGTTCAGAGAAATGTCCGAGACGTTCTTCGCGGATATCTCGAGAAGCTGAAGAAAACAGAACTCTCGACCGTGCAGGAACTGCTCATCCTGGAGGTAATTTTGAGAATCGTTTATGCTGATGACCGCTTTGATGAGAATGAAGTTCTGTTTATAAGGCTTGTGCGCTCAATGTTAAAATTACACGATGAAACAATCGTCCAGAGATTTGGTCCGGTCCCGAGTATTACCCGATTATCCAGTGAGTCGCTTGCCAGTTCTGAGCTTCAACAACCCTTGAATTTTGCATTCGATAAATTTTTGAGTATCAAGCTACCAGAGATGCAGGACCCTATTGTTCTTCAATTACGCGATGTGAATATCGAGGCAGACAGCAAAGAATAAAAGGACATATAGTATTGTGAACTATTCGGCCGCAG
>Ga0255347_1008685_pt1 | contig 10140 bp, 10 predicted proteins | sample wastewater_treat_2_FD_192479 | JGI IMG/M metagenome (GOLD analysis project Ga0255347, IMG submission 192479) | Wastewater microbial communities from Lulu Island WWTP, Vancouver, Canada - plant24 | ecosystem: Engineered > WWTP > Wastewater > Unclassified | place: Canada: Vancouver, British...
CGATATTGTAGCGGCGGCTCATATCAAATATGCCTTTGGTATCATACCGGATCTGCAGGCTCGATACGTATAGATTGTCCCGGGGAGTATCGAGACGTGCTTTGTTGTCGATGATACTGCGGTGCAATGCTTTAACAGCCTCAATATTTTCGGGAGAGGACAGCATCGGTTCCTTATCGTCTCCGTGGCTTCTCCACAGCATGACAGAGTTGAAATATGTGTTGCAGCCGGTGCTGTTAATGCTTCCGGTTTTTGGCACCCTGCTTTCAAAACCTGTAATATCCAGATTCAACCCTGCCAGAAAAACAATAGCAATGAGCGCATAGACAGCAAAGCTTTTCAACCCCTCTTTATTGAAAACCCGTGCAGTTTTCATGACTATCATCTGTCCGATTATGAAGAAAATCACCGTGCCTGCAGCAAATCCCGCATAAAGATATATCCTTTCCTCACCCAGTTCCTGGAAATAAAACCCTAACATCGTCATTCCAAGAAAAGCTATTATATAGCAGATGACAGGCTTCATGAATCCGAAGGCAAGAGAGTCCGATGCCCTTTCAAGCTTCCTTTTGTTGTAAAGGACTGCGGAGATAACAAGCATTGCAAAAATCGTCCCGATGTAATATAACACCTCATAAGTGCTGAAATAGCCTCTGCCGTTGATTATCGCCGTATAAGGTGATATCGAAAGGCAGATATCCATCCAGTTCCCCGAAAGATCAAAACCGAAAAGGTACAATTGGAAATAAACATTGAATACCGCATAGAGCAAAGGTATCAGGAAGATAAAGAAATATGAGGTCATAAGGTGCATCAGGTTGTTGCCCGTCACGATGGCGGCAAATACCGCCACACTGAACAGTACAAATACGATCAATAGAGATGTCCCCAGCCAATTCAGTACTTCTGCCCGGGCGAATACATTTTCAGGTGAGATCGTAAGGCTTTCGCCGTAGCCCCACTGCCTGTAAGTCGGTTTGCTCAAGAGGAGCAGTATTATTCCATTAAGTACCACAGGCGCAGATATTAGAATGAGCCCGGTAATGAAGTTGCTGTTGAACAACTTTGCTCTTGTAAAGGGCATCGAGTGCATTACTGCTACGGAGCTCACATTCTGGAGATAGCGATATAGTATGACAGCGGTAATAACGGGCACAAAAAGGTGGGCGCCCATAAAAAAGGGTTGCATGTTATGAAGCGACATCTGGATATAAGAGGCCATGAACCCCAGATTCTTGTACGACATAAGGATCGGAAAAACCCCCGAAAGAAAATACACCAGAAAAGCAAGGACCGGAACTGCCCAGAACCTGCGCAAATTCTCCTTGATCAAAGGGGCTGAAATGCTAAAATATGATGCCTTCGATCTCACTGTCCCCACCTCCCAACTCATAAATAAATATTTCCTCAAGCGATAACGGAAGCAAATCGAAAATCACCGGATGGTTTTTTGCGATCACTTCTTCCACTATTTCTTTACGATTGCGTACAATAAGAAGATCTACCGTTCCTCTGCTTTCTTTGTGCAGAACATTTAGCCCTTCATATGGATTCTGGCTTTGTTCCCTGAATGCTACCTGTATCTTGTGGATATCGGATTTCAGTTCGTCCAGATCCCTTTCTATCATCATTTTACCTTTGCTTAGGATCCCTATTGAATCACATATTCCTTCCATCTCTCTCAGATTGTGTGACGAAACCAAAACGGTCATTTCACGCTCTGCCACATCCTCTACCACGTATTTCCAAACCAGCTTTCTGATGATCGGATCAAGACCGTCGATAGGCTCATCTAATATCAAATAATCCGGCATCGACGACATAGTAAGTATAAAAGCCGCCTGTTTCTGCATGCCTTTTGAAAACTTGGAAAGCTTTCGTTTTTCGCTTAGCTCAAACCGCTTTGCCATTTGGGCATAGCGTTCCTCATTCCAGCCGGGGTATATCGATCTGTAAAATCTGGCTGATTCCTTCAAATTATAAGAAGCGAAGAAATATAGATCATCCGGGATGTATCCCGTCCTCCGCTTGATTTCAAGATTCTCATAGACAGAGGCATCCTCTATGGTTATGCTTCCGCCATCCTGTTTCAAAATCCCCGTGACATGCTTGATCAGAGTCGTCTTGCCTGCTCCGTTTGTGCCTACCAGGCCGTAAATAGAACCCTTTCTGACGTTAAGATCCAAACTTTGCAGGGCACGAAACCCATCAAAGCTTTTGTCCACATTCTGTACTTTTATCATCTCAAATCACCTCTTTCCCCGAGCAATTCATTTAACAACACCGAGATCCGTTCCTGCGTCATTCCGAGGAATTTCAATTCCCGAATCCCCCGCCTAAGTTCCTCTGTGACCTCAGACACCCGTTTTGCATCCACTTCCTTCTCTGCCGCTGCAGATACGAAGGTCCCGAGGCCCGCGACAGTGTACACAAAGCCTTGATATTCAAGTTCACGGTACGCCTTTTGGATCGTATTGGGGTTGACGGTCAAAACTTTTGAAAGCTCGCGAACGGAGGGAAGCTTCGACTCAGCCGGCAGTACATCGGCTAAGATCAGCTCTTTGATGTTGTCAACGATTTGTTCGTAGATGGATGTTCTACTCTTCAAATCCAATTGAAACATGTTAAAACCCCTTTCTCTGTCCGCCTTCATACCAACCGGGCAGAAGGACGGCCATGGCAGTTTCGTTTACAGTGCATAGACTATGCATTTGAAACCTGCCTTATCCAGTTCTAAGTGTACTATATGGCATAGTTCACCGTCAACACTTTTATAATAGCTTTTATAAAAAAACCGCAATTTATGCGGTTGAAAATGCAGCTCCTTCATCCTGAGCGAGGCGAAGAGTCGGTTTTGCTTTCAGTTCGATAAAACTGGAATCAGTATCAATAAGCCTTGCTTTCTATCTCATGCTTCATTTTCGCTATTAAAACCTCAACCGACATCTCCCCCAGTTCTCCTTCTTTGCTGGAGCGTACAGAAACAGTGCCCGCTGCCTCTTCCCTCTCGCCTATTATTAACAGGTAAGGATCTCTCTGGTTTCTGGCTTCTCTGATCTTATAGCCGATCTTCTCGTTCCTTCCGTCCATCTGGGCTCTCAGCCCCTCCTCTGTCAGGCGCTTCTCAAGAGAGCAGGCATAATCATTGAACTTCTCTGTTACAGTCAGAAATTTAGCATGGACGGGAGCTAACCACAGCGGAAATTTGCCTGCAAAATGCTCTGTTAATATGCCGATGAATCTTTCTATGCTCCCGAAGATTACCCGGTGAATCATCACGGGCCGATGCTTTTCGCCGTCGCTTCCCACATAGGTAAGATCAAAGCGTTGGGGCATCTGAAAATCCAATTGCACGGTACCGCACTGCCAGGTCCGCCCTATGGAGTCCTCCAGATGAAAATCTATTTTAGGTCCGTAAAAAGCACCGTCGCCTTCGTTTATGAGAAAATGCATATCTTTCTCCTCCAATGCTTCTCTCAGGGCATCGGTAGCCGCATCCCACTCTTCCTTGCTCCCCATGGAGTTTTCCGGCCTTGTAGACAGCTCCACATGATATTTAAAGCCAAAAAGTTTATAAACATAGTCAATAAAATCGATGACTCCGACTATTTCCTCTTTCATCTGCTCCGGCAGCATGAAAATATGAGCGTCATCCTGAGTGAAAGTTCTGACCCTCATCAAGCCGTGAAGAGCTCCGGAAAGTTCGTGGCGGTGAACCTGCCCCAATTCACCCATTCGCATGGGGAAATCCCGATAGCTGTACATTTTCCTCCTGTAAGCCAGCATTGCTCCGGGACAGTTCATCGGTTTTATAGCATAATTCCCATCATCGATCTTGGTAAAATACATATTGTTCTTATAATGATCCCAGTGCCCCGATGTATGCCAGAGTTCTTCCGACAGGATCAGAGGCGTCTTTATCTCCTCATACCCTCTTTCGCTGTGCGCCTTTCGCCAGAAGGTTTCCAACTCGTTCCGGATCACCATGCCTTTGGGAAAGAAGAACGGGAACCCCGGGCCTTCTTCCATGATCGTAAACAGATCCATTTCTTTGCCGATCTTCCGGTGGTCCCTCTTCTTTGCTTCCTCCAGCATATTCAAGTATTCATCCAGCATTTCCTGCTTTGGGAAGGATGTACCGTAAATCCGCTGAAGCATCTTGTTTTTTTCACTGCCCCTCCAATAAGCCCCCGCAACGCTGGTAAGTTTGAGGGCATTGACAGCCCCGGTGGAGCCTTTGTGCGGTCCGGCGCAAAGATCGGTAAAATCGCCCTGCTTATAAAAGGAGATAACCGCATCTTCCGGAAGGTCATTTATAAGCTCTACCTTGTAGGGTTCGTCTCTTTCCTCCATGAATCTAACAGCCGAATCTCTTTGAAGCTCAAATCTTTCAAGGGGAATATTCTGCTTTATGATTCTTTTCATCTCTTTTTCGATAGCTGAAAGATCTTCTTCCGTAAAGCGGTGCTCGAGATCAAAGTCATAATAATATCCGTAATCGATCGACGGTCCTATACCCAGCTTTGCTTCCGGGAACAAATGCTTAACCGCCTGAGCGAGTATATGTGAGCTGGTATGCCTGAAAGTCCTGCTTTCTGGATCGGCTTCAAATTTTTTATATTCCTGAGATTTTTCCTGTACACTTTGTTGATCCATCGGTTCTGCCTCCTGTTTTTATCTAAATTAAAAAACCCCGAGCAATTGCAAACACAAATGCTTGGGGCATATTCTGCGGTTCCACCCAAACTGATCCTTCATTTACATAACGGCAGAGCGTTGATCTGCCGGCGACCCTCATCGGGTGCTGCTCCGAGGTGGTATCCTCTTCTTTGCATTTAACCGTAATTACTATTTAATTATAATTATACCCCGCAAAATGTCAATCATATCCGACTTGCTTGAGTTTCCGTAGAATTTCTCATAGGACCTTTGAATTACTAATTTACAGAAACAATTCAAATTAAAATGTCTAAAATATAAGGAATCCTCATCCGTTTTGTAGTGAAATTAATTTAGAAAGAAAAACCTTACTAAACAAAACCCTTTCAAAGCCAGACAGAAAGTTTGCTGCGGATATGCTTTATGGCATGTTGGCTTCCGGAAGCTATGGAACTCCAACAGCTTCCGTAGATTCTTATCTTAAGACAATTCGTAACAGCTCCTTTTTAAAGTATTTTTTTGGATGTGGATTTTGATCATTTCAGTTTCAATCAATGAGTGCAGATTTAGCAAGATGCGGACTTGCCTCAAAAGCGGAAAAGCTGGAAAGGCAACGGAAATCAAACAAATTATCGATTTTCGTTGCTTTTGAGGGCAAAACCGGCAGTAAAATCAATGAAAAGCAACGTAAATGAGAGAAAAAGCTGTATTCCGTTGCCTTTTCAACGAAAAAGGCAACCGAAATCGTAGAATTCATTAAAATCCGTTGCTTTTAGGGTCAAAAAAAGCATTAAAAGCCATGAAAAGCAACGGAAATTCGCAGGAAGGCTATATTACGTTGCCCTTTGCCCGCTTGGAATCTTCCATTTATCAGTCAGGGGCAGCTGACATCTACACATAATAAAATGGTAAAACTCAGCTCTAAATATCTACGCTATGCACTATTTAATGCCACAAAATATGTTTGCCATTGGGATGCAGGCTTCGGTCAATACCTTGCCAAGGAGCGGTAAAGCATAGAATGTGACCGTTTCTCATGCGGCTAAGATGTTTTGTAGTGAAATTAATTTAGAAAGAAAAACCTTACTAAAAAGAGTCATTGTTTAATAAAGATCTTACCCGCAAGGCTCAACACTGCGTAAACCAAAGGCTGGTGCAATATATAAAAGACCAGTGAATGGCGCCCGATAAAGAGAATAGGCCTCTTCCAATGCGATGCTCCTCCACGGGGCCACAAAGACCGGTGTTCCCGGTATAAAAACGGACCCATGGCTGCTCCTGCCAGAAAGAATCCAAACCACGGAAGCAGCGGGAAATAGTCGGCGGAATAAAACTTTGTGGTGCTTTTAACCAATAATGCGATGTAATCCACGGCGCCTGACAATGGGAAACGCATAAAATACATGCCTGCAGCGATACAAACAATACTTAGCAGCATCATAAACAGAAAGCCTTTTCTTTTAATTAAACAATACAGCAGTATAGATGCCGCCAGCATGTGAAGTATCCCGAAACGAATAGTAAACCGGTTTTGCTGCTCAAGAAGGAGATCGAGCCCATAGGTGACAGCAGTCAGCAATAAGGCCACTGCCGCCAGCCTCAACCCTCTTTTAAAATTTGAATGGCTGAATGAACAGCTGATCCCGCAGATGAATATGAAGCAGAACACGGCAGCCCACCAGCCTGCGTCCCTCAGGATCCATGGGAAATAGCCGGAGGAAGCGAGGTTTGTCAATTCATAAAGAATACCTGATGCCTTTTGCCCCGAAAACCATTGCGGGCGGAAAATATAGGCAAGGTCATAAAGGGTATGGTCAAGGATCATAAGAACGATACAAAACCCTCGAACAAAATCCAGCTCCCAAATCCGAGAAGATCTATGTTCTTCATAAAGACGATAGCGGTCCATGAACAGCCCATGCCTTTCTTTAAGCGCAGGCGCACTTTTAAAAGTATTTTAGCATCCTGGCTTACAATCGGCAAGTTCGTATTTTGAGCTGCGGATCACCTGTTCCTTTAAAAGGAACGGGAGTCGAAAAAGGTCCGAAACGTTAAGGTGCAAAGTCACCGTCACCCAAGGCGATACCCCCTGCACCGCAGTCCCATCTCTGCCATCAAATACTTCAAGCTCTGCAGAAAGGCTCTCTCCTTCCTTTAAACTTAGCTTTCGCCCTGCCTCGGAGACAAGATACTCTATATACTTTTCCCCTTCTTCCCTGTTGATTATCATGACCCCATGGCTGTAAGCCGTCTCATCATAATAGAGAGCCGCTCCGGCTGCCGCTTCCTCCGCAACTGCCTTTAGAAAACCCTGCAATCGTATATACCTGTTTAAATCGCCCTGATAAGAGATAAAGGTCATATTTGCAACAAGCAACGCAATAAAAACAATAAACACTTTCACTTTAGTATGAATCCTCCCGGCTCTTCGGTCAATCCGGCACCTTTTCGCTTGCAGCAGTGCCTTCTACAGTATATACTCCCTTGTTATCCGCAGCCGAAATGCCTATCAGACTCCCCCCAGCCATTATCTTTTCTATCGGTACGGATACACTGTAGTGTATCAATCCCCGTTCCGAAGAAGAGTCAAAGTAGTTGATCCGGTATTGCGGGACTTCCGTTGCGGTGATGAGGATTTCGCTTTTAGAGATCCCAAGGTTTGTACTTATGTCGGTTTTTAACCGGTTTATTATATCCTCTGTAAAGCATCCTTCCTGCTTTGCCTGTTCCTTTGCCGTATAGACCTGCTGCTGGAGCATGCTGATTGCGGCATTATTCTTTTGCTCCAGAGTGATTTGTGCAATAAAGATCAGCATCAGAGGAAGTATCGCTGTCAATACGATCAACTGCTTCAAGACGACCCCTCCTTAAGGCGAACCTGTTCTCATTTCTATTTCCTGCTCCCAGATTCCCTTCATCATACCTATGATCGAACCATCGTCTCCGCCTGCAACAAGCTTGAATATGGCTATACCCAGTGCGATCATTGCGACCATAACGATTATCTGTTTCAATTCTCTCTCCTTAAAGCCGGTCAGTTGCCTGCAATTTGACTATAGGTGATCTTCGCTTTTGCCGCCTGTACCAGTGCATCAGCAGTAGTGCCAAAGCCCATTACAAATCCCGCTACGGCTATACCCAGTGCGATCATTGCGACCATAACGATTATCTGTTTCATATTCGACTCCTCCTTTCCCTTCCTTTTATCCACTAAACCAATATCGTCAACATCTCCCTCTGATCGATAAAATAACCTATATAAATAAAATTGATGAAAATAAGCATTAGATTAACAACAACCGGGAGATAAATAAGATCACTCACAGTTTCATCGCGTCGTTTTTGTGCAGTCATTCTGGCTTCTCTGATACTTTTTTGATGGGACAGCAATGTTTCCAGCAGCTGAGTTGGTTCGATCTCATCCCATTGCATTAAAAGCCTGCCGAAATCCTTGCTGATTTCAGTTGCGGCGCTTTTTGAAAAGTACTCTATCGCTTCCTCCTTCTGGTTTTGCCTTAATAAGCGCAGCATTTGCCCATATATCGGCGATAAACTCCCTTTGTTCAGGATCAGCTGATCCAACACCGCATCTGTACTGAATGCGCCGCCTTTTCCTATAAAAGCGATATTACGTAAAAACGAAACAGCTTCATATATTTCAATATCCGTTTTTTCTCGCCTGCCTTTTTCCAACACGTTCAGAATAGCTTTAAAAGGATGGATGCTTTTTAAATCAAAACTGTCAAAAGCCATGCGCCAGCGCTTTGCTCTATTAAGCCGCAAGCGATGCCGTTCCCAAAGCAAAATCGTCATGCCTGCGGTGGCGATAAGACAAATAGAATAGAAGATCAGTGGACACAGTATCATTTTATGCTCCTCTCAATAATCGAAGCGTTGATTGATCACCAATTGTATCAGCGCCATATTCACGATAAAGAAAAAGGCGATGAAGAAAAAAAGGATGATGCCCTCCTTAGTTCCGAATTGATTTTGGATCAACCTTTCAGGCGTTATATCCAGATATTTAATTGCCATGAATAAAGTTGTCAGATATATCAAAGGCACCATATAGAATGTCATTTTAGCCGCCTCGCTGTTGAGGCGTTTTCGCTCTTCAACCATCGTCCTCGCCTCCCTGAGCTGAATCAGTATATCTTCTGCCGCTAAAGAAATATTCGTACCTTTAACCGCCGCCATGCATATGTCATGAGCAAGCATCAGGCTCCAGTTTGTCCGGATGCTATAAGCAAACTCCTCCGTCGCTTTTTTAATAAATGCGGGGTCTCCCGTGCTCCGTAAATTGTAAAGGAGCTTACTAAGCAGTTTAGCCGTTATTTTTATACCCTCGGGTTTTATCACCACCTTCTCAATAGCCTCATATACATTAAATTTGCTTATCCTATATTCCCGAAGGAATCCGGAAACCAGCCTCTCTGCTTCGTGGCTTCCCCGGCGCCTGATGCCGCAAATACGGATCCATAATAAAAGAAACGGTAACAATGCGGAGGATGACGCTAAAAGAAATGATGTTACTAAACCCGTTGTTCGGTATCCTGCGAGGAATACGGAGATAAATATGATCAAGATTAAAGAAACGAATACCGGCGTGGCTATGCGACGGCCCGTTGCCGTCAGCAAAAACCGGTGCAGCCATCTTTCCGCCTCACCTCCGCGCATATCGTTCTCCCTCGTCCGAAGGCGCCTGAGCATCCTTGCTTTTTCTATCAAGGAGTAAATAAAATCGGCAAATAAAAGAAAGGCTCCGAATGCAAATATTAGATATAACATCATTGTAACAGACAGGATGATTATTTCACTGAATGCCATGTCTCCTGCTCCTTTTTTATTCAAGAGGATGTTCCCTTGCCAGTAAATCCAGCCGATTTTTAAACCTTTCGAATGCTTCCGGGTTTTCTTCCTCCGCCAATTCTTTTTTTGAACTCCCGATGTGATATTTCCAATTCCAGCTGTCGCTTTTGTGATCATAGGCGCATATGCATACCATCTCTATTTTCTCCGGCTCCCTGCTTAAAGAAAGTTCATAAATGCTCCGCAGCCGTTTTTGGTTTTTATTTTTAAGTTGTATGAAATGAAAGACGTAATCGAAGCTTCGCGCTACCTTTTGAGCTGTGGAGTTCAACTCTCCCCCTGTTGCCTTAACTATCTCAAAGGCTGCATCATACGGAAAATCCAATGGGTCTTTGCAATGAAAAGTGAGTTTCATCCGCCTTGTACCCTTTGCTGCGATCTTTAGTGCGGTCTCAAGAGCACTTCCGTCTCTGGCCTCGGCAAGAATAAAGTAATCAGCATCGCTTCTGAGAAGATTTTTAGATATGCGTCTGAGTTCCTCATTATCCGCTATCAGCTGGATGATAGGGGCATCAGGCGCCAGAAGATGCATAGGGATCTCAGGGTCTGTCTCTACCATAACACCTTCAAGCTCAGGGTCTTCATAACTTTGCCATGTGGACAGGAATGTCG
>Ga0255347_1008687_pt1 | contig 10137 bp, 7 predicted proteins | sample wastewater_treat_2_FD_192479 | JGI IMG/M metagenome (GOLD analysis project Ga0255347, IMG submission 192479) | Wastewater microbial communities from Lulu Island WWTP, Vancouver, Canada - plant24 | ecosystem: Engineered > WWTP > Wastewater > Unclassified | place: Canada: Vancouver, British...
TGGCTTTCCGTGACATTTCTTTCCTCATGTAGCCGATTTTAGCACGGTGTCCAGTATTTGACGGATGCGCTTGATTTCCGGATACCGCGATTTTGGCTACGGTGTCCATGACTATGACATACCGCGCCCCCGCGTTTGACAACATTCCATCCTTGCTTCCGAATGGCCGATTTGTCATATTGATTTCTCACGTTCCAGTTAGGAATGTCACAAGGGTGATATTCGGGTGGAGCTTTTTAACCCAGGAGGCCTTCCCACAGAAGGCCGCCCCAGTGTATGGATCAATTTGCTATGAGTGAAACATCTGTGTCAAACGTCCGGAATTTCGTCATTCTCGGACATAGCGGAAGCGGAAAGACCACCCTCACCGATGCTGTAGCCTTCAAACTGGGGCTGAATGACCGCATGGGTCTCGTCGCGAACGGCTCCAGTGTCGCGGACACCTCCGACGAAGAGAAAAACCGCAAGATCACCCTTTTCGCCAAAAGCTTCACGGCGACGCACAAGCTAGGAAACGACGAGTACAAAATCGTTTTCACCGACTCCCCTGGATTCATGGATTTCTGCGGCCAAATCCAAGGCGCCATCCGCGCCGCCGATTTCGCGCTGATCACGGTTGATGCCTCCTCCGGGGTGCAGGTCGGCACCCGCCGCGCATGGAAATACTGTCAGGATGGCGGTCTGGCTTCGATCGCCTTCGTGATCACTGGGCTCGACAAGGACAACACCGATTTCGTCAAGACCGTCGCCGCGATCCGTGATGCATTCGGAATGAATTGCGTGCCCGTGACCGCGCCCACCGACGCTAACGCAGTGATCAATCTCCTCGACGCCAACGACCTGCCGGGTCCGCTCCAAGAGATCCGCGACAGTCTGGCTGAATCCGCCGCCGAAACCGATGAAGCCCTCATGGAAAAGTACTTCGAACAGGGCTCGTTGGAACCCGCCGATATTCGCAAGGGGCTCGTCAACGGCATCCATTCGGGCAGCATCAACCCGATCTACACGGTCTGCCCGCTCAAGGATGTCGGTGTCACAGAGATGCTGGACAGCATCTGCCGCCTGTTGCCGGCCCCCGGTGCCCGCGTGTATCGCGACACCGAGGGTAACGATCTGGCGCCCGATCCGGACGCGCCCGCCGTGGCACAGGTCTGGCGTACGGCGGTTGACCCGTTCCTCGGCCAGCTCAGCTATGTCCGCGTGATCTCCGGTACGCTAACCACCGGTATGAGCGTGCAAAACACTTCTACCGACACCAAGGAGGGCATTTCCTCCATGATCTACGTGGTCGGCAAGAAGCAGACGCCCGTCACCAAGGCCGTCCCCGGCGACATCGTGGCGATCCCCAAATTCAAGAACACCAAGACCGGCAACACCCTCGCTGCCGCCGGATCGACGGTGCGCCTGCCGGATATCGACCTGCCGCAACCGGTCATGTTCATGGCGGTTGAAGCCAAGACTCAGGCCGACGAAGACAAACTCTCGACCGCAATCCATCGTCTGCTTGACAGCGATCCCACCCTGCACTACGAAAAGCAGCCTGAAACCAAGCAGGCGCTGCTGAAGGGCCTCGGCGATGTGCATCTCGACGTCGCAGTCGCTTTGATGAAGTCGCAGACGAACGTGAATGTCACCCTGTCGACGCCCAAGGTGCCTTACCGCGAGTCCATTACCGCCGCGGGTGAAGGCCACTACCGCCACAAAAAGCAGTCGGGCGGCGCCGGACAGTTCGGCGAGGTCTACCTGCGCATCTTCCCGCGCCGCGAGGACGAGGAGGGCGAGTGGTTTGTCGATAAGACCGTGGGCGGCTCGATTCCGGGTAACTTCATCCCCGCCGTGCTCAAGGGCGTGGAAGAGGGCAAGCTGGCCGGTGCGGTTGCCGGCTATCCGGTGCAGAACGTCAACGTCGAGGTTTACGACGGGTCCTACCATCCGGTCGACTCCAAGGAAATCGCCTTCAAGATCGCCGGTATGCGCGCTTTCCGTGACGCCATGACCAAAGCCAAGCCCGTGCTGCTTGAGCCGATCATGCGTCTGAAAATCACGATCCCAGAGGCCTTCATGGGCGCCATCAGCGGCGACATGCCGAATAAGCGTGGCCGCGTGTTGGGCATGGACGCCGAGGAGGGCACGCAGGTGATCTCGGCCGAGGCACCGCTCGCCGAGCTCTTCAAATACGCGGCGGAACTGCGTTCCCTCACCGGTGGTCAGGGAGCCTTCACGCTGGAGTTTGACCGCTACGATATTGTACCCTCCAACGTGGCGCAGAAGGTCATCGCCGAAGCGGCCAAGAACCGCAAGGACGACGACGAGGACTGAGCGTATCCAAGGAGGATTTAGGAGTTAGGAGTTAGGAGTTTCCATTTCTGAGTTCTACGTTATGCGTTAAAAACCCCCAACGTTCAACTCGCAAGTTATAGGCAAGGATTTATAGCTGCCGAGCCAAAACTCCTAAATCCCAACTCCTAAATCCTAAATCCTAAATCCTAAATTCAAATCCGCCTGTCCCTTCCGGCTACGGACTCACGCGCCGCGCCGAAAGAGATACAGCCAGTTGGCCGCCGCCAGTATGATGGCGGCCAACAGCAGCAGCCTTCGTTCACCCGCAGATATCCGCACCGTCAGGCGTCTGCCACGAACCAGCAACAGACTATGGACGGCACCGGCGACCGTCCCCGCCGTCAGCAGCGCGCTCACAAGCGGCTGCTGACGGAATGCTTCGACCACGTCACCGGCCGCCAGCGCCGCGCACGCGCGCGTGCCGCCACAGGTCAGACAGGGCAGACCGGTCCAGCGGCGAAAGAGACAAAGCTGCACTCCAGCGGCATCCAGTACGGCTACACCCAGTGCGATCAGAAGGACGACCCCTAGGAACGTCAGCCACCGCGGAAAATCTTCCGGAGCCGCTTGCCGAAACTCAAGCCGCATGCCGCATTCTCCTTGCACCTCCACACCAGCGTATGCTGTCCCGACGCCACGTCATCCACTACGAAGCGTCCGCCTTCCACCTGCGCCGCCACCTTCTTGCCGTCCACCCGGAGCGTCGCGCCTTCACGCCACGGCAATTCGACGCGCGCGGTCGTATTGACAGGCACCTCCACCGTCACGCTGTACTGCGTTCCGGGCTTTTGGCGCACGCCCACCCGCACCGTGCCCCGCACGGTCGGCACATAACCTTCGATCGCTTCCAACGAGCCGACCTGCGGACGGATCAGTATTTTGCCGAACCCGGCCTCCAACGGCCGCACGCCCATCACGTAACGCGGAATAATGTTCACGGGCACCGCGCCCCAAGCGTGGTTCCAGTCTAGGTTCGGCTTGTACATGATGTCCCATGCTTCGAGCGTGATGGTTGAACCTGCCTTCATCATATTGACCCAGCCGCGCAGTTCGTCGCGCGTCATCAGGTGGATCGCGGTATCATCCTGATCAGCCTCGAAGAGCGCCTCGAGCAGATACTGCGCACCGTACACGCTGCACGCCATGCCGCGCGAAACAACGAAGCGCGTCACCCGCCCGCGTTCAGCCTCTGGAACCAAGCCGAATGCCAAGGGCAGCATGTTGGCGTGCAGCGAGGCGTGGGTAGCGCCTTCGCCATCCACGTAGCAACCACGCTCGGCATTGAAGAAGAGCGCGTTGAACGCCTTGACGGTGCGTTCGTATTTCGCGCGGTACGCTTCGGCATCTGCCGTCTTGTCCAGCGCTGCGGCCATCTCTGCCATCTGACGCAGGTTCAGACAGTAAAAGGCGTTGACCACCGCATTGACCGGCTTGAACACAAACCCGTCACGCTCGCCGACCGGCCAGTCCGTGATATCGCGCAGCCCGCTTTCCACCGGCGCGGAGGGACCGCCGGTCACCAGCAGACCATCGCTTTCGCGCGCGCAGAACTCCAGCGTCTTTTTGGCTTTGAGACTGTCATACATACGCTCCATCGACTCCGTGTTGCCGGTGTACATCCAATCCGCCCACGCCATCATCACCGAATGCTGCTTCCATTCGGTCGGCCATGTCGGATGCGCCATCAGATACTCATGGCTGTAGCGCGCCATCGTGAATTCGCGGTCGGTGCAGTAGTGGCAGAGCTGATTGATATAGGCATCGGCTTCGTACGGGATGCGTTCGCGATCGCCGTCCACATACACGCCCGTAAAACTCGTGGCCTTGATGCTGTATTTGCAGAAATCGAACACGCGGTCGAGCACATCATCGCTCGAAACAAAACGGGCCGCCTCCATGTCGAACGGATAGAACACCGCGATCTGGCGAATCGTGTCGGCCGTCATCGTGTACGGACACTCCTCAATCTCAACATAGCGGAACGGCATCACCACACCGAGATCAGGCGGCAGCAGAATCGCCGCGCCCTCTTTGCCGCCGCTCGTGTTACGCTTGTCGGCGACCAACGGCACGCGGTAAACATTCGGACTGGTCAACGCCCCGTTCACCTTCGCATAGCGGATCGTCCCGCCCGGCTTAGCGTCCACGCTGCCGTCCTTCAGCTTTTCGCCGAGATGCAGCGTGAAGGGACCACCCCGCGGCATATCGCGCGGCGGCACCAGTTCGACCCAGCCGAAGGCCGCCCGCCCGAAATCGACCAGCACGCGCCCCTGTGCATTGGTGACCACACGGACCGGCCTCACCCGCTCCTGCGCGAGCGGATATTGCAACGCCGAATCCCCGTTCAATACCGGCGCGGTTTTGAAGGAGTAGGTGTGCGACCAAGGCCCCTCCTTGCCACGGCTGTCCCACACGCGCACCCGCCAGCATACCTCGGCGTCGGTGGGAAGCGCCTTGCCCGCGTAGACGATGTAAAGCGACTGACCCGAGGCGACTTTGCCCGAATCCCAGAGATCCGGTTGATCGATCTTAAAAAACGTGGTTCCCGATGCCACCTGAATCTGGTAAGCGCTTTGAAAATCACCGGGGCGCGCGTCTTTGAATCCCCAAGAGAACTCCGGTGTCGGATCGGTGACAGCCACCAGCCCCGGCTTGGCCAGCAGTTCACACATCATCGCGTCCGGCGTCAACGCCATCGCGCCGACAGCCATCGACGCCACCACCACGCACACCCACAGCTTCATCCATCCTCGCATCATTCAGACCTCCGTTAACAGTGCGACGCACCGTGTGCCATCACACGATATGACTGGTTTTTGATTTTCACACAATACCAGGGCGTGGACAAGCACAAGTTGGGCACAATTGAGGCAGGGGGCGTGAATAGGAAACAGGGAACAACAAACAGCGAACGCGCGGCTCCATTTCATCCATCATGTGAGGGGGCTCCTCTGAACGGTAGGTACATCAGTAACATGCCCAGCAGTCAACGGTTGGCATTCATTGTTTCGCGATAAATTGCAGAAACTCTCGAACTTTTGCCTTGTCCTTAAACGAGCCCTCAACCCGATCCCCGTTAGTGAATGAAATGAGCACCTCATACTTCCGGAAATCACCACAACCTTCGTAAACAGAGTATGTATCGAGAAATCGCAACGCATCGTCAATCGTGACGAATTTGTTAGAACGTCCGTATAACGGAATTACAACCACTTGCTCGACCATCCTATCTATTCGCTCTTTGAGTGTTACCACAAACTTGTCTATATTCGCCTTGTTCGCATTGCCGAGGTGGTCCTTGATACCCTGCATTACCGATGCTGGCAACTTTTCGATTTGCTTAACACATCTTCGAAATGTTGCGTCAGGAGTACTCTCGTCAAATACGACATCGATTTTACCTGATGCAAAAGCCGCGACAATGCTGTCGTACGAAAAATACAAAACATGAAATCCAAGGGAACGCAGTTGCTCAAGAGAGCCTTCCGAAAAAACACCGGCAAGAACCGCGCCAAGGAATGGATTGGACCATTGGTATTTCTCTGCAAGTGGTAAAATGGCCCCTTGAATCTCCTGCGCCTTATTACGGGAATGCTTCGTGTACCTGCGCCATGCTACTTCTATAAATGCAACCGGGGTTCCTAAAGCAGCATCAGTTCCCCCACGCTCAAGCACATAGTCGAGGTCATGGAGATTGCCGTATGTATCCTCCCAAGTCACCTTTTTACCTTTGCGTGCCGCACGTGAATTCTTCTGGTGGTCCAAATACAAACCATTTCGACTTGCAAATTCAGTCAGAAACGGCTCTATAAGTTCTTCGAGAAGGTTACCGATCAGTTGCCCGAATTTATGAGACGGAGATTCTGCCATGCGTTACCCCTCGATCCAGAGCCTGCCCTCCTTGAGGGGCACACGATGTTTTCTGTTTTTCCACTTAACGTTGCGATCACGAATCTTCTCGAAAGAATACGACTTGAAGCCTGCGTTAAGAGCCAATTCACCCAGCCAGACATCAACATCCAGATAGACCCCATAGGGGGCTGAATCACCAATTACAAAGCATAAAACACCACCAGAGCGGCAAAGGGGGCGCAATGACTTGAAGACCAGTCCAAGATCACGAAAATACGCTGCTGCCATAGTGTGATAGGCCTTTCTGCCACCTTTGGTTTCGCGCACTTCAGCAAGTGTTCTGCACGCTATAGAGAGGTCTTTCCTAATCGGTTCAAGCACAGGTTCGGCAAGTAGGTCATCAAGCACTAATTTTTCTGCAGCAGTGTGCTGTGAGCATGAGCGAATAAGGTGTCGGCGAACGGAGTTCTGGAGATCGCCCCATCCATTGATTTCGCCCCAGAATGTCATCTCTAATCGCGTGGCGTCCGCGTAGTCGTAGTTGTTCGGGTAGGGAGGGGATGTGATGACAGCATCGGCTTGAATCTGCAAGTCGGTCACAGGAACACGAGCGTCAGTGAGGATAATTGTGCCTTGTGAAGACCAAGCATTACGCTGGGCATACTCGACATCCTTCAGTATTTCAGACGCTTTAGCGTGAAATGCCGCAACGGGGAGTTGTACACCAGACTTTGACTTTCTCTTGTTAGGGAGCACGTATTGCCATTGCGCCGTTCCAGCCCCACTGCACATCCGCAAAATAGATGTCAAAGTAAGCCAAATTAATTCACTCTCGGGTGTCTTATTATCGAACTCTGCGAGAAAAAGATCGCGCATAGAAAACAATGACGCAAGAGAATCGGGCGTATAACACTTGGATAACAACGGCGCTACGTTTTCTGGTTGCGGGGATTCCGCATCAGGCAGGCAGCTCAAAAACGTGTCGAAAGTGCGGCGGATGGCCGAAAGTTCAGAATGTATTCCCCGCAATTTTGCCGTAGCGACTCGGTGAATAAATGGGTGGGTTTCAAATCCCCAACTCTGAACTCGCGCGGCTTCGCTGGCCAAAAGTGTCGTGCCTACTCCAGCAAACGGGTCCAGAACGGAAAACTGGCCTGTGCCCGAATGTCGCTCTTGAATAACCGTTCTAACCCAGTCGGCGGAAAAACCTGCCGAATATCGGTACCAGCGATGAACAGGCAACGACATGTTATCCCCGAACGCACCTGACCTCCCGTTAAATCGGGCGTGAGCTAGGGAGACATCCGGATTTTCGACAAATAATTCAGGTTGATATGCGAGAGCACTTCTCATCGGGTCGCATTACCACAAGTGATGGGGTTTCTCACTCTTGTTTTTCCGAACTACCAACATTTTTGAACCCGCCCTTCAAAGGCAGACAGGCCCCATGTTTGACCGGGATAGTATTTATTCTGGTTGCTATGGTCAAGCGTACATTTTTTGTGTCACATTCTTTTGATGCACATTTTGGCCCATTTCGTGTAATTTTGTGTAATCGCACGATTTAGGAGTTTTCAATTTGGCGCACCTCTGTGAACTGTGCTACGGTATGCGTACCGAACATGGCGGTGATTCTGACAGTCGAGCGCAAGACAGCCAAAGCCCGGGTCTTCCTGGTTCTGGTCTATGCCGTTTTGTCGCTGGGCGGGCTCACCATGGTCTGGCCTTTCTTGGTGATGCTGGCCGCCTCGCTGACCGGCCCGTACGACTACTACCGCTTCTCGCCGGTCGTGCGTGCATTCTGGGATCGTCCCGACCGTTTCATGCGTTACATCGCGGGGTGTTACCCGCGTTTTCCCGCCCAAGTTTTTCCCGATGCGCCCGCCCACTGGGGAAGTTGGATCGTGGTCGCGCGCGACCGCGCGGGCGGCAGCAACTTCGCCGAGCGCCATCTTGCCGGCCTGGACGATCCGGCAACCGCCGAACGCTGGACACGCATGGCACGCGATTATGCGGTCTTCAATCGCGATTACGATCTGCGCAACAGCGTCTGTACGTTCGACCCGCGCGACGTGGCCGGCTTTGTGCGCGGACACTTCGAAGCGAAGCTACGCGCCGAAGATCCGCAGCGCTTTGTGGCGCTCTCGTCTGCGGCGCGCCGCCGTGCCGCGCTGGAACGCCTCAATGCCGAATGGCCGGTGCGCTACTCATCCTTTTTCGGCATCCGCATGATCGCGCAACAACGCGCACCGCTGCACCACGCGGGCTGGGACTATCCAGCCGACGACCCCAAGATGGAACTCTATCAAGAGCTGAAACGCCTCTACCGAGTACGCGCTTACGGCTCGGGTGCAATCGACGCCGATGCAGAACCGCCCGCCTACTTCTCGCGCACAACGCCTTACGAATCGCGTCCGCTCTGGCTGGCGTGGCTCAAGCGCGCGGATGTGCAGGCGCGCCTCGGCCTGCCGCCGGGCGGTACCTTCACGTCGGACGACTACGCGCGCCTCGCCGAACGCGCCTGCGCCGATTTCGAGCACATCCCCTTCCCCCTGCCGGACGATGCACCGGCACGGCTACGTACCGAGTGGGATCGCTTTGTGCGCACCGCCTACCCGCGCCGCATGTTGCGCGTGCGGATCACGCCCGAACTGGAAGATGCCTACCGGCACTACGTCGCCGGGGTCTGCCGGACGCCCGAGGCCTACACGCGGCTGACCGGACAGACGCTGCCGGACGCGACATCCGGCTTCGCGGGGTTGCGCCTGCCAGCGTATGAGAACACTACGCTCTGGCGCAACTTCATCCCGCAGGTACCGCTCGCGCAACTCGAGGTCCTCAGCGCCGAACAAGCCTGGCAGAATTTTCTGCGGACGCGCTACGGCACGGTGCAGGCGTTGAACACGACCTACGGCTGGCAGCTTGCCGCTTTCGATGAGGCGCGCTTCCCGACACGCGAGGCGCTGGCCGTAACCTTCGCACAGCGCGGCTGGCGCGATTTTCTGGTCGGCGCGCTCGCGAACTACCGCACGGTGGGCGAGTATCTTTTCCTGCGCGGCCAGGCGTTCGGTAACACCGTCCTGCTGGTGCTACTCTCGGTGCTCGCCACACTCACCGTCAATCCACTGGCGGCGTATGCGCTCTCGCGCTTCGGCCTGCGCTCGACCGAAAAGATTTTACTCTTCCTGCTGGCAACCATGGCTTTCCCGGCGGCTGTCACCGCCATTCCGGGGTTTCTGCTGATCCGTGATCTCGGGTTGCTCAACACCTTCGCCGCACTGGTGCTGCCCACGCTGGCCAGCGGCATGTCGATCTTCATCCTCAAGGGCTTCTTCGACGGTCTGCCGCGTGAGCTGTACGAAGCCGCCGCAATTGATGGCGCGAAGGAGTGGCAGATCTTTTTGCGCATCACGCTACCGATGACCACGCCGATTCTGGCGGTGAATGCGTTGAACGCCTTCGTCCACGCCTACAACAGTTGGGAGTGGGCGCTACTGGTCTGCCAGCGGCAAAGCCACTGGACGCTGGCGGTCTGGATGTATCAGATGAGCCAGCAGCTCGCTGATCAGCCGTGGGCAGTAATGGCCGGCTTCGTACTGGTCTCGATTCCGACGGCCGTAGTCTTCATCGCCTGCCAGAAGATCATCCTGCGCGGTATCGTTCTGCCCAGTATGAAATGATCGAGTTATATTTCAGCTTGAAACACACGTCCGAATCAGCGTACTATGTGGCCCGGTATTTACCAGACCGATTCGGTCATTCGATAATGACGCCAGCATAGCTCAGTTGGTAGAGCACTTGATTTGTAATCATGAGGTCGTCGGTTCGATCCCGTCTGCTGGCTCCATCTTAAAAGCCCGGTAAAACAGCGGTTTTATTGGGTTTTTGATTTTCACCAACGGTTATTCGTCGGCCGTCACCTGCCCCACCTGATCCGTATCGTTT
>Ga0255347_1008688_pt1 | contig 10136 bp, 9 predicted proteins | sample wastewater_treat_2_FD_192479 | JGI IMG/M metagenome (GOLD analysis project Ga0255347, IMG submission 192479) | Wastewater microbial communities from Lulu Island WWTP, Vancouver, Canada - plant24 | ecosystem: Engineered > WWTP > Wastewater > Unclassified | place: Canada: Vancouver, British...
ATTCTACTATTAAGTCAAATTTGCTGCTGGGAGAAAGAGCATAACCGGCTCTTGCAAGCAAGTCCTTAGTTTGGTCTAAATTTAATTCCAAAGCAATGCAAAGAGCAAGAGCTGTTGTCTTTCTCGGTCTGTAAAATTTATCTGTCCTTATTTTAGAAAAAAGCTTCCTGTCAATATTAGCTTTTTTATAGGTTTCAACATCAGTCATTTCCTTTTCATCTATTAATCTCAAAAGCATTTCAGAAAAGGTTTCGTCTAACTGAGATACAATATCTTCTAAACTTTTTTTATCCTTTGTAGTCTTTATTAATGTCGGCGCAGACACCATATAGTGTATGGCAGCATCTTCAACCTGAAGTCTGTTTTCTCTGATTTCGGCTTTTTCGTCAACATATTTATCATCAATATATTTTTCAATGGAAGTGTACAGCTTTTCACTAATTTCAACTGCAGCTTTATCAAAGACAATCAAATAAACCATCATTTCATTTTCCAATAAAAAATCCTGTATTGCGGTTACAGCTACTTTATATGCTTCTGCCTTGGGATAACCGTAAATTCCCGAGGATATTAAAGGAAATGCTATGGATTCCAATTTATGTTCCTTAGCTAAATTAAGAGAATTTATATAACAACTCCTCAACAGTTTCTCTTCGTTATTTTTCCCGCCATACCATACCGGACCCACAGTATGTATAATATGCATTGCAGGGAGCTTGTACCCTTTTGTTATAACCGCATTACCTGTTTCACAACCTCCGATTGAGTCGCATTCCGCTTGCAGCTCCTTTTCTCCTGCCGCCCTGAAAATAGCACCGCAAACACCGCCGCCCATTTTAAGAGCAGAATTTGCAGCATTAACAATAACATCCACATCCATTTTAGTTATGTCATTTCTTATTATCTGTAAGGGCACCGTCTCACCTCCCTTCATACTATATTGTTAAATCAAAATATATAACTTATTTCTTACGTCTTTGATGATAGTGAGTATGAAGCAGTTTATGAGACAAATGACCGTTTGGCTCTCCTAAAAACTCTTCATACAGTTGTTGTACTTCAGGATTATCATGAGATTTTCTTATGGGCATTTCTTTGTCAATATTATAAATAGTATCAATTCTTCTTGCCTTAATTGATTTATTTGCTCCCACCGGTTGACCGCCGCCGCCTGCGCATCCTCCCGTACAGCTCATTATTTCGATAAATGTATAATCCGCTTCACCATTTTTAATCATTTCCATAACTTTATTGGCATTTGCCAATCCATGGGCAACAGCAACTTTAACAGGTGTGCCATCCAAATCTATGGTAGCCTCCTTTATTCCTTCAAGGCCTCTTACTTCGTCAAACTCGATTTTTTCCAATGTTTTTCCGGTAACAACCTCATACACCGTTCTTAAAGCAGCTTCCATTACACCACCCGTTGCACCGAATATAACGGCTGCCCCGGTTGATGAACCCATTATTGAATCAAAATCTTCGTCTTCCAGGTTAGTAAAATCTATTCCTGCGTTTTTAATCAATCTGGCAAGCTCCCTGGTTGTAAGCGCAACATCAACATCCCTATACCCTGAAGAATTCATTTCAGGTCTCTTGCACTCAAATTTTTTGGCTGTGCAGGGCATTACAGATACGGTAAATATATCCGCAGGATCTATTCCCGCCTTTTTGGCATAATATGTTTTTGCCACGGCTCCAAACATTTGCTGCGGAGACTTGCAGGTTGAAAGATGGTCTAACAGTTCAGGATAAAAACCTTCTATATAATTTATCCACCCCGGACTGCAGGATGTAATCATTGGTAGGGTACCGCCGTTTTTAATCCTCGACAAAAGCTCATATCCTTCTTCCATTATTGTTAAGTCTGCAGCAAAATCAGTATCAAAAACCTTGTCAAATCCCAACATTTTAAGTGCCGATACCATTTTACCAGTAACTTTTGAGCCTCTCGGCATTCCAAATTCTTCACCTAAGCCGACTCTTACCGCTGGAGCAGTTTGAACGATAACATGTTTTTTCGGATCATGCAGGGCTTCCCAAACCTTTTCTGTTTCATCATACTCATAAATAGCACCGACGGGGCATACTGCCGAGCATTGTCCGCAGAATGTACAAAGTGTTTCATCATAATTTTCACCAAAACCTGCACTGATATTTGTATTAACAGACCTGTAGGAAGGGCTTAATATTCCAACCATTTGTGTTTCTTGGCATGCTTCGACACATCTCATGCATTTTATGCATTTATTTCTATCCCTTACCAATACTCCTGAAGTATTATCTATGGGGTATATATCGGTTTCGTGATTCAAATTGTAGTTTCTTACATGGAACCTTTCGCAAAGCTTTCTAAGTTCACAAGATTCATTGCGTATGCAGTTTAAACAATCATTGGGATGATTGGCTAATATCAGCTCCAAAATACCTCTTTGCAGCTCTCTTACTTCTTTTGTATTCGTGTGAATTTCAGCTCCGTCATAAACCTTTGTAGAACATGAAGCAACAAATTTACCGGCACTTTTGTCCTCTACCACACAAATTCTGCAGTTTGCTTTTATTTCTTGGTCAGGATGATTGCATAGGGTCGGTATAAAGTAACCTGCTGATTTTGCTGCTTCTAACAAGGTAGTTCCTGCCTCTACAGTTATTTTCTTATTATTTATAGTCAATGTACAAGTTTTCATGTCTCCTCCTAATTATACATATCATAAAAGTGTTGTATTGCTGTTACCATCGCTGTAGGTGCAGCAGTACCTAATCCGCAGAATGAGCATTTATCCATAACGTTAGCAATGCGTTTAACGGTTAGGAAATCTTCCACAGTTGCTTTTTTATCCGCAATTTTATGTGCCAATTTCAAAAGCTGCCTGTTTCCCTCACGGCAAGGTGTGCATTTGCCGCAGCTTTCATGAACAAAGAATTCCTGCACGGTGACCATAAAATCTGCAACGCTGTTTGTATCATCGGCCACCAATACAGCTCCGGAGCCCAGACTATAACCTTCCTTTCCAAAATCTTCATAAGAGTATGGAATGTCTAACATGGATTTTGGAATAAGGGGACCGGAAGCCCCGCCTATCTGAGCAAATTTAAAATCTCTTCCGTCTTTTATTCCGCCGCCTATATCATATATTATTTCTCTTAATGTAATACCGAATGGAACCTCATAAACTCCCGGGTTTTCAACATTTCCGCACAAGCTTATAACCTTTGTTCCCTTGCTTTTTTCAGTACCGTGACTTAAGTATTCCTCTGCATCATTATTAAACAGGGTTGTAACAACGCAATATGACTCAACATTATTGGCAAGCGTAGGTCTGTTAAATAAACCTGATACGGCAGTCCTTTGAAATTTAATCCTTGGCCTTCCGCTGCCGCCTTCAATGGATTGTATAAGAGCTGTTGTTTCGCCGCAAATGAATGCTCCCGCACCGGAAACCACTTTTATATCAAAGGATAAATCAGTCCCTAATATATTATCTCCCAAAAATCCTGCAGCCTTGCCAGCCTCTATTGCTTTTAAAAATATTTCCTTTTGCCTGCCGTATTCCTCTCTGATATATATATAACCTTCCCTGCCTCCGACTGCATATGCAGCAATTGTCATTCCTTCAATTATTCTGTAAGGATCATATTCCAAAAAGTATCTGTCTTTAAATGTTCCCGGTTCTCCTTCATCGGCATTGCATAATATGTATGAGTCTTCTTTTACTCTTGCTGCCTGTTCCCATTTCTTGCCCGTAGGAAAAGCTGCTCCCCCTCTGCCTCTTAATCCGGAAGCCTTGACAACTTCTATAACCTCTGCAGGAGTCAATGACAACACTTTTTTTAATCCGTCATAACCGCCTGCCGACAAGTAATCATCAATTGTATCGACATTAATATTCTTAAAATTCTTAGTTAAAATGCTTAAAGATTTTCCCATGTTCCACCTCGATAGTTTTTAATAATATCAATAACCTTTGTCTCGTCAAGGTTTCCGTAAACCTTTTCTCCAATCCTGATAGCAGGTGATATATCACAAGCACCGAAGCAAGAGCTGTATTCAAACGAAAACATTCCATCAGGAGTAATTTCGCCTATTCCCACTTTTAGTTCTTTTTCAATTGCATGTTTAATTTTTTCATACTTCATTACCTTGCAGCATGTAGAGTTGCATATTTGAATTACATATTTCCCTTTCGGCTTGTCCGATAGAGCTGCATAAAATGTAATAGTATCATATACATTGCTTAAAAATATACCAAGCTTATCACTGATATATTCTGCCTGCTCCTTTGTTATGTAATGCTCGGGAGACATAGCTTGTACATCCGATAATATCCCTACGAGATTATGTTTGCTCATGTCATGTTTTTCAAGAATCTTATCAATTTCTTCATACTGATTTGCATCTAATAAGTTTTTTGACATACACTCCTCCATTTTTGCCTGAACTTTATTTTGTTAACTATTTATCTTTAAAGAGAATTATATTATCTTTTCATGAATATTGCAATAAGTATATCAATGTATAATGAGATTTCTTTGCTTGCGCAGTATATGGTGCCTGGCACAGTTTTTTTAGGCTCTACAGTAATTTACTCACATTTGCAGGCCACCGGTTTAATTAATGACCATTTGGTCAGTTGTTTTAAGTATGATTAAGAAGTAATGATAGTACTGTTCATTATTATCAAACGAAGTTCATATTGACAAATTATTATCAATGGCCTATAATAGTACTGTATAACGACATTAAAAATTAAACTCAAGGAGGAAGTTATGAAGAAAGGTAAAAAAGTATTATCATTGCTTTTAGTGTTAATGATGTTGTTTTCTGTGGCAGGATGTCAATCTCAACCAACAGTTGAAGAACCGCCGGCAGAAACCGACGCATTGTACACACCTGGTACATACACCGGAAAAGGTGCAGGAATTAACGGTGAAATTGAAGTTGAAGTAACAGTGACAGAGGATGAAATAACTGATGTTAAGGTTTTGTCACATAATGAAACTCCTGGTGTTAGTGACCTTGCAATATCAGACATTCCCGCAAATATTGTTGAACACCAAAGTTTAGGCGTTGATGCAATAGCAGGAGCTACATATTCAAGCAAGGGTATTTTAGAGGCAGTAGCTAATGCTCTTGAACAAGCAGGTGCTGATATTGAAGCATTAAAAGCAAAAGAAGTTAAATCTGAAAAAGGTGCTTCAGTAACAACTGAAAAAGAAGTAGACGTAGTCGTTATAGGAGCAGGCGGTGCCGGATTGGCAGCTGCTGTTTCCGCTCACGAAAACGGAGCAACCGTATTAGTTTTGGAAAAAATGCCCAAGCCGGGTGGAAATACAATTATTTCAGGTGCAGCATACAATTGTGTTGACCCGGGAAGACAGATACCGGCAGGAATTGAGGACTCCATAGAATTGCATTATCAACAAACCTATGAAGGCGGAGATAAAGTAGGAAATCCGGAATTAATAAAGATTTTGGTTGAAAATGCTTATCCGACATTAGAGTGGCTGGAAGGTTTAGGAATGGAGTTTACTGATTACGTATTTACAGTTCTTGGAGGACTATGGCCAAGAGCCCACAGACCGGTAATGCCATTAGGAACAGGATATATTGCCACATACATGAACTATATTGAAAATAACAGCTCCGAGATGGAAGTAATGGTTAACACGGAAGCTACCCACATTATAATGGAAAACGGAAAAGCAGTAGGAGTTAGAGCAGAAGGTCCGGAAGGTCCGGTTATAGCAAAAGCAAACAAAGGTGTTGTAATAGCAACAGGCGGATTCAGTAAAAATACTGAAATGTTAAATCAATACAATAAAACTTGGCCGGATTTATCAAATACTCTATCGACTAACCATCCGGGAGCAACCGGTGACGGAATTAAAATGGCAGTTGAAGTCGGTGCAAACCTTGTAGGAATGGAGCATATTCAGCTGTTACCGTTGGGTGATCCTGATACGGGAAGCTTGGCAGGTAATATAGAGCAAGCGGTTGAAAACCGTATCTTTGTAAACAAAGATGGTAAGAGATTCGTAGATGAAGGCGCCAGAAGAGACGTTATGACTAAAGCATTGTTCGAACAAGAAGATGCATTCTTGTGGATAATACTTGACAGCCATAACTATCCTACAGGAGACACAAAGAATAACTTCAATGAAACCATAGATGAATTGGTAGCAGCAGGAAGAGCTTATAAGGCAGATACATTGGAAGACCTGGCTGCTCAAATTGGAGTTAATGCAGACAATTTAGTTGCAGCAGTAGAAGATTTCAATAAACATGTTGAAAGCGGCGAACCTGATGAGTTTGGAAGAACACTTTATCAGTGGAAGATGGACACTCCTCCATATTATGCGGGAGCAAGAAAACCGACCGTACATCACACTATGGGTGGTATTGAAATAAATACGGAAGCTCAAGTTGTAGATACTTCAGGAAATGTTATTCCGGGATTATATGCAGCCGGTGAAGTTACAGGCGGTATCCATGGAACTAACAGACTTGGAGGAAATGCACTAGCTGACATTAACACATTCGGAAGAATTGCCGGCAGAAATGCAGCAACCATGAAATAAATAGCGGTTAGTTATTCAAAGCAGAAACTCAGGTTAAACCTGAGTTTCTTTTTTTAATCGCCGATATACTTACTGCCTTCTCTTATACTTAATTTAGATAATCTATTATTATTAATGAACTCTCTCACCCACTTTTTGTTTGTTTTTGAATATTCACGAAGTGCCCAACCTATTGCCTTATCAACAAAAAACTCATTAGTATCCGAATTGTTGAGTATTGCTTTAGCCAAAAATTCAGTGTCTGTTTTTTCCTTGTATTTTAACTGAAACAAAATCGAAACTCTTTTCAGCCAAATATTCTCTGAATATATCCACTTGTTAACATACTTTTCCCTGACTTCATTATGCTTAAGACATATGTAACCGACTATGTGGCTTATGGAGTCAACACTATCCCACCAAGATTTTGTTTTAATTATCCTTTCAACATTATCCATATCATTTATTGTTAATAAATTTTTAACCGTATCCATGTAAGAGATTGCCAAATATTGAAATTCTCTTTCAGGCAATTCAAAGCAATGAAAAATAAATTCCCAATCTACTTCTTTGTCATTTTTCCTTTCCTTCGAGAAATCCTTTGACAGCTCTTTTCTTTCAGGAGTTTTAATCCCTAAAAAGGGAAATTTATTTTTCATATATTTAGCCATAGGAACAGCTAAGTCATCATTTTTATTTTCATAAAACAATTCAATAATCGTCATAATAACACTACCTTTCTACTATTCCTTCTTATGGGGTATTCCGGGCTTTATGATATCAGCTCCGTATTTTTTTCGAATTTTTAGAATAGTATCTTCTAAATTATCAATTTTTTCATCGCCTTTTGCTTCATTTTTATCCAATTGAAACAACGATATCTGCTCGCTCTCGTTTTGAAAACCGCTTAAACTTATCCCCAATAAACGCACAGGCTCATTGCTCCAATTTCTTTCAAGCAGCTTTACACCTGCAGCATAAATATCCTTAATATTGCAGGTTGGACTTATTGTCATTTGCCTTGTTATCGTATTAAAAGTTGAATATTTAATTGTTATTTGGACTGTATTACCCTTTTTACCGCTTTCTCTTGCAGTCATACCTATGTCATCGGACAATTCCATCAATATTGCTTTGGCATCTTCAATATCTGTAATATCATTAGGCAGGGTAGTTGACCTTCCTATGGATTTAATGTCCTCCCTGTTCACATTTACTGGAGTATCATCTTTGCCGTTAGCCAGCAAAACCAATTCAACCCCTATTTTCCCTAATTTATGATAAATATCTTCCCTCTTTGTCAAAGCTAAATCCTTAATTGTATAAATACCCATGCTATTAAGCTTTTTAGCTGTCTGCTTCCCCACTCCGTACATATAGTCAACCGGTAAAGGCCACAATTTTTCTTCTATATCCTTTTTCCACAGCTCAGTGATACCTAGCGGCTTTTTCATTTCCGAAGCCATTTTTGCCAAAAACTTATTTTCAGATATTCCGATTGAGCACCACAAATTGAGTTCATTCTTTATTCTGTCCATTATACTTCTTGCAGATTCTAAGGGCTGACCAAACAAACGCTCACACCCTGTCATATCCAGCCACGCTTCGTCAATGCTGTTTTGCTCAACTATGGGAGTGTAGCTTGACAAAATTTGCATAACTTCTTGGGACTTCTTCTCATAAAATCTATGGTCAGGAGGAATTATAATCAAATCCGGGCATAGCCGAAAAGCCTCCCTTAAAATCATGGTTGTTTTTACACCATATTTTCTTGCTTCATAATTTGCAGTAAGTATTATTCCCGTACGGTTGACGGGGTCCCCCGCAACCGCTGCTGGTTTGCCTTCAATTTCAGGATGGCGAGTTTTTTCGCAGCTGATATAAAAGGCATTCATGTCTACCAAAAATATTACCCTTTTCATATATATAACCTTCACATTCATTGGTGCCTGGCACCACTAACACAAAATTACATCCTCCGGAGTTATTGTCCTGTGATACTGAAATAATTCTGCTTCAATAATCTCAGTGTTTTCTGTAACAGGCTCCTGTATAATTGCAGATTTTAATTTCTTTCCTAAGATTCCGGTTGGCTTATCAGGGCTGATTATAAATCCAATGCTGCCGCTTCCGTGATGAACAGGCTTTGAATCAAGAAATTTTTTTGTATGAAATTCAAGCGAGATATCGTCCTCACTTTCGTATTCGATAACAGGATAATACATCCCCTTAGGACAAACATCAACAAAACTTTTTTCAATATTCCTTTTTGCCTCTTCTATCTGCTCCTTAGTCATATGCTCTAATAGTCTTGCATCTGAGAAGCTTTTTTCCATTTCAGCCCACATGTCCAATAAATAAACCCTGTTTATTTGAGCCCAATGCTCTTTATTGTCTTCCTTGTTTTTAAACCATAACTTTTCGGGATATTCTCCATTTACGGTAAGTGTAACAGGTTGTTCAACCAAATATGTAACCATGTCCATATTCATGGTAAAATGCAGCTTAACATTATCGTCGAATTCCGGTATCTTATCAAAATCACCCGCAAATTCAATACTGGTCATAAACAACATATCTATACTTTGATAATCAACTCCCTCAGGATTCCAGCCGTTTCTCAGTAATTCAGACAGAAATAACACACTCTCTCCGTCTTTAACATTTAAGAGGCGGTTCTCCGTAACATTTATTTCAAATTCCATTTCATCAATAAATACACTTTTTACAGGTCTAAAAGGCTGTGCAGCTTCTATTCTACCCCTGCCCATTAGTATTGACCGGTTCGTCTCTGGTTGTCTAAACTCACAAGGCTCTGACAGTTCCATTTCTTCAACTTTTTGACGATACACCTCATCATATTCCAATATAATAAGACGCAATTTTTGTCCGTATCGCACTATCCCTGCAATATTACAGACAACGCCTTCAATATCTGCCTTTTTGTTGATTATTCTTACTTCATTTATTCTTGATAAAAGTTCTTTTATGTATTTAATATTCATGAGTTCACCCATGTTTAATAAAAACGCACTACTTTGATATTTCAATTGTCAAAGAAGTTTTTCCCTCCACTCATTTTCTTTAAATCCGACTAATACAATATCCCCGCCAACAAGTATGGGTCTTTTTACCAGCATACCATAGGTTGACAACAGTTTGATTTGTTCTTCATCAGACATGTTTTCTAATTTTTCTTTTAGGTTTAAATCCTTATACAGCGTGCCACTAGTATTAAAAAATCTCTTTATAGAGCATTTGCCTTTTTTAATCCAATCACTCAACTCGCTCTCGTTTGGATTTTCCTCCTTTATGGATCGCTCCGTAAAATCAATATCATTTTTTATTAACCAATCCTTGGCCTTTTTGCATGTGCCTCATCTCGAATAACAAATAAATGTATACTTCATTTCATCCTCCTCGGTTTATTTTTTAAAAAGAAGTTTACTTCATAATAGAATTACTGAGAATATAGAATTCTTCCTGGCATGGCAGGTATTTTTTCTCCATTTTTTCCAAGGCATCGTCAAAACACAGAGCTTCTTGTTCATCTATCTCATATACGGGACTCTGATAAT
>Ga0255347_1008690_pt1 | contig 10135 bp, 10 predicted proteins | sample wastewater_treat_2_FD_192479 | JGI IMG/M metagenome (GOLD analysis project Ga0255347, IMG submission 192479) | Wastewater microbial communities from Lulu Island WWTP, Vancouver, Canada - plant24 | ecosystem: Engineered > WWTP > Wastewater > Unclassified | place: Canada: Vancouver, British...
CCGATAATTTAGAATTTTTTAGAAATTTATTATCAATTGATAAAGTTGTTAGTTATCTTGATATACCTCTTCAACATTGTTCAGCTAAGATATTAAAAAGAATGAATAGACCTACTAATGTTCTAAGCTTTACTGATAATTTAATGAAATTAAGAAGTGAATTTAAAAATCTTGCAATTAGGTCAACATTTATTGTCGGTTTTCCAGGAGAAGATGAGACAGCTTTCAATGAACTTATTGATTTTTTAATGACTTATAAGCTTGATAGAGTTGGATTTTTTGCTTATTCAAATGAAAAGTTTACTAATGCATACTCTTTAACTGATCAAGTTAATAGTATGATAAAACAGGAAAGGTTAAAAATAGCTTATAAAACACAAAAAGATATATCCGATAAAATTAGGAAAAGGTTTGTTGGAAAAACAATAAATGTTTTAATTGAGAACTTTTTAGATAAAGAAGGTTATGCTTTTGGAAGAACCGAACGTGATGCCCCTGATATTGATGAAGGAATAATAGTTAAGGGAGATACAGAATATCTAAAGAAGAATGTTGGAAAAATCATAAAAGCAAAAATAACTAACTCAATTGATTATAATCTTATAAGTGAAAGCGTAACAATAAGTAAATAAATGTATAATAATTTAGAAAAATTAACCATACTTTTGAGAGAAAAAAAACTTACATTAGGTATTGCTGAATCCTGTACAGGAGGGTTATTGTCTGCAGCATTAACTGAACTTCCTAAAAGCTCTGAATACCTAAGAGAAGGATTGGTAACATACAGTATTGATAGTAAGATTTTAAGGCTTGGAATAAGTAAAGAATCAATTGCTGAATATGGTGTAGTATCGGAATATGTTGCGAAAGCAATGGCAGAACAGGTTAGAAAATTCCTCGATAATGATATTGGTATAGGAATTACTGGAAATGCAGGCCCCACAGTTAATCAAGCAGGCACACCTGTTGGACTTGTTTACATTGGACTATCAACTAAATTTTTTACTGAATGTCACTCGTACAATTTTAAAGGTAACCGAACAGAAATAAGAAATAAAGCTGTCGTTGAAGCAATAAATGTGCTTTTAGATTCTTTGGAGAGGCTTTAAAGTATGAGATTATTTCTTGCTATACCATTGAGTATAAATGCAAAAGAATCGATTTTAAATTCATATAATGAAATAATTGGAAAAATAAATGCAAAGTGGGTTGCAAAAGAGAATCTTCATATAACATTAAAATTTTTAGGAAATGTGGAGAAGGATATAGTTAAAGAAATAGAAGAAAACATGGATGATGTTAGAGAAAAACATAAAAAATGTGTATTTACTATTACCAATTTGGGAGCTTTTCCATCACTAAAGCTCATAAGGGTTCTTTTTTACAAGATAGTGCCACCAGAACCATTTATTGATTTATCAAGAGACATAGATTCATCCTTAGAAAAGTTTAATTTTAAGAAGGAAGAAGAATTTTTCCCACATATAACTATAGCAAGATTAAAAATACCTATTAGAAATTTAGATTTAGAATTTAATAAAAGTATCAACTTAACCGAAACAGCTGATAGATTTAATTTGATGGAGTCAGTACTTAATCCATCAGGTCCTGTTTATTCAGTTATTAGAGAGTTTAAATTGAAAGGAGTTTAGAAACAAAATGGATGAGAAAGAAAAAGCTCTTGAATCCGCAATGATGCAGGTAACAAGGGAATATGGCAAAGGTTCAGTTATGAAACTTGGAGGATCATATACTAGATTGGAAGAAGATATACTGCCTTCCGGTATACTTTCCCTAGACGTTGCTCTGGGAATAGGAGGATTTCCTCGTGGAAGAATTATAGAAGTTTATGGTTCTGAAGGATCTGGTAAAAGCACTATTGCGCTTCACACTATTGCAGAGGTTCAAAAAAAGGGTGGTAAAGCTGTTTATATTGATGCAGAACATGCTTTAGATCCATCTTACGTAGCAACCTTAGGAGTAGATTTAACTGATCTGGTTATATCACAACCTGATTATGGTGAGCAAGCATTGGAAATTGCTGAAATACTAATTCGTAGTGGAGCAGTTGATTTAATAGTTATTGATTCTGTCGCTGCTTTGGTTCCAAAAGCAGAATTAGACGGCAATATGGGCGATGCCCAAATGGGTTTACAGGCGCGATTAATGTCTCAAGCATTAAGAAAACTTACAGCAGTATTAAACAAATCAAAATGTTCCGCAATTTTTATAAATCAACTTAGAGAGAAAATTGGTATTATGTTTGGCAATCCTGAGACAACCACAGGAGGAAGAGCATTAAAGTTTTATTCTTCTGTTAGGGTAGAAGTAAGGCGAGGAGAACTTTTAAAGAATGGAGAAGTAACGGTTGGTCAGGAAGTGAGAGCAAAAGTAGTAAAAAATAAAGTTGCTCCACCATATAAATCTGCAACTTTTGACCTTATCTATGGTAAGGGTGTATCTCATGTTAGTTCAGTTGTAGCTTTGGCTCTTGAACAAAACATTATAAATAAAAGTGGATCATGGTACTCTTATGGAGATAATAAAATTGGACAAGGTGTGGATAATGTAAAAAAATTTCTTGAAGAGAATCAAAGTTTGCTTAAAGAAATTGAAAACAAAGTAAGACAGAGTTTTAATCTTATTGTATCTGAAAACAATGAAAAAAGTAGAAAATGATGCATTTAAAATTGCACTAAATTTAATCAGTAGGAGACCTTATTTTAGCTTTGAACTTTCTAAGAAACTTATAGATAAAGGTTTTAATCAAAACGAAGTTAATGATACTATAAATAGACTTATTAAATCTTTACTTATATCCGACGAGGAAAGATTTAAAGAACTAATTAATTATTATCAAAATGTTAGAAAATTTGGCATTAATAGAATTAAATATGAGCTTTTTAAAAGAGGGGCGGAAAGAGAACTTATTGATGATATGATTGAAAAATATTATTCATTTGAAGCTCATAATAAAATCCAAAATGAACTAATAGAAAAAAAGAAAGGAGAATTAATAAATGAAGAACAATATAAAGCAAAACAAAAAATATATACATATCTTAAGAGAAGAGGATTTTAAGAATCCTATCTTGTTAACTTAACAAGCAATTTAAATAGTTAATATGGAAATTTAGGAGGTTTTAGAATGAATATAATTATTCCAATATTAATGCTAATAGTAGGTATTTTAGCAGGATACTTTATAAGAATTTATATAAATGAAGGTGGCATAAAAGCTTCCAAAGAAAAAGCTAACAAAATAATTCAAGAGGCAAAGGAATCTGCTGAAAGAGAAAAGAAAGAAATTCTCCTTCAAGCTAAAGACGAAGCAATAAAAATTAAAGCAGAGAACGAATTAGAATATAGAGATAAGCAATCGAGATTACAGAAATTAGAAAAGAGAGTGGCTTTCAAAGAAGAAGAACTTGAAAGAAAGAATGAGCAATTAGAAAAAAGGTCAAAAAATATTACAATAAAAGAAAATGAATTAAATAGACTCAGAGATACTTTAACAAGACAAATTGCAGAGCAACGATTAGAACTTCAAAGAGTAGCTAATTTGACAGAGGAACAGGCAAAAGAAATCCTTCTAAATAAGGTTGAATCAGAAATACAATACGAAATAGCAGGAAAAATTAAAAATTTAGAAGAACAATTTAAATTAGAAGCAGATAAGAAAGCAAGAGAAATAATAACTTCTGCTATTCAAAGAGTCGCAGCAGAACAAACCCAGGAAGCTACAATATCTGTTGTTCCGCTTCCAAACGATGATATTAAAGGAAAAATTATTGGTAGAGAAGGTAGAAATATAAGAATTTTTGAAAGCTTAACTGGAGTAGACCTTTTAATTGATGATACTCCAGAAGTTGTAACAATATCTTCGTATGATCCAATAAGACGCGAAATTGGTAGAATTGCTCTCGAGAAATTAATTCTTGATGGTCGTATTCATCCAGCAAGAATTGAAGAACTTGTAGAACAAGCTAAAAACGAAATTGAACAAACAATTATAACAGAAGGAGAAAATACTGTTCTTGAATTAGGAATTACTAATATTCATCCTGAACTTATAAAACTCTTAGGGAAACTTAAGTATAGAACAAGTTATTCTCAAAATATATTAGCTCATTCTAAAGAAGTTGCTGTTATTTCAGGGATAATGGCTTCTGAGTTAGGTGAAAATCCAATAAAAGCTAAAAGAGCAGGTTTATTGCATGATATTGGAAAGGCAATTGATCGAGAAACAGATGGTTCTCACTCACAATTAGGAGCCGAAATTCTTTCTAAATATGGTGAAGCAGAAGAAGTTGTAAATGCAGCTGAATCGCATCATGGAGATGTTCCATCTACTTCAATTATATCATCAATTGTGCAGGCAGCTGATGCAATTTCTGCATCAAGGCCTGGTGCTCGAAAAGAAGAAGTTGAAGCTTATTTGAAAAGGATAGAATCATTAGAGAAAATATGTAATGATTTTAAAGGTGTTGAAAAAGCTTTTGCAGTACAAGCAGGTAGAGAGATAAGAATAATAGTAAAATCAACAGAAGTAGATGATGTAATGCTTGCTAAATTATCGTACGATATAGCTCATAGAATTGAAAATGAGATGGAATATCCGGGACAGGTTAAAGTAGTAGTGATAAGAGAAACAAGGGCTGTTTCTTATGCAAAATAATACTATAAAAGTTTTATTTATTGGTGATATATTTGGTAGACCTGGAAGAGAAATTGTTAAAGATTTTTTAAGCTCAAATAGAGATAAATATGATGTAATCATTGCTAATTGCGAGAATGCATCAAGCGGTAAAGGGTTAACTCCTAATAATTTAGAGGAGTTACTTTCCTTTGGAATAGATGCATTAACATCAGGAAATCATATATGGAGCAAGAAAGAAATAATACCGTATTTAAATAAAGATTATCCACTATTAAGACCATTGAATTATCCAAAAGATGCTCCTGGCAGAGGAAGCATAATATTCCCTACAAAAAAAAATGTAAAAATTGGGCTGATTAATCTTCAAGGTAGAGTATTTATGCAGGCAATAGATTGTCCATTTAGAGTTGGCTATGAAGAAATATTAAAACTAAAGCAAAGTACAAATATTATAATTGTTGATTTTCACGCTGAAGCCACTTCCGAAAAAGCTGCCCTTAGCTATTATTTAAACGGCTTAATTAGTGCTTTATTAGGGACACATACTCATGTACAAACGAATGATGCAATGATTCTCTCCAAAGGTTCAGCATATATAACAGATGTTGGAATGTGTGGACCTAATGAGTCAATTATTGGAGTAGATATTGATACTATAATTGATACCTATCTTACAGGTGTTCCAAAAAGATTTGAAGTTGCTAAAAGTGATGTATTTCAATTAGACTATGTAGAAATTGAAATTGATACAGAAAGCGGCAGAGCTTTATCAATTACGAATAAGCATGAATTATATAACCGAAAGTAAGTATTTTTTCATTAAAACTTTTGGTTGTCAGATGAATTTTTACGATTCATCTTTATATGAAGATTATCTTTTAGAAAATGGTTTTAAAAAAGCAGAAAATATAGAAGATGCTTCTATCTTGCTTGTTAATACATGTGCAGTGAGAGAAAAATCCGTTTCTAAGGTAATCAGTTTTTTGGGACAAGTTAAAAAATTAAATACAAATAATAAAAGATTAATAGTTTACCTTTTAGGATGTATGAGTCCTATTTATGCTGATAGTTTAAAGCGAGATGGTTTAATTGACTTTGCAATTGGTCCATTGAATAGTAATTCTATCCCTTATGAATTTAAAAGATTAATAAGTCAAATTGAAGGATTTAGCGAGAAGGTTAAAAAAATAGAAAATAAGAATTTTTCAAGATCTATAACTGTAATCTATGGATGTAATTATTTTTGCAGTTATTGCATTGTGCCTTATGTAAGAGGTAAAGAAAGAAGCGTTCCTTTTGATGAAGTTATAAATAGAATTAAGCTCTATTCAGAGAACGGAGCTCGTGAAATTACTCTTTTAGGTCAAAATGTTGATCACTATGGATTCGACTTACCTAACTCAGTTAATTTTTCTACACTATTGAATGAGGTAGCAAAAATTAATAAGATTGAGAAAATAGATTTTATCACCTCTCATCCAAAAGATTTTAATATTGAAATAATTAATATAATGAAGGAAAGCAATAAGATTTATAGACACTTTCATTTGCCAATCCAAAGTGGAGACGATAGAATCCTAAAACTTATGAACAGAAATTATAGTGTTTATGAATATTTAAAACTTATTGATAAAATAAGAGATAGTTTTCCACTTGCATCAATTACAACTGATATAATTGTTGGTTTTCCATCTGAAGATGAACCCTCTTTTTTAAACACAATAGAATTAGTAAAGAAAGTTAAGTTTGATAAGATTTATTTAGCAACTTATTCAAAGAGACCGATGACTAAAGCTTCAAAAATAGATAGCGAAGTTGATCCTTGTGAAAAAAAGAGAAGGTTAAACCATCTCCTCTCTTTAGAGCGTGATATTTCTATTAATCGTTCCAAAAGATTTATAGGAACAGAAGAAGATGTTTTTTTAACTACAAAGCTTTCTAAAAATAAATATTTAGGAAAAAACTTAGAAGAAAGAGAAGTTTTATTATCTTCGATTAATGAGCTTCAAACTGGAGATATTGTAAAAGTAAAAGTAACAGAATGTGATAGAACAAGATTAATTGGAAATGCAATTTAGATGAAGTTTGAATTATCTTTTAATGAACTTGATAGTAAGATTTTATCTGAAGTTAAACCTTACTTTAATAATATTAACAAGATTTACTCTAATAATTTTAGAAAAATACTAACATCTTTCATTCAAGAAAAAGTTGCTTCTCATCATCTAAATTCATCTTTTGGGTATGGTCTTTTTGATTCAGGAACTGAAATAACCGAGAGAGTATTCGCTAATGTTTTTAAAACAGAGAGAGCTATTGTACGCCCACAAATTATTTCAGGAACACATGCTTTATTCTTAATTTTAAATTCGCTACTTCGTAGAGGGGACCTACTTCTTTCCATAACTGGAGAGCCATACGAAACTTTGAAATCATGCATTGGAACAATAAAAAATTATAAAGGAACGCTTCTAAATAAGGGAGTCAGGTATTCAGAAATAAACCTTATAGGAAGAAATGTATTTGATTATGAATTAGAAATTATTAAAGATGCTAAAATGATTTGGATTCAGAAATCCTGTGGATATAGTGATCGCAAAACAATTTCCAATAGAGAAATTGATAGATTGGTAAAAATTGCTAAGTCTTATAACCCAAATTGCATTGTTTCAGTTGACAATTGCTATGGTGAATTTGTAGAAGAAGATGAACCAAGCGAATATGGATCTGATGTCTTGGGAGGCTCTCTACTTAAAAACCCAGGAGGTGGCTTAGCAAGAACTGGTGGTTATATTGTTGGTAAAAACAATATACTTGAAGAAATTAGCTCTAATTTTATTGCGCCTGGCTTAGGTTTTGAAACAACACCAAATCTTGGATTTACAAGAGAAATATTACAAGGACTTTTTAATTCTCCAAATTGTGTAAATGAAGCACTTAAGGGAAATATTTATATCGCGAGATTTCTCGAGATTTTAGGCATTGAGTGTGAACCAAAATATTCTGAGCCTCATTATGACATCATTCTTAAAATAAAAATGAAATCTGAAAAACTTTTTAATAAATTTATGAATTTAGTCCAAGAAGTGTCTCCCATTGATTCATTCATTACACCCATTCCGTTTGTTCAAGAGGGATACAGTTTACCAATAGTAATGGCTGGTGGAACATTTACTTCTGGATCATCAATTGAGTTTTCTGCTGATGGATTTTATGCTTACCCGTTTAATATTTATTTTCAGAGTGGATTATATTTTGAACAATCCAGAATTTTAGCTGAAAATTTATTATCAAAGCTTTAACATCTCATGGCATTTTTGCCACAACACAAGCATGAAAATAATATCTTTAATCCTTTTCTTGTGCCACTTATATAATCTTGTATAAATGAACAATTAAAATTCAATCTCTTTACTATATAGTTTAAGTTTGATTTTAATAAACTCAAACAAATTTACCAATTAATTAAAAGGAAGATCAATTTTGGAGTTATTATTTTCGGAGGAATAAACAAAAACAATTTAACAACATTCCTAAAACAATCAAATATTTATAAAATTAGTTATATTTTGCTGAATCTATTAAATTTCCTAAATTATCATAAAGAAAAATTGTGTCTCCATCATTATTCCAAATTGCTCTATTAGAATTCCAGTATAAATCTGAATCCGTATCTATTCCGAAACCAGTATGCACAACAACAGAACTGCTTCCTTTAGTATAAATTAGGTTATAAATTTAAATTTTGTATAGAAATTTAAGATTTTTTTCAATTAGAGATGTTTTTTGAAATTCTTTTTGCTTTATTTAGTAAGTAATTGTTTTTATTGCAGTAGCAGTGTTTATATAACCTTCATTATCCCATATTTCTAAGTCTCCATTTAATAATACTTTATAATATTGACCAAAATGATTTGTTTCAATTTCTCTTATCTCAATTTGATTATTTACTTTATTTATAATTACTTTTTTTTCTAGCTTTGAACCATCATTGAAAAAACGTAAAAGCGTATAATTAGAATTATCTTTTCTTAAATATATTAATGAACCTCCGAATAGATTATATTTCCATATTCCAATTATATTTTCATCTTGCAATATGCTGCTTAATTCATTAATTTTGTCAGTTGTATACCCATAAATTTTAACATCTATATTTTTCCCATCTGTTTCAGACATTGCATATGCTCCATTACCTACTTGCATTTCAGGTAAATAGAAAAAAACTTTTATTAATTCTTTATCATTATAAAAATATTCGTATAAAAATTTTGTAAAATTATATAAAATATCAAATTTGCTTTCTTTAAATATTCTTATATTTATCGTTGATTTTTTGCTATGTATTTTTATTTCATCAATAAAAGTGTAATTGAGTATGTTGTATAAATCCTTTTCATAAGATTTGTACAACATTTCAGGAACTTTATCGTTTTGATTTTTTATTATTTTAAAATCATCAATAGCAGATTTATAATCACCAATATTATAAAAATATTCTCCTCGTTCATAATAAGCATCAATAAGATATTTCTCAGTTTCTTCATCTTTATTTTTTATGCTTAATAGAACATTTATACCTTCAGTTAATTTATCTTGTTTTATTAATTCTATACCTTTATTTTTAATTAGCTTTATCTGTTCATTTATTTCTTCATTATTTGATTTATTTTTTAAAGAATTATCATTTTGATTTTGACATCCAGTAATATTAACTACAACAAACATTATAATTAATATTAATAAAAAAATATACTTTTTCACTAATTCTTATTCCATTCTTTTAAATTGTGTATAATGTTTTTCTAATTAAATAATAACTATTAAAGTATATTTTATCTATTTCAAAATAATTTCAATATTTTTTTAGGTTATATTTTTTTAGGTTATATTATCGTTGATATCGATTGTGTTGGTCGCATCATTCCAGAGCACTTCTTTATTTAGCGATTCTGCTACTGTTCTCAATGGAACAAAAGTCCTATCTGAATAAATAAAAGGCTCTAATTCTGAATTAATCCTTTTACCATTAACATTAATTTTTATATCTCTATATTCTACAAGTATTTGCTTATAAGTTATTTTGGCTGTTACTGTTGATGCTACAAAACCCAACAAAAATATTATAATGCCAACAATGATATTTTTACTATTTTTCATTTATAAACCTCGACTGAATATAATTAATATAAAAATTAAAGAACCTTTAACATCTCATGGCATTTTTGCCACAACACAAGCATGAAAATAATATCTTTAATCCTTTTCTTGTGCCACTTATATAATCTTGTATAAATGAACAATTAAAATTCAATCTCTTTACTATATAGTTTAAGTTTGATTTTAATAAACTCAAACAAATTTACCAATTAATTAAAAGGAAGATCAATTTTGGAGTTATTATTTTCGGAGGAAATAAGTTTATAAGTTTTATATTTTTTAAGCAATAAATTAAAAAAATATTCATTTTAAATG